>ERZ857629.877-NODE-877-length-37782-cov-27.147878_pt1 | contig 37782 bp, 33 predicted proteins | sample MGYA00519700_ERZ857629 | MGnify/ENA primary metagenome ERZ857629 (study PRJEB31778, sample SAMEA3449351) | human gut metagenome | biome: human gut; feature: human-associated habitat; material: faeces | place: United Kingdom | collected 2010/2012 ... | reverse complement strand
GCGAAGCACTGGCATCGCTAAAAGGCTGTTTTTTATGTTTTTGTTTCAGTCCCCCAGTATTTTTCCATTGAACCCCATTACCACCTATTATTTTTTTCCTCCCCTATATCCTATCACTCGTAGACCTGTTGACTCGTAGACCTGTTGACTTTTTTAAAATCGGTGTAAATCGGATTAAAATGGATTTAATAGGTGTAAGATTTCCCATCAACTGCCGAAGAAGTGCGATTTTTGTTATGATGTGGAATATCTGAGGAAAAGTTGGGCTTAATTTAGAAAAAAGATGTAATTTTGTAGTAAATTATGAATATTATGCGGAAAAAGATATTAGTGGCCATCGCCACACTTATTAGCCTTACATCGTGGGCTGTAACTACGGTTGAATCACAGCCCGGCAAACTGGAATCACTGCTTACCGACCACTCTATCACCTCTCTGAAAGTGACTGGCACTATCGACGCGCGCGATTTCAAATTCATAGCCGACAATTTACTCGCACTTTCAGAAATCGACTTGTCGGAAGTGACCATTGCGGCATATTGCAACGAGGAGACAGCCACCTTCGGCGCTGACAACAATTTCGCAGCCGCGTCAATCCCTTGCACCAGTTTCTTTGGCAAGTCCATCACCAGCGTGGTGCTTCCTGCGTCAGTAAAATCTATCGGTTTTGCGGCATTCGCTGGTTGCGACCAACTCACCACTATCGCTTTCCCTGCTTCGCTCGACAGCATCAGTGGCTACGCATTCAGCGGCAGTGGCCTCACATCCGTGGAGCTGCCCGCGTCGGTGAAAACAGTGGGCGAAGGCGCATTCGCTCGTTGCAAAAATCTGACATCGGCTACCGTTGGCAGTGAAAATATTGGAAAAGACGCATTCTATGCCGACGCTGCCCTCGCTGCCCTCACCCTCAACAAAGAGGTGAAAACCATTGGCGACGGCGCATTCAAATCGTGCGCGGCTTTGACTGGCATCAACATCGAAGGCTCCGCACTCGAAAGCATCGGCAACGAGGCATTCGCCTACACCAGCATTTCCGCTCTCGACCTTTCCGCACAAAAATCACTCAAAACCGTTGGCGGCTGGGCATTGGCTAAAACGCCAATCAGCACAGCAACCCTGCCCAACAGCGTCAGCACCATGGGCGAAGGCACTTTCTTCTACGCCGCACAACTCGAAACCACCAACCTGCCCGACAGCCTCACCACAGTTCCAGCCTTCACTTTCGCTGGTGCAGAAGCACTTGTGGCAGAAAACATCGTGCCAGCAACGGCTACCGAAATGGGCGATTTCACATTCTACAACGCTTGCGCCATGCCGAATTTCACCATTCCAAAGAGCATCAACCGCATCGGCACAAAAGCGATGGCTGGCATGACAGGTCTTGAGACTATCAAGGCGCACTCCGACGCAGTACCAGCATTGGGCGACAGCGTTTGGGCTGGCATCGACCAACCGAACGTGAAACTCGACCTCACCAACATGGCATTGGCTGAAGATTTCGCACACGCAGCGCAATGGGAACACTTCCACATTCTCAAAAACTATCTGCTGGGCGATGTGAATGGCGATGGCAGCCTTGATGTGGCAGACGTGACATTACTCATCAGCTACATCTTAGGCGAAAATCCAAATCCATTCCACTTGGAATTGGCAAATATCATCGACGACGGCGTGATCGACGTAACCGACGTTTCGGCACTCATCAACATGATTCTCAGTGGCGACCAAATAATCATCCGCCGCACCCCCGTCACCCCCCACACCACCCTCCACTAACCCTCCCCGACAAATAACATCACCGTTACGCCCTGCCCACCCACGAGCATGGCGTAACTGCCTTCATGCATTTTCATGCCCACCCCATCAGAATTCTGTGCCGAAATACTTAATTTAAAAGAAAAATTTTCTCTAAAAACAATTGTATTTAAAGAATAATATACATACATTTGTTGCATAAAAATTGACTTTCACCTTATAACCAAACTTATCAAATAACCAAACGCTTATGAGACAAAAATTTTTACTTTTTGCGGCAGGCATTTGTATGCCATTAGTAGGTTTTGCACAAGCAGTTATCGACTTATCTGCAAATCCTTATGCCAAATCGACCGATGACCAATTCGAGTTAATGCTTCCAAGCAAAATGGAGTATGACAAAACTGTGTTCACCGACCACACTATCTACACAGCCAAAAACAAGGTTAAAGCCCAAGATGCTACCGCTACCGTAACTTTCACCTACGATTACGCGACAAACGAAGCTACGCCTCTTAGCCTTACCGTTTACAACAAGGAACAAGGCGTGAAGGTGGTTGACAACAGTGGTAAGAACTCCACTTTCAACGTGGAAATGCCTGTTGGCACCTACGATATGCACGCTGTGTATAAAGGCAAACCAGCCGGACTCTATGCAGTATTTAAAGAACAGGTGACTATCAGCAAAGACACCACTCTCGTGTTTAAGAAATCCGACGCTGACCAACCATACACCTTCGCAAGCTACAACGAAGAGGGCACAAAACTTATGCTCGACCAATATGCAAACGGTGGCGTTGCCGAACCTGGCAATGTGATTAGTTCAAGCTACCGTAGCTACACTTTCTTCACTCTCGAAGATATGGGTGTGATCCACACCATCGTGGGCGGTTCTTACCGTGTGAAGGGTTACGACGTTGACCTTTACACCAACAAGACCAGCGGCCGCTTTAATGTGCTCCACCACTGCAATGTGAGAGGCAAGAACGGCATCACCTACTTGTACAACTTCCAAGCTCCACTTACCGAGGGAAAGGTGCTTTCAAGCGATCCTAAGAACTTGAAACTCTACGAACAAAAATTCTGCCCAACCCCTGCCGGCAATCCAGAAAACCACGTTTGGGGTATTCGTGTTTGGGCTTCATACAATGGTGCAGTTCTGCTCAGCGGCAAGGCTGAAAACAAGACTATCATACTTGCCGATAGCACCAACCGCTTCTACATCGACCTTCCTGAACCAGCAAACCAAAAGGGATTCGCTGTGGCAGCAAGCGCTATGATGGGCGACATCTTCACTTCAAGCAACCAAGTGAAGCACATCATCGGTCTGCCAGTCACAGGCAACGCTACAAGCGGCTTGCGCTGCGTGGATTATGGTTACGAACAAACTTTCGACGGCTACATCGTGCCTGAAGGTGGCGGCGTAGCACAAGTTTACCCTGGTCACCCACGCCTGTCATTCACCGACAAGTTTAGCTACACATTCGGAAACTCTTGCCCTATCCTTTCAGTGAAATCTAAGGACTACGGCACCAATTCCTCTAAACTTCTCTCTTACCTCGGCAGATATGGCGAATTGTTTGATTCAGGTTTGAACACTGTAAGCAAGCAAACAGAAGCTGACGGCGACTTTACAAAATTCATCTACACACAAGAAAATGTAAAGGTTGATGACATCAACGGCAAGAACGTGACCGTTTTGCGCCACCACAAGACTGGCGACGACATTTCTGCTCCATCGCTCCAGATGCTACGCTTCGTGAACAAGGAAGACCGAATCACCGACCGCTTCGACAACATTGAAGACGCAACTCTCGAATTTGCAGCAAGCGACTTCCAATATCACCACGACACCAAAGTGGCTGCTAAGCGCTACTACGAGCACAAGCCTCTCCAAAGCGTTGAGGTGGTATGCGCTCCTCACGGAACTGAAAACTGGCAAACTATCGCCGTTACCGAAGTTCCTGAATTGTTCTACATGCCAGTATTTGGTTACTTCTACAAAGCACCTCTCGCAAACGTGAAGGTTGAGGAAGATGGTTGGTTCGACATGAAGGTTACTCTCACCGACATGGCCGGCAACACCAACACCCAAACCATCATGCCAGCATTCTACTCTAAGAAGTTTGAGGAAGGCACAGGCATCACCGACGTGGTCAACGCTAAGGGCACTATCAAGTATGCAGGTGGCATCATCACCGTGGCTGCTCCATCACAAATTGCAGTTTACAGCATCGACGGCAAGTGCGTGGCTACCGCCAACGGCGAATCAGTGGCTACCGACGCTCTCAGCCAAGGTGCTTACGTAGTGAAGGCTGTAGATGCCAACGGCAACGTTCAAACAATGAAGTTTGTGAAATAATCCACATAACTAAAAAACATCACACACGCCAGGGGCTCCCACCAACCCAGAGCCCCTGGCGTTTTGTTTCAGTGCCAGACCATAGAGATTCCACTCTGAGCATTTATTGTTCAGTGCCATAAGTAAAACACAAAATCTTTGTAGGTCCGATATGACAGAATCGTTTATATCAGCAAATAGGAGCAGACATACGCAACATCTTGGTTGGTTTTTCGCCGAAGGCGAGTGGTTAATTGTCATTTTGGCGATGCCACCGACCTCGTAAGAGGGCGGCGTTCGGGATGTGGCGTGGCTGATTCAAGCCACCGCTTGAAGTCAGACATGCCACAGCACTAACGACAGGTGCGAAGCACTGGCATCGGCAAAAGGATGTTTTTTATGTTTTTGTTTCAGTGCCAGACCATAGTGATTTCACTCTGAGCATTTGATGTTCAGTGGTATAACGGCAAAAAAATGAGGGGATTCGTAAAAAAATCGGGCGGATTTTTCGGAGAAAAGGAATAAAATCTGTAAATTTGTATTTATATCGTTAAACCAATCGAATATGCGAAAATTCACATTCCTTTTTGCAGCAATCGCTTGCGTGGCATTACAGATGCATGCTGTGGTGGTGGAGAATGTGGCTGGCGAACTCTCTTCCCGCCTTACCGACACCAAAGTGACCGAACTCACCATCACGGGTTCGCTCGATGCACGCGATTTCAAATATATGGCAGACAAATGCAACGACCTCACAGCCGTTGACCTCAGTGGCGCGAAAATCCTTGCCTACGAGGGCGCAGAGCCCGTATTTGGACAGCAAATCACATATCAAGCCAACGAAATTCCGCAAACCTCATTCTTCGGTAAACCGCTCTCCAGCGTGGTGCTTCCATCTGATGTGCGAATCGTCGGCTATGCGGCATTCGCAGGATGTGAGGGCATCACACAGATTGAGTTTCCAGCCTCGCTCGACAGCATCAGCGGCTATGCGTTCAGCGCCACCGGTTTCAGCACGTTGGCGTTGCCTGCCACCGTCACCAAAATCGGCGAAGGAGCGTTTTCGCGTTGCGAGAAGTTGACCAGTGCCACCGTTGAGGCTGGGCACATAGGCGCAAAGGCGTTTTTTGCCGACGCAGCGCTCACCGACGTGAAATTCGGCAGCGGCGTTACGGCTATCGGCAATGGAGCGTTCGCTGGTTGCAAGAGCCTCGCCACACTCCGCTGGAGCGATGCAACACAGTTGGCGCTCATCGGCAGCGAGGCTTTTATCGCCACACAAATGAGCGACGCCGCACTTGCCAAATTCCAGAAATTGAGCACCCTCGGCGCATGGGCTTACGCCGGCACCCCTGTGGAAGAAGTCACTCTCCCTGAATCGGTGAAAGAGGTGGGCGATGGTGCATTCTTCTATGCCACCCATGTGACCAACCTTGTGCTGCCATCAAAGGTGACCAAAGTGGCTCCATACCTCACGGCTGGCACAAACGTGGCTAACACCAACATTTGGGGCAACGATATTACCCGAATTGGCGATTTCGCTCTCTACAACCTTTCCGACATCGACAGGCTCACCATTCCTTCACAAGTGACCTACATTGGCACCAAGGCAATGGCTGGTATGACCGGACTCACAAGAATCACCGCCAAACCTACCACCGTACCGCTGTTGGGCCACGATGTGTGGGCTGGCGTGGAGCAAAAGGAAGTGGAACTCGCTGCCGCCTCGGCAAACTACCTGAGCGCGATGCAATGGAACGAGTTTAAAATCACGAAGCGCTACATCATGGGCGATGCCAATTCCGACGATTTGGTGAACGTGACCGACATCACCACCATCATCAACTACATTCTCGGCAACAACCCTGAGAACTTCAACTTCGACGCAGCCGACTGCACCCCCGACAGCATCATCAACGTGTCGGACATCACCATGGTCATCAACCTCATTCTCAGCGGCAACACCACAGAGGTGGTGGGCGAATGGGAAGTGAACACCGAAGACAATGTGAACATCGACGACTTCAACCTCGCTCCGGGCGAGACTCGCAGCATCGACGTGAAACTCTGCAACAGCCAAGCCTACACCGCTCTGCAATTCGACCTTCGCTTGCCCGAAGGTCTGGAGATTGTGAGCATCAGCAAGGCCGACCGCATAGCTAACCACAATATCCATAGCGGCACGCTGCCCGATGGCACGGTGCGCTTCATCGCCTACAATATGCAGAATGCCGACATCAAAGGCAACGACGGTGCTATCATCACCCTCGTGGTGAAGGCAAGCCAAGAACTTGCGCCAAACGATGCCATCGAGGTGTCGCACACCGTGTTGGCAACAGCCAGCGACGAATCGTTCTTCGCACCCGTCACTGTCGCTCGTGTGGGCAACACCACAGGTGTGGCTGATGTGAGCCAGAGCACGGCAAAGGTGTATAGCCAAGCAGGCAGAGTGGTGATTGAGAGCGCCGAAGCCACCACCGCACAACTCATTGCCATCAACGGCATCAGCATCAACCTTGCTGTGGAAGCCGGGCACAATGAATATGAGGCACCTGCACAGGGCGTGTATATCGTGCGCATAGCCGGAAAGAGCCACAAGTTAGTGGTTAGAAACTAATTAATTTTTAATTTTAGTAAATGGGAAAAAACAAACTGAAAAAATTTGCCGACATGGAGGCGTTTTCATGCGTCTTCCAATTTCCGTTCTCTGTGATGAGCGACGAAAGTTGCCCCATGCGCGGCAAATGGAATAGCGACTATTTTCATAACGATGCCCCTATCGTGCTCGAACTTGGGTGCGGCAAGGGCGAATATGCCGTGGGGCTCGGAAAGCGATTCCCCGACAAAAACTATATAGGTGTCGACATCAAGGGCGCACGCATGTGGACGGGCGCAAAAATGGTGGAGCAAGAGGGCATGAAGAATGTAGCGTTTTTGCGCACCAGCATCGAGATGATCGACCGTATGTTTGCACCGGGCGAAATATCTGAAATATGGATCACTTTCCCCGACCCGCAAATGAAGAAGGTGAACAAACGCCTCACCTCCACCCGATTCCTGAACAACTATCGCAAGATTCTGAAGGACGGCGGACTGGTGCATCTCAAATCCGACAGCCCCTTCCTTTACACCTACACAAGCGAACTGGTGAAACTCAACCAGCTGCCTGTGGAAGTTGACACCGACGACCTTTACCACAGCGGTAAGGCCGACGATATTTTGGAAATCAAAACGCACTACGAGAAGCAATGGCTCGAACGCGGACTCACCATCAAATACATGAAGTTTCACCTTCCACACGATGGTGAACTCCAAGAGCCCGAAATCGAAATTGAAATGGACACCTACCGCAGCTACAACCGTGGCTACATTCAGATGCCCCAACTCATGAACAAAAACAACGAATAATCACAAACAACAAACATGACACTTTATCCAAATCTTATACTCGAAGCCCTGAGCACTGTGCGCTATCCTGGCACAGGAAAAAACATTGTGGAAATGGGCATGGTTGCCGACGACATTCGCATCGATGGCAACAAAGTAAGTTTTTCACTCATTTTCCAACGCCCAACCGACCCTTTCATCAAGTCGATTGTGCGCGCTGCCGAAGTGGCTATCAACACCCACATCGGCGAGGAGGTAGAAATCAAGGGCAACATCAGCGTTGCCACGCTTCAGCCCACTCCCGAAAAGAAGAAGGAAGAAGAGCCGCTGCCAGGCGTGAAAAACATTATCGGTGTGTCGTCGGGCAAAGGCGGTGTGGGCAAATCTACCGTGGCAAGCAACCTTGCCGTGTCGCTCGCACAACTGGGCTACAAGGTGGGACTGCTCGATGCCGACATCTTCGGTCCATCAGTGCCTAAAATGTTTGGCGTGGAAGACGAGCAACTCTATATGCAGGAAATCGACGGCAAAAACCGCATCATTCCTCTCGAAAAGTATGGCGTGAAACTGCTCTCAATCGGTTTCGTGGTAGATAAGGAGAAGGCTGTGCTGTGGCGTGGCGCTATGGCGAGCAACGCCCTGAAGCAACTCATCACCGATGCCGCTTGGGGCGATCTCGATTATTTCGTCATCGACATGCCACCAGGCACCAGCGACATTCACCTCACTTTGGTTCAAACGCTCGGCATCACCGGCGCTATCGTGGTGACCACTCCACAAGAGGTGGCACTTGCCGACGCACGCAAGGGCGTGAGTATGTTCTTGGGCGACCAGGTGAATGTGCCAGTGCTCGGCATTGTGGAAAACATGTCGTGGTTTACCCCTGCATCACACCCCGATGAGAAATACTATATTTTCGGCAAAGACGGTGGCAAGAACCTTGCCGAAAAACTCGACGTGAAACTGCTTGGACAAGTGCCGTTGGTAGCAAGCATTTGCCGCGGTGGCGACGACGGTGTGCCTGTCACTCTCCAGAACAGCGTTTCGGGCCGCTCGTTTATCAATCTTGCCGAGGCTGTGGTAAAAGCCGTTGACGAGCGAAATGCCTCACGCCCAGCCACAAAACGCGTAGAAACCCATTAAAACTATAACACAAAAATGAAAAAATCTGTATTAATTTTAGCGGGAGCGGCTATGCTCCTGAGCAGTTGCGGTTCAGTGCCCATCACAGGTCGCAAGCAACTCAATTTAGTTAGTGATTACGAAGTGCTTCAATCAAGCCTTTCTCAGTACAAGAGCTACATGAGCTCTGCCACCATTTCGGGCGAACAGGCTCAAAGCGAACAAGTGACACGCGTGGGCAAAAAACTCGCCGCTGCCACCGAAGCCTATTTGAGGGCTACCGGTCTTGAATCCGAAATCTCGAATTTCCAATGGGAATTCAACCTTGTGAAGAACGACGAAATCAACGCTTTCTGTATGCCTGGCGGTAAAATCGTGGTGTATGAGGGCTTGATGAAACTGGTGTCGAGCGACGACGAACTCGCAGTGGTGCTCGGTCATGAGGTGGCTCACGCCGTGGCAAAGCACAGCAAGGAGCGCATGAGCCAACAGATTCTCGCTCAATATGGCGCAAAGGCTGTATCAGCCATTACAAAGGGCAAGAGCTACTCCACACAGCAAATCGCCAGCAAAGTGTATGGCCTCGGTGCCAACTATGGCGTGATGCTCCCCTACTCTCGCAAGCACGAGAGCGAGGCCGACAAGATGGGTTTGGTGTTGATGTCGCTGGCTGGCTACAACCCACGCACAGCACTCACATTCTGGCAAAAGATGGCGGCAGCGAGCGGTGCAAAGATGCCTGAGTTCATGAGCGACCACCCAAGCGACGCAAACCGCATCGCCGCAATCGAGAAGGACCTCCCTGCCATCGAATCGGAGTACGCCACCTACATCAACGCCGGCAAACAAGTAGCAAAACCCACCACCACAACAACAACCACTACAACAACAAAAAAGAAAACAACCACCACAAAAAAGAAAGCAACAAAAAAATCAAAAAGAAGAAAATAGATTTCAGATATTAGAAATTAGACGTTAGAAGTCAGATATTCGAGCCTCGGAGCACTCAGAGCTGCTCCGAGCGCTCCAATAAACAAAAGCACCTATTTAACCCAAATCGGTAATTAGGCCGTGTAAGGATTTTCTGTATTACTTCTTGCGGTCTTTCGGCTTTTATAAGATGCCTTTTGCTTTTTTTTTAATTCGTAATAGCTCGCTATCACTCATTAAAATACAAACAAAATTCATTCTTCTAAAATTCCGAAATACCACAAGCCCTAATGACCGATTGGGGTTTATATGTATTCTGGCATTTTCCAAACGCTCAAAAATACGTTTTAAAGTGTCATCCTGACGGAAACGGACGTTTCCATAAGGTGTGAGGGCACGGCTCTTTCATTTAACTTTGGTGTTGTTTAGTAACTGCTTGAATAAGTAGCATTTACCCAAGTCTAATCTGTGGAATATCTAAAAACAGTTTTGTTGGGTGTTATTGAGAGTTGCTTCTAACCGACTAATACTCATGGATATTGAAAATTCAAAGCATTTTTAAATGAAAGAGCCGTGGTGTGAGGGCACGTCTTCGACACATGACCCTCCACAGAAATATACACACATCAGAGAACGGATTATCTCGCTATATTGATAGCCATACACTTTGCTACGCAAACCTAAAGTAGAGTCTATTATTGTATGAGACAACATCCTGTCGAATTTCTCCATAATTGGAAATATACCACCAAAAGATGTGAGTTTCTCGGATTTAATTTGTATTTTTGTCATGCCTGATGAGGTTTTGTTTGATTATTACAGCAACACTGAATTAAGTGAATCCTCTGACATGGCAATATTCTGGGCAACTTTTTGTTGCTCAAAATATTATAAAAGTTAAAATTTACAGTGTTGCGGAATTAAGGTATTATAGAGTTTGTTACAGACCTTTAAGCCCCTACATTACATGATGAAGCGCATTGTTAAAATCGGATTATGTCTCGTAATAGCAATATTCCTTATTGCTGTCAGTCTGTTAGTTGTCTGCAACACAGTAATTGTCAATAATGCCAAAGGCAAACTGTATTCCAATGTAGATAGCATTCCAAGGTCTGAGGTGGGACTGCTTCTCGGCACGACACCACAAACCCGTATAGGCGGATGGACGAATTACTTCTTCAAGTATCAGATTGATGCAGCCGAGGCACTATACAAATCGGGCAAGGTGGAATACCTCTTGATTAGTGGTGATGAAAACAGCCTGGACGGTATCAATGAAGTGGAGTGCATGAGGGATTCTCTCGTTAAACGTGGCATACCAGAAAGTGACATTATACTTGACGGGAAAGGTTTCCGGACACTTGACGCTGTTGTGCGTGCGGTGAAGTTGTACCACGTACATAGTTTCGTTGTCATATCCCAAAAGTTCCATAATGAGCGTGCCGTATATCTTGCAGAACATCTTGGACTTGATGTCCACGATATTATGGGCTTTAATGCTAAATCCCCCAAGACAAAGATGGCACTGATGACCTATATCAGAGAATACTTCGCCCGTGTAAAAGTGTTCTTGGATATTTTTATGGGGAAACAGCCAAAAATCGTGGGTGAAGATTATCCTGATTGTCCTTGGAATGTATTATACATAAATAGTGTAAAGGCGCATAACGAGCAAGACACAATTATTGGCAATTTTACTGGTCAAGGCTTAGATACTCTGTATGTGGAAGATGTGTCCACTTACAATAATGAGGAGGGATTGCAATCTAAGTTCTTCATGACCTCGCCCAACAAAAAAATTCCAAAAGTGGAATTATACGGCTGCTCTTGGGCAACCCCAAAACTGGTTAATGAGGGTGACTTGGATGGTAACGGTACTTGCGAAGTTGGTTACTTGCATACTTGGGTGACCAGTCAATGGAGATACTACAGAATCTTCTCTCTCGTTGGGAACGAATGGCGGTATCTTATCAATGGCGATTTTCTTGATACATCTCTGGACTTTAGGGGTATGCGAGTTGATATTGCAGAGCCTGGGCCACAAAAAGGACTTGTGCTTATTCACTATCTATACTACGGATATGACGAAATCAAGGACAAGAGGTTTAAGGAAGTGCGTGACACAATCGTTGCGCCAACTTTTGATATGATTGATGATTAACCTAAATAGAATTATTGCCAAAGCCAAAACAGGTATCGTCTTAACTCCTTAACTTCTTCAAAAATAATGTTTTTGTCGTAGACAATAAACATTATTTGAATGTATTATTAATTGATTATCAGTATTATACGCTCTAAACGGCAAAAATTTAGATAAAATTCCCGAATTATAAGCCAGTTGGGATAAAAAACAGAAATGAATATCTCCGAGTGCTCGCTGCTTGAGTTAAAATGTCAAGACCGACATATCTAAAATCTTGCATCAACGTGCTCTAAGTCACAAATTATATTTAATTTTGGGAAGAAATCATTAACCCCAAATATGCAAGCCTATGTAATCAGTATGTGGTCTTGATTCCCTCAATCTCATTTCCTTTTGGTGAAGATTAACACAAAATTTGCCTTGTTTTTGCAGAATTTGTTTCATCGGGGCGTGAAATTACGGGAAATTCAGTAATTTTGCTTTCAAATTTCAAAATCGACAAGATGACACCGCAAGAGTTTGAACAATATGTTTCTGAACGCTATCAAGAATTAGGCTACAAAACCATTTTAACACCCTATTCTGGCGATTGGGGGATTGATGTGATTGCGATGAAGGGAAACGAGAAAATCGCTATACAGGCAAAAATGTATGGCGGCTCTTCTCGGAAAGTCAATCGTCAGGTCATGATGCAACTTTACGGAGCAATGGCCTATCAAGATTGCACAAAGGCGGTGCTTGCAACCGACGGGGAGTGCATGGCTGATGCTGTGGAAGTGGCAAACAAATTGGGAATAGAGATTCTTTATCTTAACGGAAACGAAGATGCAAGGCAAATGAATGCCAATAAAGAGCCAGTTTGCGTGGAGAATCTGCAAGGTCGGACAATTCTACCTTTCGGTGATATGTGGGAGAAGTTCATTATGCCTTTGGCTGGAAAGGCACTGAAAGGTGGTAATCGTGAAAATCGGATTGTGTCCGTTGATTGGGGCGGAATCGTGAGAATCACGTCTAATGGGAAAAGGTCGAAAATATCAATCGAAGACGTCAAGATGGCATACGGACTATTGCAGAAACAAGGTTACGCAGAGCGGTCGGCCATCAATCAGTTTGCAAACAGGTGTTCGTCTGGAATCGTCCTATTGCTCTCGCAAGTTCCGTTTATCGGCATAAAGAAGAATCCTACAACACTTTTTATAAAAGAGACAAATGAACTTTAAGGAATTGGATTACCTCAAAAGCGATGGATTTGTGGGATACAAGTCCGTTGGCGAACTCATGACTGACCACAGCAGGATTCCTTCTGTGGGTGGAGTCTATGTTTTTCTGCGCCCAAGTGATGATGCGCCAGAATTTCTCGAAGAAGGAACGGGCGGATTCTTCAAACGTTCGGCTCCCAAAGACCCGAATGTTTCATTGCAGGAATTGTCTGCGAACTGGGTGGACGGGACATCTATTGTGTATATCGGAAAAGCCACAAGCCTAAAAACGCGGTTGAGTGCCTATTTGCGATTTGGCGAAGGAAAGTTTGCCACACATTGGGGTGGACGTTACATCTGGCAATTGAAGGATTCACGCGATTTAATCGTTTGTTGGAAAGTGACTGGCGAAAATCCGCGTGATGTTGAAGAACGAATTATTGCCGACTTCAAAGCTCGGCACAACGGCCAAAGACCATTCGCAAACCTACAAGACTGACCAACGGATGAGGAAGTTCAGCAAGGAATTTTGGCGTGGATTATTAGTGACGGTAATCATCCTTGGCGCCGTCTATAGTTGCACCATTTATCTGGCTCTGAAAGAGCGTAGGCAGAAAGAAGAATGGCGCAAAAGAGACGAAGAACGTCGGGAAAGAATCAGGCTAAGCCAAGACTCTGCCCGTCTGCATGCGGATAGTATCAGACGTTCTGTTCGCGTTAAAAATACTTTGGGGAATCCCGCTACTGCAAAAGGACATGATTACGATGATGATTCCGACCCATACGACGACCCTGATTTTGACGATTTGATACCAGGCGAGGAGTACGACGAGGAGTTTATTGACCGTTCAACTGGCGACCCTGAACTTTATGTGAATCCTTGAGTGTTTCGTAAGTTCTACATTGTTTATATTATAGCCGTCCACTCGTGGGCGGCTTTTCGTGCTCTTTTAGAAACTTGCCTAAATTCTCAACGAAATCAGGCAAGTATCTATGAGATTTCAGGCAGATTCTTATGTCCGCAGGGACATAGCAAGGTGTGTCTTTTCAGTTAGTCGGAATGTTTCCGGTAACCCATAGAGTGTGCATGGGCAGCCAGCAGGACGAAGGACTGCTTCTTCAGCCGGTTCTCATACCATCAGACGCAAGTGAGAAAAAAGAACAAGATGAAGGTTCTGGTGGCAGTGGCAAGAAAGATGCTCATCGCCGTTTGGCATGTGTTGCATGACAACACAATTTATATTGACTTCACTACTAATCGTAAAACATCCCGAACAAAGGGATGAGCACGATATACCGCCCGTCAGCAGGCTATTATCTTTGTGATGGTGACACCTCGTTCGCAAATTAACCATACTGACGGGCGGCTATGGAAACCAGTTTGAGTACAAACTCGAAGAGGAAAGCTTCAAGATGCTCCTTGGAGTAATAAGTACGACCATACTCACGTTTGGTCGGTATCTTGTGACGATAGGCGTATGCCCGAAGTGCCGATTTGCTCATGCAGAAAGCATCCTCTACATCATCAGCAGTCACAAAGGGCAAGAGCTACTCCACACAGCAAATCGCCAGCAAAGTGTATGGTCTCGGTGCCAACTATGGCGTGATGCTCCCCTACTCTCGCAAGCACGAGAGCGAGGCCGACAAGATGGGTTTGGTGTTGATGTCGCTGGCTGGCTACAACCCACGCACAGCACTCACATTCTGGCAAAAAATGTCGTCAGCAAGTAGTGCAAGTGTACCTGAATTTATGAGCGACCACCCAAGCGACGCAAACCGCATCGCCGCCATAGAAAAGGACCTCCCAGCCATCGAATCAGAGTACGCCACCTACATCAACGCCGGCAAACAAGTAGCAAAACCCACCACCACTACAACCACCACTACAACAACAAAAAAGAAAACAACCACCACAAAAAAGAAAGCAACAAAAAAATCAAAAAGAAGAAAATAGATTTCAGGAATCAGATATTAGAAATTAGATATTAGAGCTCTCCGAGTGCTCCGAATACTCCGAGTGCTCCAATAAATAAAAAGCACCTATTTAATCCATTAAAAATCCAATTTACACCTATTTTTATGATTTAAATTATAATCGGTGATAATGGATTTTAAATTGGGTTAAATAGGTGTTTTAATTCCAAGAAATTGTCAAAGCCAAAACAGGTATCGTCTTAACTTCTTAACTTCTTAACTTCTTAACTTCTTATTTGATATATTTCTCAGTGAATTGGCGCACTTTGGCGGTGTATTCTTGGCGGTGGTCGCTGAGGGAGCGAGCGTGCGCACTGCCTTGTGCCATGTAGAGCGCTTTAGGCTGTGGCTTGGCATCGTAGATGGGCTGCGCCATGGCTGTGGGCACGAAATCGTCGTTGGTGCCATGAATCACAAGCATGGGCAAACGGCATTTCTTCACTTGGTTGAGGGGCGAGGCCTCCTCGAAATCCCAACCATATTTCCATTTACACAGCGTGCTTGCCACATTCAACAAAGGGAACGACGGCAAACCAAACATATCCTTCAATTCGTGGGCAAATTCGTCGTGCACGCTGGTGTAGCCGCAATCCTCCACAAAGCACTTCACATACGATGGAAGCGTCTCGCCCGAAACGCACATCGTGGTAGCCGCGCCCATCGATATGCCGTGCACCACCATTTGCGTGGCAGCGGAATCGCCACGGAATTTCTCGTTGGCAATCTCCATCCACTTCATCACATCGAGGCGGTCGAGCCAACCCATTCTGATGTGATCGCCCTCGCTCTTGCCGTGAGCATAGAGGTCGGGCAAAAGCAGGTTGTAGCCCATGTGATAGTAGATGTCGCCCACTTGCAGCATCATGGCATTGCAATCCTTGTATCCGTGAATCAACACAGCCACACGATTGGAAGGAGTGGGCGCATTGATATACATGGCGTTCAGCCTATTGCCATTGATTTCCACCACGGTATCGTGCATCGCGCCAGCGGCGTTCAGACTATCCACCCACACTCGCAGATGTGGGCTATGCTCGTAAATTCGGTTGAGGGCTTCAGCCTCGCTTCTATGATATGGCGTGAGGGCGAAGTTGAGCAAATAGAGGCTACCGCCCAACACAGCCGCTGCCAACACCAGCACCACCACACCTGTGGTGATGAGAATTTTCTTTTTTATCGTTGATTTCATTCTTATTAAATAGTTTTATTCAATATGCACCTTATACACACTTTGCCCACGCGAGCCCACCACTAAGGTGTTGCCCTCCGCCACAAGCGCCAAGGCAAAGCATTGGGAGCAAAGCACCGAAAAAAAACAGTTTTTTCATTCGTGAATGTTCATTTTTCCTGACAAATGTAGTGTTTTTTTACTAATAAAGTGTTACTTTTGATGTACTAATTAAATTCAAACTTATTAACCTATTACTCAAATGCGTAAATTATTACTCGTTATGACTTTGGCTGCCATTTGTGCCACAACATCGATGGCAGCAGTAACAATCGGCACTAAACAATACACAGCCGACACGCTTTTCCGCCGCCAGATTGGTCCTGGCATCGTCAACACCATTCTCCGCATTCCTGAATATCCTCTGAATGTATATTTGCTGGAAGCTGATATGAACAATCCCTACAACCGTGTGGAAACTGGTCAAGGACAAAACACTTTGGGCAAGACCGAAGCACTGGTGAGCATGGCAAAGCGCTACAGCACTTCTTCGAAGCGTGTGTTGGCTGGCTGTAACGCCAACTTCTGGTGTGTGCCCACACAAGGCGCGCCAAGCGTGTATATGCTCGGTTCTCCTTTCGGTGGCGTGGTGCGCAACGATACCGTGATTGTGAACACCAACACGGTGAACGACACTTGGAACGGTGGCCCATCACGCACTGGCATTTCGGCTATCGACCACGATAAGAACCTGATATTCGGTGGTTGCAGTTGGGTGGCTACCATCAACAGCAACCGTCTCGGCAACGAAGTGCTCCCCATCTACAAGGTGAACAAGCGCAACCTGCCTGGCGAACTCTGCTTGTGGAATGAATATTTCGGACGCGACCGCGAATTTGAAAGCAACTGGATTGACTACGACAACAAGGGCACCAACAATGCCGACAACTATTACCTGAAGTTCACCGAAGGTAGCGATTGGGGCGTGAACAAGCCTATGAGTTTCGTTATCAAGAAGATTGTGAAGGATGCCGACCGTCAAACCCTCGGTGAATATGATGCTTGCATCACCGCCACTGGCAAAATGAAGGCTGATATGGCTGTGCACCAAGAGGGCGATGTGATTGGCATTTACCAAGGCTGGAAAGCCAGCGGCAAAAATACTGAGCCATGGATTGAAAACTTGGTGGAAGGCAACGCTACCGTGATGCGCAATGGCGAACTCACCGGACGCAACTACGACGAGGGCTACAACACGCAAGTGTATTCCCGCACCGCCTACGGTTGCAGTTTCGACCACAAAAAACTCTATATGATTGTTATCGACCGCTCACAACACCCTAAATACGGTCTTTCTTCAGGCTGCACCACCGAGGTGATGTGCCAAATTTTAAAGAGTCTCTACCCCGACATTTCTGATGTGGTGAACTACGACGCTGGTGGCTCGGCTGAAATGCTCGTGAACGGTGCCATCATCAACAAGACCACCGAGGGCACTCCACGCGCCGTGGCATGTGGCTGGTTGCTCGAATCTATCGCCCCTGCCGACAATGAGGTGGCTTCTATCCAATTTGCCGATGCCGCGCTCAAACTCCCTATCTATTCTTCCTACAAGCCACAAATCATTGCCTACAACAAGTATGGCGACGTGGTGAACGAGAATTTGGAAGGTTTCACGCTCTCTTGCGATGCCTCGCTGGGTACTGCCAACGGCGAAAACCTCACCGTGAGCGGCAACATTCTCAATGGCACGCTCACCGCCAACTACAACGGCAAGACTGCATCTATCAACATCACCACCATGTATGCCCAACCAGCCATTTCGCTCAAGCCTGTCATCACCGTCGACGACCAGGCATGGCCTTTGGAAGTGACCGCTACCGTCAACGCTCAAACCTACTACTACAATCCCGAAAACTTGGAGTGGACAGTGGACGACCCCACTATCGCTGTGGTGGAAAACGGAAAAATCCGTGGCTTGAAGAATGGCAAAACACTGATTAGTTGCAAAATCGGTGAGTTTACCGACTCCGACTCAGTGTCGGTGGAAATCTCTCCCGAAGCATATCTCTATCAGGATTGGAACGGCTGGACACTCAAGGGTTCTGGCGCAAGCAAACTCGCAATCAGCGAAAACGGTTTATTGACCTACAAATACAGTTCTACTCGCGCGCCATACGTTAAAATGCTCAAAAATGTGCAGTTCTACAGTCTGCCCGACGAAATCGGTATGACTTTCGTTAGCTCTCTGCCTCTCGACTATATTCAAATTGATGTGCGCAATCTGATGAACACCTCTGTCAACTATCAGAAAATTGATGCCGACGGCAAGGGCTTCGAGGCTGGCAAGGAATACACCGTGAAGTTGGATTTGGAACAGATGGGCGGCACCAAGAGCCTGAACACCTACCCTATCAATGTGCAGGAAATTCGCTTTGTGCCAAACAAGGCTAAATCCACCGCTGGCGAACAGACCATCGACATCAAGTCGCTCTACGCACACTATCCTAAGAAATCAGTGGCTGGCGACATCAATGCCGACGGCGAAGTGAACGCTTCCGACGTTACTGCCCTCATCAACAAGGTGCTCAACATCGCATCATACCCCGACGCCATCTGCGACATCAACGCCGACGGCACCGTCAACGTATCCGATGTCACCGCCCTCATCAACCTCATTATCAAATAAGAAGTTAGAGATTAGAAATTAGAAATTAGATATTAGAAATTAGATATTAGACGTTAGAAATTAGAGAGAGCCAAGCAAGGCTCAAATAATAAACCATTTATCTCACATAGATTCCATCGGATGAAAATCCCAAAGAATCTATGTGAGTTTTTTCTTTCCCCCAACTCCCCCATACAAAGCCACACCATAACGTAGGGACATTCCTTCGGCATGTTTCCAATGCACTGATACATTGGTAATTATTATTCAGGCACATCAAAAACAGGTTCCCGCGTTTTGACGAAATCACATTTTTAGTGCCACAATGTGTTGGTATCTGCATATAAATTTCTGTAAATCAGAAAAAAGTAGTAACTTTGCACGCTCAAACGATAATTTATGACAACATTCCAAGATTTAGGGGTCCGCGAGGATCTTTTGCGAGCAATCGCCGAACTGGGCTACGAATCTCCAATGCCCATTCAAGAAAAAGTAATTCCACATTTGCTTAATGAAGATTCCGACGTAGTGGGTCTGGCACAGACAGGTACGGGCAAGACTGCCGCATTCGGCTTGCCTACGCTTCAGCGTGTAGACACCACCACCAAGGTGACTCAGGCTATTATTCTCGACCCCACTCGCGAGTTGTGTATGCAAACTTGCAACGACCTCAACGACTACGCAAAATATATCGATGACTTGCGCATTTTGCCAGTGTATGGCGGCAGCAGCATCGAAGTACAAATCCGTGCCTTGCGTAAAGGCGTGCAAATCATTGTGGCTACACCAGGCCGTCTGCTCGACCTTATCAAACGAGGCGAGGTGAACCTGGAGAATGTGAACACGGTGATTCTTGACGAAGCCGATGAAATGCTGAACATGGGTTTTGTGGACGACATCAACAATATTCTTGAACATGTGCCCGACACACGCAAGATGCTGATGTTCTCTGCCACCATGCCACCCGAAATCGCGTCTATCGCCAAAAACTATATGCACAATCCACAAGAGTATATCATCGGCACACGAAATGAGGGTTCTGCCAACGTGCGCCACATCTACTACATGGTGCGTGCCAACGATAAATACTTGGCATTGAAGCGCATTTGCGACTATCTGCCTCGTGTGTACGGCATTATCTTCTGCCGCACACGCGCCACCACTCAGGAAATCGCCACCAAACTGATTGAGGACGGTTATGATGCCGATGCTCTGCACGGCGACCTCTCGCAAGCGCAACGCGATGCCGTGATGAAGAAGTTCCGTGAGCGCAATCTGCAACTGCTCGTGGCTACCGATGTGGCTGCGCGTGGTCTTGACGTGGACAACCTTACGCACATCATCAGCTACAGTCTGCCCGACGACAACGCCGTGTATAACCACCGAAGCGGTCGTACTGGCCGTGCTGGCAAAACGGGCGTGAGCATCGCGCTTATCCATAGCCGCGAGCGCAACAAACTCCGCGACATTGAAAAGCATATCGGTAAAACGTTCGAGCGTTGCGAGGTGCCTAAGCCAAACGCCATCATCGAAAAGCAACTTTTCAACCTTGCCGACCGTCTGGAAAAGGTGGAGGTGAAGGAGGACGAAATCGCAGAATTTATGCCTTCGGTGCTGAAAAAACTTTCGTGGCTCGACAGCGAAGACCTCCTCAAGCGTATGCTTTCGCTGGAGTTCAACCGCTTGATTGAATACTACAAAGATGCTCCCGAACTCGACTATGTGCCTGAAAAGGAGAAGTCGAAACGCGAGAAGCGTGCGAAGGTAAAGTACGACAACACCCGCGACAAGGACTGCCGCACAGCAGAAGAGGGCTACGAGCGTGTGTTTGTCAACGCTGGTAAAGCCGACGGTTTCTTCGCCCCAAGTCTGATTGAACTGCTTAACCGCAACACGCACGGCGAACGTGTGGACCTCGGTCGCATCGACTTGCTCAGCAACTACTCGCTGTTCGATGTGAAGGCTGGCGATGCCAAGCGTGTGGTGAAGGCACTGAAAAATGCAGACTTCTTCGGTAAACGAATCTACGCCGAGGTGGCTTCGCTCGACAAGAACTACGCAAGCGAAACCGAGGGCACGGAAGTGAAACTCAACCGCAAGGAGCGTCGTCGCCAGCAATTCAGTTCGAAAGAGCGATTTGGCGAACGCCGTGGCGGTGGCAAAAAGAGTTTCCGCGACGAGCGTGACGAACGCCGCACACGCCGCGACAACGAACGTGGCTTCAAAAAGGGCGACAAAGGATCCGCAAAGGGCGCAAAAAAAGTGGCCCACGGCAATTTCGACAAGTTCAAAAAGAAAAAAGGAGAAAGAAGTTAAGGGAGAAGTTAAGAAGTTGAAGAAGTTAAGGAGTTAAGACAATAGTCCGAGTTGCTCCGAGTGCTCCCCCACAATATCTCTCCAATAAAAAAATAGGTGCACCACACGATATGTGTTGGTGCATCTGTGTTTTTATTGTAACTTTGCTTATTGTATTTTAATAGCAACACAAAATGAAGCGCCCTCTCTCTATCATTCTTTGCCTGATGGCGATGCTGGTGAGTTGCACCAAAAGTAGCAACGCCATCGCCAGTGCCGAGGTTGAAGACACCGACACTACCACCACTGTGGAAGCCACCAAAAGCCTTCCACAGCAAGTGACTCTCGCACTTGTGGGCGATATTATGATGGGCAACACTTGGCCAGCCGACCGCTTGCCTGTGAGCGATGGCAAACATCTTTTCGACGATGTTGCACCCATTTTCCAAAAAGCAGATATCACCTGTGGCAATCTTGAGGGCGTGATTGCTCCACCAGAGGTGGGCAAACCGCGCAAAAACCCTGAAAGCAAACTGGCTTTCATGTTCAAGATGCCCCCACGCTATGTGGAGCACCTGAAAAACGCTGGTTTTGATTTCCTCTCGCTTGCCAACAATCATATCTACGACTTCTTCAGCACACCTATCACCTACACCGAGAAGGCGTTGGCTAATGCGCAAATCGGTTTCGCTGGAGCGAAAGACCCTGCAAAAAAACGCGATCAGCACACTTTCACCGCATATAAGAAGATTGGGGGCGTGACCTACGGTTTCGTCGCTTTCGGCACGGAGCATTACAATGCCTCTCTTCTCGACTACGCTGCGGTGAAAAGCATTGTGAAGGAGATGCGTGAGAAAGCCGATGTGGTGATTGTATATTTCCATGGCGGCGCAGAGGGCAGCGAGGCACGCCACCTGCCCACAGGTGTGGAGTATTTCCACAGCTACAACCGTGGCGACTTGCGCACATTCACCCACCTTTGCATCGACGCTGGCGCTGATGTGGTGTTTGGCTCCGGTCCGCATGTGGTGCGAGCCATCGAACTTTACAAAGGCCACTTCATCGCCTACAGTCTGGGCAATTTCTGCACCTGTGGCATGGGCATCGTGGGGCTGACTGGCCTTGCACCCTGCATCACGGTGGACATCAACCCCGAAGACGGCAAATTCAAAAGCGGAAAAATACATGCGTTCCGTCAGCAATATATGGCTGGGCCGAAAACCGACAAGCGCGGCGAGGCAATTCGTGAAATCCGCGACCTCACCGCCTCCGACATCGCCAATTCAGCACTCCATATCGCCGACGACGGTGCTATCACAATCAAACAACAATAAGACAATGAACATCAAGCATATCATACTCTCACTATCCCTTCTCCTTGCCACAGGCTCGGCACAAGCCGAAACGGTGCGCGATTTCTTTATCTCAGAGCCGGGCAATGTGTTCGAACTGCTCACACAAGGCGTGAGGGCGGCAATGATTACCATGGCTGAGCAAGGTCAGAAAATCAATAGCGACAATGTGCATGGCGGCACGGCAAAAATCGACTCTTTGAGTGCCTCCTACATCTCGGTGCGCTGCTCCGATGTGAAGCAAGTGGAACTGAAAATGCTCACCAAGGGCACTTCCGACACGGTGATTGCCGTGGTCGAAACCGTGCAACTTCCTGCACTCGACAGCCGCATCTCGTTCTACGACACCGACTGGAAGCCGCTCCCCCTCGGCAAGCACATGAAGGGCGGCATGGTGAAGATGACGGATTTCATCAGAAAAGGCACACCCAAGGCTATTGCCGACGATGTGATGCGCCGTGTGCGCTTTCCGCTCTTTCTGATGACTTTCGGTAAAAACGATGGACAACTGGTGGTGTCGCAACAGCAAAAGTCGTTCCTCAGCCGTGAGGACTACAACAAAATCCACCCCTATCTTATCGACACCATCACCTACGACATCGACAAGACCAAACTGAAACGCTCAAAATAATCGCTCACACATGGCAGAAATTACCGACACAGCCCTTCAAGGCACGAGTAAATCGCCCAACACTATCACTCTGCAGGAGTTCAACAACCGCATCAAGCGACTGCTGGCCGACCCAAGTGTGATGAACTGCTGGGTGGTGGCTGAAACCACCGATGTGCGCATCAACCAACACTGCTACCTCCAACTGCTTGAAAAGAACTCAAAAACAGGTGCGACGGTGGCTAAAATCAAAGCCATAATTTGGGGCAACCAATTCAGGTTCCTCAATGCGCGATTCAAGCAGGTGACGGGCCGCGACATTGGCAACGATATGAAGATTATGGTGTGCCTGAGCGTGAACTACAGCCCTCAATACGGCTTGACGGTGGTGATTAACGACATCAACCCCGAATTTACCCTCGGCGATATGGAGCGTCAACGCCAGGAAATCCTCAACCGCCTCACCCAAGAGGGCATCATCGGGCAAAACAAGACGGTGCCGGTGCCGCCGGTGCTGCAGCGCATCGCTATCGTGTCGGCTGCCGGTGCCGCTGGATATGGCGACTTCATGAAGCAACTCACCGACAATAAATATGGCGTGTGTTTCTATCCCTGCCTGTTTCAAGCCACGATGCAAGGCGTAAAGACGGTGCCAACGGTGCTTGCGGCGCTCGACAAAGTGGAGCAAAACCAGCACCTGTTCGACTGCGTGGTGATTATTCGTGGCGGTGGCGGTACGGAGGAACTCAACTCGTTTGACAATTACGATTTGGCGCGCCGTGTTGCCACATTTCCCCTGCCTGTGATTGTGGGCATCGGTCACGAAAGAGACATCACGGTGCTCGACTATGTGGCTGGCATTCGTGTCAAGACCCCTACTGCGGCAGCTGAGCACATCATTCTGCAAGCAGCCAACGCACTGGCGCACATCGGCGACTTGAGCAATCAGGTGGTAAGCATCGCGCGCGACTACATCGCCAGAGCGAAGGAACAACTGTCGTACTACGCTGGCAATTTGCCGATTATGGCGCAACGCATCATCGACACCAACACGCTACGCCTGCAAAACTTCATACAAAACATACCCCTGCATGTGCAACGCCGCATCGAGGGCGAGAACGCACAACTTGCACGCCAAAAAGACGCTATCAAGAATGCGGTGGCGCAAGTGAAGATGAAGGAGACGATGCGATTGGAGGCGTTGGGCGACAAAATAGAACTGCTATCGCCCCGAAAGGTGATGGCACGCGGCTACACACTCACCACATGCGAAGGCAAAATTATGACCGACGCTGCCCAACTCGAAGCCGGCAAACTGGTGACCATTCACTTCCGTGATGGCAAGGTGGTGGCTGGCACACAATCAGTTATCAAGGACAAATAAAATTACAAAAATATGGAAAATCAAAACGAACTCACCTACTCTGCTGCGGTGAAAGAACTGGAAGAAATCGTACAACTGATGCAAAGCCCCGACTGCTCTGTGGATAACCTCGGCAAATACACCAAACGCTCTGCCGAACTCCTAAAAATCTGCAAAGCAAAACTCACGTCCACCAACGAAGAAGTCCAAAAAATCATCCAACAACTCGACGAATCCACAAAATAGCCCCCATTATTTTTGTGCATCAAGCATAAAAATAGGCTTTCATGGGTTAAACGAAGTTGAAAACAAAGCACTAATTCTTCTTAACCAAAAGGGCCTATGAATTATCCTATCATACAAACAGCAACAGGCACTGCTGACAGAAGCAGGTTTTTTATCACTATTGGTGCCAAGAACAAGAAGACTGGCGCTTCAGAGTTGGCGGTCTTCTCACATGTGTTTGCCCTTGATTTGGAAAAGATCAGGGAGGATGTGAGCGTGACGATAGGTGGGCATCGTTACGAACCCGACCTGGCATACATCGATAAAGAAAATGGTGTCTATGTCGATATAGAGATTGATGAACCTTATTCAAGTTTTCATCGTCCCACTCATTTCATCACCGAAGATGGAACGCATAAGGATCAACGTCGAAATAAACTTTTCCTGTCCGCAGGCTGGCATGTATGCCGTTTCACGGAGCAGCAGATGTTTTGCCAAACAAAGTCGTGCATGAAAGCGGTGTACGAACTACTGCTGCAAGTGGGGGCAATTGAGGCGATTCCCGCGAAGTTAGCAAATGCACCGGCCCTGAAGTTCGAACCCTGCTGGACGGCAGAGAAATCAAAGAAGCGCTCCTATGCCCACTACCGCAAGTCGTACCTTGGTTACGACCCAATGACGATGGATTTCAGCAGTTGTGTGCGATGCTCTCTGCTGATTATTCCTATCATGTTTCAGGCAACTTACAGCAAACGGATGCGCCGAATGATGTTTAGACAACTGCGCAAATCCTTCAAATCATATCATTTATACTAATAAAAAATGAATCTGAGCATATAGGCATCCGCTTTATGGTCAAGCAACAGGCGCATCATAACGCAGCGACATACCTTTGGCATGTTTCGCCGCAAACAGCAATGCCCCCACACACACAATCCGTGAGATTTCCCACCCACAAAAAAAATCAGTGAGATCCGTGAGATCTGTGTGAGCCAAAGAAACACAAAACCCCACACAATCCGTGAGATTTACCACCCACAAAAAAATCAGTGAGATCCGTGAGATCTGTGTGAGCCTAAGAAAAGAAGTCTTATTTTTCCTCCAGGAGTGCCACAGCATAGGCAGAGATGCCTTCCTCACGGCCGGTGAAGCCGAGGCGTTCGGTGGTGGTGGCTTTGATGCTCACCTGGCCAAGCGTGCAACCCATGCACGCCACCAACTGCTCCTGCATGGCTGGGATATGAGGATTGATTTTGGGGCGTTCGGCGCAGATAGTAATGTCGCAGTTGCCTAATTTATAGCCCTGCTCATCAATCAGGCGTGCCACCTCACGCAAGAGTTTACGGCTGTCGATACCCTTATAGCGAGGGTCGGTGTCGGGGAAATGGTAACCAATATCACGCAGACACGCCGCACCCAGCAGCGCATCGCACAGCGCATGTATCGCCACATCGGCATCGCTATGACCGAGCAGACCAAGCGTGTGCTCAATTTTCACGCCACCAAGCCATAATTCACGGTCGCTCACCAGACGGTGAACGTCAAATCCCATTCCTATTCTCATATCATCAAATTATTTGCGGCCGAAAAGGTTTCTAATGCCGTCCATGTCAAACGACAGGGTGAAACGAAGTGTTTGGTCGAGTGGACTGTTTTGCGCAGTTGCAATCATATACGATGCATCGATGCGAAGCACATTGAGTGCAAAACCGGCACCGAAACCGAAGTATTGACGACCACCGGCAAACTTGCTCTCGTGGAAGTAACCACCACGGAGGAAGAATTGCTGATTATAAGCATATTCTGCACCCAATGAATAGGTGATACGCTTGAAAGTGTTCTTATCGAAAGAGTCGAAAATACCCGAAATCGACGATTTGTCTTTCCATGCCTGAAGTGCGGTTTCATATTCCTCATTGTCAGTAAATTCCGACAAACGAGATTTCGGAGGCACTAACAACTTATTGGCATCGAGCGTGAAAGTGAGGTTGTGATAGTCGGCCAATGGGAATGTGAAGGCAGTACCAATACGCAGGTTGGTAGGCAAAAACGCTGGGTTGTCGCCATGGTCATACGACACCTTTGAACCCACATTCGAGAGGTTGAAACCCCACGACCATTGGCACTCGTTGCGGCCAATAATTGGGTAGGTGGTGAAATAGCCCGAAATGTCGGCGGCAAATGCCGAAGCACCCTTGTTGCCCTCTGTTGCTGAGTATTCCGAGTAACCAAGGTCACTGTAAATGTAGCGCAAAACCACACCCATTGAGAATTTTTCGCTCAACTTGCGGGAATAACCCACGTCAACCGACATTTCAAATGGGTTGATACTTCCGATAGATGTGCCGCTCCCTTCTGAGCCTTGAATTTCACCCAAAGAGAAATAGCGGAGCGAAGCACTCACAGCCTGATTGTCGCCGCTGCCAAGTTTCCAGTAGCCGGCAAGGTTTGCCAAGAAAATGTCGTTCACAATCTTGCGCATCCATGGCGTGTAACTGAGCGACACACCTGCCGTGCTTTCGGCGAATGCGTATTTTGAAGCGTTCCAGTATTGAGAGTTCACATCAGGATCTGTAGCCGCACCAAGGTCACCCATTGAGGCACCACGCGCGTCTGGCGAGATGCCAAGAGAGTTCACACCTGTGGTAAGAGGATTAAAATCCTGGCTTTTAATGTCGTCGTCGGCATGTGCAGCCAGTGCGCATGTAGCAAACATGGCTACGAATATAAAAGATTTTATCAATTTCATCTATCTATGTAATATTAGTTATTAATTATAACTGCAAATCACTTCTATTATTGTGTGCCTTCCCCACTTTTTAGAAAAAAAGTGCCACCCTCCAGCCATATTTGAAGGGTGGCACCGTATATGTGTCTTCAACTGTTGTTCAACATTAATCGCGGTTGCCGAAGATGCGGAGCAAGTAGAGGAACAGGTTGATGAAGTCGAGGTAAAGTGTCAAAGCACCGATAGCGGCAAGTTTGCCCACATTGCGCTCGCTTGTTTCCATTGCCATTTGCTTAATCTTTTGCACGTCCCATGCGGTGAGGCCGATAAAGATTATCACACCTGCTGCACTGATACCCCAAGCCAAAGCAGAACTTGCAAGGAAGATGTTCACCACCGACACGATGATAAGGCCGATAAGCGCCATCACCAGAATTGAGCCCATCTTGGTGAGGTCTTTTTTAGTGACATAGCCGTAAATTGCCATCGCACCGAATGTACCTGCTGTGATGAAGAAGGTCTTCACGATTGAATCGCCGGTGTAGGCGAAGAAGATTGGGGTGAGCGTCACGCCTGTAATAGCAGAATAGAGATAGAACAGGAGCGAAGCTGTGCCAGCACTCATCTTATTGATGCCTGCTGTGAGCCAAATCACCAAGCCGAGTTGAGCGAAAATCAAGCCAAAGAACAAAATCTTGCTTGAGAATACCGCCTCAAGGAGTGATGGTGTGATGGCAATGCCCAACGACACAAATGCGGTAACAAGAATACCCATAAACATCTTGCCGAATATGCGTTGCATGGTCTTGGAGAGATACGACGACATACTCAGTTCTGCTTGAGCAGCCGAAGCGGTGCTGAAGCTTTGTTGACCATTGAGATAATCCAAATTGTTCATAATAATTTACTTTTTAAAAGTGAATAATTTCTTTTCAGCATAAAGATAGCAAAAAGCGTGCCAAATATAATTACATGCGTTCGGGCACTTCCACACCGAGCAAACTGAAGCCGCGACGAATGATGTCGGCCACGGTGCGAGAGAGGTGCAGACGGAATGCGCGAGCCACACCGTTTTCTTCTTTCAAGATGCTGTAGTCGTGATAGAACTGGTTGTAGCCCTTTGCCAATTCAAACACATAGTTGGCAATGAGTGCAGGGCTGTAGGTGCGGCCTGCCTCCGATACCACTGATGGGAAGTCGGCAATGCGTTGAATGATTTCAATTTCCTTTTCGTTTGGCTCGTAGGCAGTGATGTCGGTTGCGGCATCAGCCTCGTCGCTCTTGCGGAGCACCGAGCGAATACGCGCGTAGGTGTATTGCACGAATGGACCGGTGTTGCCGTTGAAGTCGATTGATTCTTGTGGGTTGAACAGCATGTTCTTGCGTGGGTCAACCTTGAGAATGAAGTATTTGAGCGCGCCCAAACCGATGATGCGATACACATCGTCCATTTCTTCTTCGGGCACACCTTTGAGGCGGCCTTCGCTCATCTTGCGAGCGGTGGCAATCATTTCGTCCATCAGTTCATCGGCATCCACCACAGTGCCTTCGCGGCTCTTCATCTTACCGTTTGGCAGTTCCACCATACCGTAAGAGAAGTGAATCAAGTCCTTACCCCAACTGAATCCGAGTTTGTCGAGCAAGAGTGAGAGCACTTGGAAGTGATAGTTTTGCTCATTGCCCACCACATAAATCATCTGGTCGATTGGGTAGTCTTGGAAGCGGAGTTTGGCGGTGCCGATATCCTGTGTCATATACACAGAGGTACCATCGGTGCGGAGCAGCAATTTTTGGTCAAGTCCGTCGGCGGTGAGGTCGGCCCACACCGAGTTGTCGTCCTTGCGGTAGAAAATGCCCTTTTCAAGACCTTCGAGCACCTTTTCCTTACCTTCGAGGTAAGTGTTGCTTTCGTAGTAAATCTTGTCGAAGCTCACACCCATGCGTGCGTAGGTTTCGTCGAAACCGGCATACACCCATTCGTTCATGGTGCGCCAGAGCGAACGAACTTCCTCGTCGCCGTCTTCCCACTTCTTGAGCATGGTGCGTGCCTCTTTCATCAAGGAGGAGTTTGCCTCAGCCTCTTCTTTGGTCATGCCGCCGTCCATGAGTTGCTGCAATTCCTCTTTATAGTGCTTGTCGAAAGCCACATAGAAGTCACCAATCAGGTGGTCGCCTTTCTTGCCAGCCTTTTCAGGAGTGATGCCGTTGCCCCACTTGAGCCATGCCAACATAGATTTGCAAATGTGAATACCACGGTCGTTCACAATGTTGGTTTTCACCACTTTATTGCCGTTTGCCTCCATAATCTTGGCAAGGCTGAAGCCGAGCAGATTGTTGCGAACGTGGCCTAAGTGAAGTGGCTTGTTGGTGTTGGGCGATGAGTATTCAATCATCACCAGGCGGCTATCGTCGGTCACTGGCTTGAAACCGTAGTTTTCGGTGGCCTCTACGCTTTGGAGCACTGAAGTCCAGAACGATGGCTTGATGGTGATATTGAGGAAGCCTTTAATCACATTGAATTTCTCCACTGCCTCACAGTTGGCAACCAGATATTCGCCAATCTCTTGCGCTGTGTCTTCAGGACGCTTGTGTGAAGCTTTCAGGAATGGAAACACCACAATGGTGAGATTACCCTCAAACTCCTTTTTGGTGGTGGAGGGCACAATGCTTTCGGCAGCCACTTCTGCGCCATAAAGTGCTTTCACAGCATCGGCGGTGGCTTGAGATAAGATATTATCTATCGACATAAATCTAACTTTATCAAAAAATTACACAATATTTCAATTTACAAAGTTACGAAAAAGAAATGACATTTTCAGAAATTCCCCACCATAACTTACCCACTATCAAGCACAACAGTAGGGACGCGATATTTCGCGTCCGCCACAGAATACTGATACACAATCCATTACACCACCTTCTCCACCTTAAAGGCTTTGGCGTAGAGCAAATAACCCTCCACAGGGGCGTGCCATAGGTCGGAGAGGAATCGGCAATAGGTTTGCACCTGTCGCTTGTAGGTGGCTTGCTGCTTCTCGCCTGGGGTGTCGCCAAACTTGTAGTCAATCACATAGATGCTGCCGTCGGCGGCACGCACGATGCGGTCGGGGCGCAGGTGGTGCGCACGGTCCGACGCTGTGGGCGGTATGTAGATGGAGCGCTCGTTATACACCTTGTTGCCTTTGGCAAACCAATACGCCGTTTGCTCATCGGTCATCAGTCGGTCCAAAAACGCCTCGGCACGGCTTAAATTCCAGTATTGCTCATCGTCGGCGGTGATGATGCCTCGCTTCACCGCATAACTTATTGCCTTTTTCACTTGCTCGGCGGTGCGAATACGGCTCATGATGTGGTGCATACGCTTGCCGCTCTCCTGAATCTTTGTGGCAAGTTCGGGGAGTTTCACCCTCAAGCGGTCCAGAATTGGCGACACGGTGTAGTCGGGCATCATTTCCTGTGTCACTTCCTGCGCCTCTTCGGGTGCTTGTGCCTCGTAGCAGTCTTCCTCACCGATACAATAGTAGGCTACGCAGCCGGAGGCTTCGGGAATGTCGCTGTTCACTTTTTTGCAGCCCTCCAAGTTGGGAAACGAAACAAGCAAATGCTCATTGATTTTGGTGATTGCCTCTGGGTTGAATTTTTCCGACAACACGGGCGCAAAGATGTGAAGCGACTGGCGTGGCCGCGTGAATGCCACATACGATTTGTTGAGGCTATCAATCACGCAGTCTTCAAGCAGCGGTGATGAGAACGACTCAAACTGCTTCATCTTGGCAAGCGTATTGCCCGGAATGGGGATAAGTGGCGGAACAAGGGCGGAGTCGGCGGCAGTGGGTGGAACTTCCAGATATGGGTGGTCCATGCCGTCGGGGTTGAGCCAGTTGTCTTTCGGCAACCAGCACAAGCGATCCATTTGCTCCATGTCCCAATCGGCAAGCGGCACAATCACGCATGGGCGTTCCAAACCCTTCGCCTTGTGAATGGTCATCACTTCCACGGCATCGTCGTTTTGCCCTGGAGAAATCGCCAACTTGTCTTTTTTCATTTCCCAATACTTCAAAAACTCATAAATGGTGCCGCCATTGGTGCGCTGCGTGCTGAAGTCGAGCACCACGCCTTGAAGTGCCAAGAGAAATGAGGTCTCGGCACCCTTGTTGAGCCCTATCGGTTCCAAATATTCCTTAATGATTTTATCCACCACGCCCACGAGGCTTGCTTGCTCGTTCTTTGGGTTGGGTAGCAGGTTCTTGAGTTGGTCGGCGAAGATTTCCACCTGTTCCTCCACCGGTTTTTGGCGAAGGTCGTCGTTGTTGCGAAACACCTTTTCCATCAGTTCGCCGGCATCGGCATTTTCCCCAGCCTTGCCCAACGCCTGACCGAAGTCGTGCAGCGTTTTGTAGTAGAGTTGGTCTTTGAGGCGCTTTTGCATCAATCTTTGCATTGTGGGCTTGCCGGTGTCGATGTCCTCGTCTTCGTCGCTGTGTGCGTGCTGAGTTGAGTTGATGAAGTATAGCACGCTAATCACCATGCGCACCGCAGCCGAGTTTTGCAGCAGCAGCGATTCTGCCGACACGATATTGATTAAGCGGTCGGGGTATGCCTTGTTGTGCTCCAATATGGCGTTCACCACTTCGTCGCCTTCTTTGTTGCGGTTCACCAGAATCAGGATTTTCCCGAATGGATAGTTGTATTTATTGTGCTGTTCGAGAATATACTCCGGCAAATGCTTGAGCACACCCTCTTTACCGTAATACGGCTGACCGTCGCTACCTTTCAAATATGGCAGTGGTCCGCTCGATTTTGTGGGCGTGCCATACACCAAATTGAGTTTCACAAAGCCCTTAATGCGCGCGGCCTCTTTCGCCTCATCGGAGTAGGCGGGATAGTCTTGATGCAGTTTGCCGTAGGTGATCTGGAGTTTTTTAAACGACACACGATTCTTTGCGTAATAGTCGAGGATTTGCTTGAAAAACTCATTATTGAAGTCAATCACCAGTTTTGTGCTTCGGCGATTGATGTGCAGGTCCTCCGAATCGTCGTATTCCGAACTGAAATCGGTGGGCAAATCGTTTTGAAACAAGTTGGGGTCGCTGTTGCGGAAGCGGTAAATACTCTGCTTCTCATCACCGATGATGAGGTTGTAGTTGGCGCCGCTGAGGCTGTTTTCGAGCAATGGCTTGAAATTCTCGTACTGCTTGCGGCTGGTGTCCTGAAATTCATCAATCATAAAGTGATTGAGCCACATACCCATACGCTCATATATGAATGGCACATCACATTCCACCACCTTGTGAATGAGGTCGGTGGTGTCGGATATGAAAATCTGATTGTTGTCTTTGCGGTATTGCTCCAAATTCTCGTCAATCTTTCCGAGCAAACCAAGTTGCCAAAGGTTGGAGACGATGCTTTTGGTCACGTCCACGGTTTCTTTCCAACCGATAAACTCCTTCAGCATTGTCTGAAAGGTGAGAAGTTCGTGCCCCATCTGACTCTCGGTGAGTGCGCCTTTTTTGAATGCACCTTTCAGTTTGTCGATATTTTCGGCATACGTCGCGATGGTCTTCACGCTGGAGCCTAACGATTGCAGGTCGCTCACCATCATCAACTTTGCAACTGGATACCTTTTGTTCAACTGGTCGGCACCAATGCCCATTCCTTCAATGAAGTTTTTCACCTCTTCGTGGAAGTTGCCGATTTTTTCCTCGTAGGCTTTCTTCACATCCACCAGTGCCTTTCTGAACGCCAGCAAAGCCGATTTCTTACCGGAGCCAATGTCGGAAAGATACGCCTTGATGTCGGCATGGTGCTTCATGAAATTTTCATTGCCGAGCACCTTTGCAAACGATGCCAAATCGCTGGCGGTTTTGTTGCCAAAGAAGTTCCAGTCGCTCTGACTGCGCACCTGCTCGGTCACATAGTTGTTGATCCACTCACCGAGCATTCCCGAATTTCTGCCGTCGCCAATGCTCTGCATCAATCCCTGCACAGCCTGAAGGGTGGCAAAATTCTCATCGAGTTGGAGGTCGTAGTCATACTCTCGGTCGAGTTCATACACGAAATTGCGCAGCACCGTTTGGAAAAACGAGTCGATGGTGCTGATATTGAATGCGGTGTAGTCGAACAGAATATCCTCAAGCGCAGCCTGTGCCGCCACCTTCAAGTCTTCGGGCGAGGTGGTGGGGTGTGCTTCCTGAAAATATTGCTGATACGCCCCACAAGTGCCGTTCGACAGTTCATATAGGCGCACGATGATGCGCTCCTTCATTTCAGCCGTCGCCTTATTGGTGAAAGTGATGGCCAAAATGTGTTGGTGATAGCAACTGTGGAGCGGCCGGAGTTTTCCGCTTTTGTCCCAGAGTAACTGTTCGATATACACTTTTGCGAGGGTATAGGTCTTACCTGCGCCAGCCGAAGCCTTGATAACGTGAAGATTCTTGGTGTGTGTCATTTGTAGCAAAGGTTTGATGTGAATGATAGAAATTAGTTGTCAGATGTTAGATGGTACGGGCTTTGAAGCCTTTTTGCTTGAGCAGCTGCACCACTTTCTCGCGGAAGTCGCCTTGAATCAAGATTTCACCGCCACGAGCCGAACCGCCCACGCCACAGTGTCGCTTGAGTTCGGCAGCGAGTTCTTTCAAGGCTTCATCGTCGCACAGCAGATCGGTGACGAGTGTCACTTTCTTGCCGTTGCGTCCTTTCTTATCGAGCAGCACATTCACCATCTGCTTTCCTTGCTGCGCGAGGGCATCGCCAGCAGGCTCTTCCACAGGGTTTTGTGCTTGTTTGATTTCTTCATCGGTGGGCACGTCGATATTGAATGCTGCCCCAAGTTTTTCTCTCCAATCTTGCATAGTGTCGTAATCATTTGCCCCACCGCCATGAAATATGCTGAATGTGGGGTTGTTTCTACAAAAATAGTGCTAAAATCGGTTTTTGCCAAATGCAAAACCAATTGAAGCACTATTAAATCTGCTATTTTTTATAAAAATTTATTTTTTGCCCTTGAAAAGCACTTTGCCTGCTTTGTCGAGGAAGCTCACTTCTGAGCCGTCGGCAGAGATTTGGTAACGGTCCACCTTGTTGAACGCTTCCACAAATTCATCTTCGCGCATCACATCGGGGCAAAGCATTCTGGTCATGCCCTCTGTTGAGAAGGTGATTTTGCCATCTTTGCTCACTTTGTAGTCAGCAAAAATCTGGTTGCAACCCACTGTGGCGTTTACACGGCCCTTTGCGAATGAGATAGATGGAGTGACATCCACTTTCTCAAGCTGGGTGCCATTGAGTTCGGTCAAAGTGTACTGCTTGTCAGAGAGGCTTGCTGTGGTGCTCTTGCACGACACAAGCGAGAGTGCGGCTGCAAATGCAGCGATGTAAATAGATTTTCTCATAATCAAATTAATTTTGTTTGGGGATATGACTATAAAAAGTTGCAAAAGTTTAGATTCGAGGCGCAAAATTACGAAATATATGCCGTAAAACACCAATAAATCACCCAGAAAATAAAAAAGTGGGAAAATTTATGTCCCAATCATGGCACTATTTCAAATTTATTCATTAATTTTGTCGCAAGTTTACTATTAATTATTCACTAACTAATAAAATTTTCACAACAATGGCATACGTAATTGATGACACTTGTGTAGCATGTGGTACTTGCGCATCTGTTTGCCCAACTGGCGCTATCAGCGAAGGTGACAAGTATGAAATCGATCCTGATGTTTGCATTAGCTGCGGTTCTTGCGCTGAAGCATGTCCTAACGGCTCAATCCAAGAAGGCTAATCTCATCTGAGATTTCTTTTCTACACAAAAAAAGAAACAGTCGTGCTCCCACCCATGGAAGCACGACTAATTTTTTAAATATTCAAAATATCCAATCCCACCCCAAAGCGTGCTATAGCCTTTCGTGGGAAAAGCAACACCTATTAAATCCATTTTAATCCTATTTACACCTATTAAAATATATTATAAAAATCGGTGATAATGGATTTTAAATGGATTAAATAGGTGTTTTATTCACCATTTCGTAGCACGCAGCTGTACCGAAGCCGAAGCAATCGTCTTAACTTCTTAAACTTCTTAACTCCTTAACTTCTAATTCGTTATTTTATCTGAAAATTGAGAATGGTGGCGGTGCGCACGTTGCGCACATAGAGGTGGAAAGTTTGCTGACGGAGGTCGGCTGGCATCTGCATGAGCGCGCCAGGGCGTAAACTCACCTGAAGTTCGGTGTATTTCCTTCCTCCACTCGTCACTTTACATTCAAAATATTTGTCGTAAGGCTCACGAATCAGCCCCTCGCAATTCTTTGCGGATATTCCCACGGTGAGCGGTTCGTTCTCCCCCACCGCTCCCACTTCGGTGTAGGCGTTGGGCAGTCCGCCGGGCACAGGCATATATTGGGCGAAGTTTACGATGGCACCCGCGCATTCAGTTTGCTTGTCGTGCTTGATAAAGATGAGATCATCTACCCAAATGCGGTAATAGGGCCGGTCGATGATTACAGCCAATCTCCCCGATGGAAAGCGCACCACATCGTCGTGGCGAATAGCCAAATATCCGCCATACTGCTCCACCGCGGCTTTGTCGGTGAGCGTGTTGAGGTCAGGCTCGTTTTCCTCCACGTGTCCAAGGTCTTGCGCCTTCATCACCTCGATAAACGAGTATTTCTCCGACGTGAAATTCAAGTCGCGCGTAAGATAGATGTCGGTTTTTCCCATCAGGGTTTTGCCGTGGTCCTCGTTCATCATGTTGAGCACCACCATATCATCGGGCACGTCGAATGGATTTTTCTCATTGCACGCCGCAAGTGCCACGAGCGAGAGCGCCAATAGCGATATTTTCTGGAAAACAGCCTTCATTCCTCCCTAAGTATCAGAATTTATACTTAAGGCCAAATGCAGGAATAAAGCGAGTGGCATCGTTCACCAACTGAAGGGTTTGCTCGGTGTAGATGCTCAACTCCGACGAGAGCGAAAACTCTGCGCCACAACCCAAGTTCATACCGCAGTTGTTCAAATCACCTTCTCCATTCACATAAGCCAAACCCACCATAGGATAGAGGTCGAAGCCGCTGCCGGTTTTCACCACATATTGCAAGTTGATATTCACATTGGTGAAGTGACCGCAATCGTCAGTTGAGAATGTATAGATAAATTCTGGAGCAATGCGCAAATTCTTAAGCAACTCATATTCAAGTTGGAAGCCCACACCTGAGCCGCCACCCTTTGATGAATAGTTGTAATCCACGCCAAATGCCATATTCGCACCTTTTGCTGTGATATTCGTAGCCGCTGCTATCATAATAGCCAGCATCAAGATAATTTTTTTCATAGTTGTAAATGTTTTGTCAAAATTAATAAATCAGTTCATTTCCCCTGCTTTCTTCGCAAAAGTCAAGAAATGTGTATCACTTAGTCTGAACATCGTTGTTCTCGTCGCTCATCTTGGGCTCGTATTTCTGCAAACGCACCTTCATCTCGTCGAAGCCCTGGCCAAACACACTGTTGGTGGGCGCCATCGAAATAAATGCCTGTGGGTCGATGCGCTTGATAATGCGCTGCACCGTCACGCTCTCGTATTTGCGGCACACCACGAGCAGTATTTTCACATCGCGCTTGCTGTACCAGCCTGTGCCATGCACGAGGGTGCAACCACGGTGCGCCTCGTTGTTGATAGCGTTGGCTATGTCGAGCCACTGCTCACTAAATATGAGAAACTGCACGCCCTGCACTCGCCTGCTGATTGCCATGTCGGCAGCCACGGAGTTGATGACAAGGAACACATAACCGAAAAGCGTGGCGTCGATATTGTGAAACAGGAAATACGACGAGGTGATAATGAGCATATCGCAATACAGCATCATGCGGCCAAACGACACATTGCTGTATTTATTCACCATTGCGGCTATCACATCGGTGCCACCACTACTTCCGCCGTGCGAGAATGTGATGCCCAAGCCCACGCCACAGAGCACTGCGCCGATAATGATGTTCATAAACGACTGTTGCTCCACAAATGGCTCTTTAAATATCGGGCAGAGAATACCCAAGAATATACTGAACACGGTGGCACCGAAAATGGTGCGAATCACAAACTGCCGACCCACCACTTTATAAGCAGCCACAAGCAGTATCACATTGATGATATAGTTGGGGATTGCAATATTAATTGTGCGACCCGACGCATAATAAATAATGGTGGCAATACCAGTCACACCACCCGTCACCACATTTTCAGGGATAACGAACGCCGCAAAACTAAAAGCACACAGGAAAAGACCGAACACGATCATCACATAATCTTTCGACTGATTGAGGAGCTGTTGCATTGAGATTTTCATTTCGCAATTAGTTGTTGATGCAGTTTATATACGTTTATATTGGTTTTGCTAAATTAAGAAATAGTTTTGACATAGGCAGATTTTTTCTGAATTTTTTGATGACAAACCGTTCTTTTTTTGCATCTTTTTGCCGCAAAGTTACTACAAAAAAGTGAAATGCGGAAAGATATAGTGATAGA
>ERZ857629.870-NODE-870-length-37875-cov-6.078345_pt1 | contig 37875 bp, 39 predicted proteins | sample MGYA00519700_ERZ857629 | MGnify/ENA primary metagenome ERZ857629 (study PRJEB31778, sample SAMEA3449351) | human gut metagenome | biome: human gut; feature: human-associated habitat; material: faeces | place: United Kingdom | collected 2010/2012 ... | reverse complement strand
AATGCGGTAAAATCGATGGTTTCAAGCTGGTTTTTTCATTAATCAGCAGACACTAATTATTCACTTTGTATTCCAACCATTCGGCTTCCTCCGGCAATTGGCGAAGTCTGTCAATTAAGCCAGCATAATATTCTTGTTCTGCATTCATAAAAAACCTGCTTTCTACTACATAATTCCTAATGCTTCTTTCATTCGAAGTATCCTTTACATATAATCCATCTCTACTATAAATAATCGTATTTAGGTAGGTTCTATCCTCACCCATATCAAATTTCGATTGCCTGCCCTCTGTTTTTGATATTTATTACGATGGTTGTATATTCATATTTTCTGCTATTTTTTCAATCAATGTAATGTCTGCCGGGAGCCACGACACCGTTCCCAATTCTTCTTTTGTCAGCCACTTTGCCGCTTCATGTTCCTTTAAAACCAAATCACCGGAAATTATTTTAGCAAAAAAACAGTCCATGCTAAGATGAAATGCCGGATAATCGTATTCAATGGTGTCAATTAACTCGCCCACTTCTATTTCCGTATCCAATTCTTCCATGATTTCTCTTTTCAGCGCCTGCTGTGGAGTTTCCCCCTCCTCAATTTTTCCTCCGGGAAATTCCCAGCCACCTTTAAATTCGCCATAGCCCCTTTGTGTAGCAAAAATTGCCGGGATTCCTTCATCGTTTATTACCTTAATTACAGCGGCAACTACTCTTATTGTTTTCATCCTACTTTTTTATCCTCGTTTTCCTGAATATTACTTTGCAGATAACGCAACAAATCATCCCGTACCGGATGCTTCATTTTCATTTTAACCTTCGTAATGTCACGTTCTTTGCCATTATTGTCTTTCTTTTTATCTGCTTTTACATCTACTACATCAAACAATCCCATATAATAGAAATTTGTTTCCGCATCACTCTTTTTTACAAATAAATGCTTATGTGGTGCTGTAATAACGTCTGCCATATAGGAACTATTGATTCCTCTTCCTATCTGTGAGTCCCACCGAAAAATCATGTTATCCTCAAATGTATCCGCATAATCAGGCTTTCCGTCCACATAATTTTTGTCTTCGTTAGCATTTTCTTCCTTGTGATAGGTAACAAAAATAAACACATCCTCGCCAATGCGTTTCATTCCATACATGGTAGAAGATAAATCCTTTCCGCAATTCATCAGCAAACTAACGTCTCTTCTGGAATACTTCTCATACAGCACAAACGGATTATTCTCCCTCACCTTTGACGCATATTTATCATTATATCTTCTTAGCCCAACCTCTATAATATCACTGACCTGCTTATAAAATTCCATATGACGCAGGCGTTCTGTGAAACCTCTCATTCTTTGAAGCATTTGTGCCTTACTGTCACTAATAATTTCCAATCGACTATACCTTAAATATTCCTCCTCTTTACTTACAAAATGCCCCTGTAAAACATTAACAGCATCCTGAAAAGACGCCATATTAATTTTATATCCATACTTTACCTGAAATTCCTCTTTTATCGTATCTACATTGATTACTTCATTGTGTAAAAAACATTTTAGAATTTCTAGTTCATATGGTCTTGTTCCGGCAAGAACTGTCTTAGATAAATATTCCAGTGTAATTTGTTCCTGCTCTGAAATTTTACCAACATATAATTCTTTTTCTACAGATTCCAAAAACAACTGATAGCTCTTGTATTCCCGAATGATTACAAGCGGGTCCACCTCTCCATTTTCGTAAAAGTCAAGGAGATATGGAACTCTTCCCAAGCGATTTTTTAAAGTAATATAGCTTTCCCTGATAATCGATTTCATTCCTCTAATTCTATCAATAGAAGAAAAAATCTTATCCTTAGCCACTTCATCAAAATGAATGGTTGATGCTCCGGGTATTGTGCTATTTCCACTAAGTACATACTTACGAATCGTGTCAGGATTATAAGTTCTATCTCCAGATAATGCAACCGGTATCATAAAATTATTATTATAATTCCCTATAAAATCCAGCACTACCACATACTCTTTTCCATCCGCCTTTCGTAATCCTCTTCCTAATTGCTGAATGAAAACAATAGGTGACTCTGTGGGGCGAAGCATAATTACTTGATTAACCTCAACGATGTCAACACCTTCATTTAATATCTCCACCGAAAAAATATAATCTAACGGCTGCATGTTTTCCGTAGCCTCGGATTCATCCATTGCCAAACGCTCAAATGCGCTTGCTCTCTCCTCTTCCGTTGCACTTCCATTTAATGCTATTGTTCTAAAACCAGCTTCGTTAAATTTTGCAGATAATTCCTCCGATTCATCTATTCGGCTGCAAAATACCAGCCCCTTTACTCTGTCCCCACTGTAACCATAGTAGTTTGCTTGCGCAATAATGTGTCTTACCCTCTCATCGCCCGTTAATAAATTGAAATCTCTTTCGGTCATTTTCTTGGCTTTTATCTGTTTTTCGTCCAGCAATGATATATCACTAATTCCAAAATAGTGAAAGGGGCATAACATATTCTCCTCCATTGCCTGTTGCAGCCGGATTTCGTAAGCTATTTGATAATGAAAGATTTCATATATATTTTTACCTTCCATGTCATCATCTCTTTTATCCGGTGTAGCCGTCATACCCAACCATAACCTCGGTCTAAAGTATTTCATCACTTTCTGGTAGGTATTTGCCGCACTGTGATGCGCCTCATCTAAAATGATACAATCAAATTCGTCTGGCTTATACTGATATAAGTGGTTATCCCGATTCAGTGTTTGCACCATGGCAAATACATAATCCTTTTCATACTCCTGATAACCAGCCCCTACCAATCCCATAGAAACCGATTCACCAAATACTCTTTCATATGACTTTTTCGTTTGCCTTGCCAACTGTCCTCTATGAACTAAAAATAGCACTCGTTTGAACCCAAGTTCCCGCATAGCAAATGCAGACGCATATGTTTTTCCCGTTCCAGTTGCGGAAATTAAAAGTGCTCTCTCTTCTCCTGCCTCCAAAATCTTTCTTAGATTAGAAATAAAATTGACCTGCATCATATTGGGTTGCAGGGTATATTTCTCGATAGAGGGTATTTTTGCCTGCTTTACAATTTCTTTTTGATGCTTAATAATTTTGTATTTTTCCTTATAGCCTTCATAAAATTCTTCAAAGGATAAGGCATGTTTTGAAGTCCAAAGTTCTTTAAATTCCGTCACAATACTTTGTGCCAGCTCACCCTGTTCCGTAGAAACCATCTTTGTATTCCACTCTCTGTTACTGGTAAGTGCAGCACTTGTAATATTGGAACTTCCTATAATGATTCGATAAATTTCTTCTTCCTTAAAAATATAGCCTTTTGTATGAAACCCTTCCCCTGATGCCTCCACATCATACATTTTCAAAGTTATGTTTTTCAAGCTGTTTAGTTTTTCCAATGCCCTTGGTTCACTGAAATTTAAATAGTTTGTTGTAAGAATTTCCCCCTGAATATCCCTTTTTTCTAATTCCTTTAATGTCTGTAATAAAGGAGTAATTCCGCTCATTGTAATAAACGCAACACTTATCTGGAATTGGTCACATACCAAAAGCTCCTCTTCAATCGATGATAAAACTTTTTTACCCTCTTTATAATTATTTGACACAAACTGCGGTTTGTATGCAAGATTAGACGCATATGTTCCATCTATAAATGCTGTCTCAAAGCCGGAGCGCAATTCCAAAATTTTATCTTCTGTCATTTGTCTCTATACCCTCTATCCTCTCAATTATCACCCAAATGTATAAATGACTATTTTCATAATTATATCACGTTTAAAGACATAATGGATTGCTAATTTTTCAAACCACTGTTTGATTAAAGCACCATTCAACCATTATCATTCTCCGCTTCTTTCTGCTCCCGCCTGAATCATTTCCAGCACCCGCCTCTCCCTCTCGATCATGAGACTGGCAAATAAATCATCACTCCGATATGAGGCATTTTCCATAATTGCCTCATCCAAAGTCACATACCGCAGTTCAAACTGCGCTTCCTCCTCATAGGCATCCAGATTTTGGGCACCTGTTTGTGCCTCCGTTTCACAGGTATAATAAAAATTCTCCTGTTCAAAAATGCAGTCGGGAGCCTCGTTTCCTTTTTGTACTCTGAGGACATTGCCAAATTCCCGAATAGAATCCGGTAGTACAGTAAGTCCCGTTTCCTCCTTCACCTCGCGAATAAGCGCCTCCGCGTGGGTTTCCCCCTTCTCAATTCCTCCACCCGGAAACTTATAATAATGATGCTTTTTGCTGTACACTAATGCGATTTTTCCATCCGGCGCAAAAATAATGCCTCTCACGGAGGGGCGGTACACTCTTCTTCCGTCCGGCTCATAGTCCTTTAAATCCATGGTAAACAATCGTCTCATATCTGTCTGTACCCCCTTTTCCTTCTAATCCCGAACAATTTCAAGCTCCAGACATTTCCAGTCCTCGCCCATGATATGAAAATATTCATCCTCTGCCTGTACAGCATCCTCAAATCCCACGGATTTGTAGCAGTAATATGCGGACGGATTGTTTTCAAAAACACCAATGGTCACTTTTTTCACTTTCAGGATGGTGAAGGCATACTCTAAGGCAAGGCGAAGCATTTCCTTTCCGTAACCCTTTCCACGCTTACTGTCATCCACAATGACAAACCCAAATCTAAGGATTTCTTTGTTTTCGTCCGTAAAACGCATTATGAGATGACCGACCGCTCCACTTTCGTCGAAAGCGGTCATTTCAAAGAAGTTGTCACTGTCTGCGCATGCGGCATATTTGTCATTGATGTCTTTTTCCGTAATAGGATATTTTTCATACCGGTCTGCACACCATCTGCGAAAGGTAACTTCGTCCTTTATCCAGCTACAGATATATTTCGCATCACAATTTTTATAAGGTCGTAATCTTAACATTTTTATTTTCCCTCCCATAATAATCTTTGTTTTTTCTTGTTAACTCGCTTTTTCTTACCGCAAAATATCAGAACTCCTCTTTCAGAATATCTGCAAATTCTTTTGTATACTTTCCGGGATTATCCTTTTTCCAAAAGGCGCAATAGGTTTTGGTGACGGGCTCTGAATTTCTCACCAGCGGAATACGGCTTACCGCCGTATCAAACCAGTTTTGCCTGCCGATAACGTCCACCGGCATATATCCCTGTCCGGTTACGATTTTCAGCCTTGCCTCCTGCACAGAATCCACAAACAGATACTCGCCTTTCAGCCCGACAATCTTTTCATAATAGTTTTGTTCCTCCGCCTGTGAATTTTTATTGGAAACAATAATGCACGGAGTATTTTTTAAATCTTCTATTTCTATCCTGTTTAATTTGCTGAGAGAATTTCTGGTTGAAATTTCAATATAAGTCGCACTTTCGGACAGAATGATGTTATGGTATGCTCCCGAAAAGGCGCGGCGCTGGTCGTTTAATACAAGGTCAATGGCTTCGCTTTCCAGCGCTTCGTATAATTCCTCGTGGCTCCCGACCGTTATCTGTATGTCAACGGTCGGATATTTCTGTGAAAATTTTGATACGGCTTCCGCCAGTTCGTTACCGTAATAACCTTTGTAATAGCCCAGACGCAAAACGGCTCCCGTCCGGTCGGCAATGCGCTTTGTTTCTCTTACCAGTCTGTCAATGTCCCCTGTTATTACAAGACTTTTGCGGTAAAAGTGTTCCCCCGCCTGCGTTAAACTGAAGGTTCTGTTATGTCTTTCCAACAGTTTTACTCCCAGTTCTTCTTCCAATTTTATGATTTGCTGTGAAATTGCCGATTGGGAAATATGGCATTTGTCCGCCGCAAGATAAAAATTGCCCTTTTCGACAACCGCCTGAAAATATTCCATTTGTCTTAAAAACACTGTATCACCCCACTTCTTCTGTCAGCATTATACAATGATTAGTGAAACTTATCAATGACGTTAGCAGAAAGAATTGATTGATTACCAAATGAACTCTATAATGAAAACAAATAAAAGCACCAACCAAAAAGGAGATGAGAAAATGAGCAGAAATTTAATTATTTATTATTCCCGCAAAGGGGAAAACTACGTGAACGGCAACATTGAAAATCTGGCAAAGGGCAATACGGAAATTTGTGCGGAATATATCAAAAAAGCCGTCGGTGGAGACATGTTTGAAATTGAAACCGAAAACAGCTATTCGGACAACTATCATACCTGTACCGTGGAGGCAAAGGCAGAATATGAAAATAATGCCCGTCCGAAGCTGAAAAAGTACCTCGATAATCTGGACCGGTATGATAATATTTTTATCTGCGGTCCCTGCTGGTGGGGCACCTATCCGATGGCTGTATTTTCTCTGATTGAGAAACTCGACTTTAACGGCAAAAATGTTTTTCCGCTGATGACTCACGAGGGCAGCGGACTGGGACATTCAATAAAAGACCTGAAAAAAATCTGTACGGGTGCAGTCATCAAACCGGGGCTGGCAGTTCATGGCGCGGACGCCATAAAATCCGAACAGGCTGTTGCGCTCTGGGCAAACAGCTGACATACCGGTTCGGAGCATATGAAATATGAAAAGTCGGAGGAATAAATGTAGAAAAGTTATTCCCCCGTCATTTCCTCATTGGGAGAGGAAACGAAGGTAAAGCGCCGGGGTTTTCTTGTCCCGCCCGGTTCCTTTGTTGCTGTTTCGGAAACCAGCTTATTTAATTTCAATAGAAAATCCATGTATTCCTCATCGGAAAGCATTAACGTCGCAGACTGTAATGCCAGCATATCTTTTTGCGGGTCTGCATTTTCTTTTTCAAAATACTGTAAAAAAGAGGTCTGCAGCGACAGCAGGGATGTATAAAACATGGAGGAAATGTCCTGCATGGCTGGCTCCTCTGTCAAAGGATTCTGCACCAGACCATATATTTTTTCCACCGTGCCCCGCACCCGCTTTTCTTCCGCCACATAAATGCAGTTTCCGTCCAACAGTTTTTTGATGTGGCGGTACAAACTCGCGGTAGGAACGTCAGACAACGCATTCTGTATCTCGCCGGTGGAACCTTTTTCGTGAATAATCAGGTATTGCAGAATCCGCTGCCTTACCGGATTCATAATAATTTTGGTTAATGATGTTGTGTCCGTGTTATTTTTCATTTTATTTCTCCTTTTATTCTCAATTATGATAATAATATTATTGTTGAGAATTGTCAAGCAAAAAATACCGACCGCAAAAGGTTAGATTTGGGACTAACTTTTTGCGGCCGGTACTGCTTTTATATGAATCAGATATTTTTCTAATGTTCTCAATACTTTTCTATTTAATTATTTCTGCCCGGACTGCTCCAAATAAGAAACAAGCTCCTGCCACTTTGAAACGGCAAGGTGTGAAATTTCTCCCGACGCTTTTCCCCGGTACAGCACGGGAAAGATGCCTGCTGCCGCAGCGCCTTCCACATCATAGGGATATTCATTGCCACAGTACCACACCTCTTCCGGTCGCAGCTTTGCTTTCTGCAAGGCGAGTTCAAACAGTTCCTTCCGAGGTTTACGGTAACCGTAATCACTGCTGGCAATGATAAATTCAAATGAATTTTGGGGCAATAACCGGTGAATCCTATGGGACAACGCATCTCCCGACCACTGAATGTTGCTGATAATTCCGGTACGGATTCCCTTTTTGTTTAAATAATCCAGCATTTCGGGAACACCGGGCAAAACCCGGCTGTCACCGCATCCGTTCCAATAAATTTCTTCCAGCTCCTCATAGGATATATCAAATGTGATTCTCTGCATTTCATATTGAATCTTTAGATTCTGCCGTTCCGTCATCTCAAATCCTGCATCTCTCACAGCCTTGTAGTCATTAAAAATCTGCGTTGCCAGTCGGACGGATTCCTCCGGTGTGACGTTATCCGGATTTTCTTTTATATGTGCAAATACGGCTTTTTCACCGTTTAGTGCATTGAAATCCGGCTCGTCCATTAACGTTCCGCCATAATCAAATAAAATCATTTTGGGTGTCATACGGTTTCTCCTTTATCCTCCCGGAATCTGCTTTTTACGCTTTCTTTTCTAATCGATACCAAATATCCCTTGCTATTTCTTCCGTGTAATGTCCGTCCTCCGAAGGATAGGTAAATCCAAATCCATCCCCCTGTTTTCTCGGAAATACATGTAGATGAAAATGCCCAAAATCACAACATTCCCCGCCGTTTTGCATAATGCTGTATCCGGTGTGCCCAAAGTCCTCTTCATACACCTCAACGATTTTCCTTGCAACATTCATCACCTCAGTTAAATAGTCTGAGGGAATCCTTGTGATGGTGCTTTCATGCACTTTCGGAACCACTAAAACATGCCCGTCGTGAATCGGCTCAATGTCCAGAAAGGCAATTACCTTTTCGTTTTCATAAACAATATGCGCGGGGGCTTGTTTTCTGATGATTTGACAAAAAACACACATGGAAATCTCCCTCTATTTTTTTAAATATATATTTGCCTCTCTGCACAATTTATCATACATACCCGGTCTCTGACAAGAGAGTCTACGGTTGCGTGGAATATTCCTCTTCTTCCTGTTTGTCACGGTTCCGGGTGACGTTCATCACTTCATCTTCCTGCTGCTCTATCTCGTCGAGTTTCCTTGTACAATGGTTATATTGTGCAATAGCGCGCAGAATGGCATTCAAATCCTCCGGCGAAAACATTCCTGCAGCTTTTGAAATATCCCCGAAATTATTTATGTTTACCTTGAGATGTCCTCCACTGGGAAGGTTGATATTCAGAACTTTTTTGGGGTTTCCCATGTCTCCCAGACAAATGGAATTTGTCTTGTAATCACACGCAAAAATAACTCCGTTGTACTCAATCACTCCATCCTTTGCCATGTACCCATAAGGGCAATTTACCCACTTATCCGCAAGAATTTTTGAAAAAGATGTATTGTCGCCATTTTCTGCTTTGCCCGCAGCATTCTCCCTCCGTGCCGCTTTTATCTCATCTGCAAATGCCGGATTTAATGAGTTGTTTATTATCATGATTGCTCCCTTCTCGGTTGGACTTTGCCATTAATTTGCCTGCTTTCACAAAATAAAAGCGCATCTTTCAAGTATCATTCCTTTGAAAAATGCGCTTTCCTTAGCTTGGGTTTTAAATATTTGTGTATGGTATATCGGACGCAGGGTAGGGAAACTTAAGAGATATGGGGCAATCTGTCCAATCGTTACCCCATTAATAAATATTACCCGAGAAAGTCTTGTTTTCCGCCACCCTCTTAAGCAGTATGTTCTATTTCAATTACATACTTTTCTTTTAATTTTGAGCATCTATTCTGCGCAATAATTCCTTCATGTTGCAGCCTTCCGGCTACAATTCCCGGATGTATTCCTATGGTTTTTGCAAACTCTACAATTTCATCATCAGAAATATATCTTGATGGTGCTAATCTTTTATAATCTGCTGGTGAAATCAAATAATTCGTTGCAAACTTATCCGCTTCTATTTCCAGATTGTTATTAATATCTATCATTTCTTCAACTGTACTGCTAACAAATACCGTTTTAATCTTCTGCTGAAGAACATGCTTGATTTCATGGAATAACGAAAACCAAAACTTATCTGCATCCAATCCCCTATTGTTCATCGCAAGCACTACTCTGTCTTCTGTTACCCACTTAACGGCACCATTTACTCCGGAATTCTTCAAATGCGGCAATAGCACAAATGCAATACCGCATTCTGCAAAGATTTCACGCATTCTTGGTAAAAAATCTTCCGGCCTCTGAACAGTCATCCCTCTAAGCTCTTGCAAATATCCTTTTAAGTTTTCAGCATTATATGGCTTAGTCTCAATACTCTTTGAAATATTGATAGCTGTTTGAATCCAGGCTCTGGAATTGATAATATTCTTTTCTCTGTTACATGCCGAACCAGACCTGAAATTCACCAAAAAATCAGGCTGTAACATAATTCTCAAATCTGCAACCCTAAAATACTTACACAGATTTACCACTTTATCTTTTATATTTCTCGCTATCGGCAAGCCAACAACATCAACAAAATATTTATAATCTATTTCTTTCACCAGTTCTGCCTGTGCATCAATATCCTTTACTTGCTGTATTTCTATCAGCTTCTGATCATAAGTATTCTGTAAATTCTGCCAAACTTCTACGCTGGTTCCCATCATGGCAGAAAGTTTCTTTGCTAAATCATTTGATATATTCGCTTGCCCATTAATCAACTGGCTTAAGGTCTTAGCTGTTGTTCCCATTCTTGTGGCAAACTCAGCCTGACTAATTTCCATATCCTCAATAATGTCAGCAATATAATACCCAGGGTGAAATGCCACTATATCCTTGTATTCTTCTACATTATCCATAATGGTTCGACACCTCCGTTACTTTCACAATTTTAATCATTTTACACCAGGCTAAAATGTCACCTTCTGTGATTTCATTTCCATCATTATCACACGGTATCACTGTAACCCTATATCCTGTATTCCCTAATCGTATGCTCCATTCGTCTTTCCTATCACCTATTAAATGTTCAAAATGAAATGGAGGATAATTCGCAATATCCATCAACGATTCTGCATTACGCATAAAGTTCTCTGCAGATTCCAGTTTCTTTTTTACCTGCTCAGGATATCGCCACTGTTTCTTGTATTCAGAGCAAAACTGTTTCTTTGCAGTTTCATTCTTATACAATATCTGCATTCCCAAACTTAAATATACATCTCCCTTCATTTTCCGTTACCGTTTTGGTAATTAAAATTATATCATCATCTATAATTTAAGTAAATACCTTCCTGAATATTATTTGAAATTTTCATTACCCTTTTAGTAACAAAAAAACAATCTCCCGGTGACAATTCTAAGGTGTCGGTTTTCACATGAAAAGTCCCTCTCCCATTCCTTTTACAAACTATCCAAAAATCTCTTAAACGCCTTCAGGTCTTCCGGTGTCGATTTATAGACCCCTGCATCCTCCAGTACCGCTACAAATACTTTTCCAATCTCCTGCTTCAGGATTTCCATGATATTGGCGGCATGGATTTCCTCATACTGCGGCAGGAATTCCTGCACCCATTCCGTATGTTTTGCAAGCGTTTCATTCTCACGAATATTTTTACCCTGCAAAATATACTCCGCCAGAGTCTCCATCTCGGTTTTCAAACGGGCAGGCAGAACCGCCAGTCCCATAACCTCGATAAGCCCAATATTCTCTTTCTTGATATGATGCAGCTTCTCATGGGGATGATATACCCCCAGCGGATGCTCTTGTGTCGTAATGTTATTCCGCAATGCCAGATCCAACTCATAGCAGCCATCACGGAATCTGGCGATTGGAGTGATTGTATTATGTGGGACACCGTCCGTCTCCGCATAGATGAAAGCATCCTCATCCGTGTAGGTGCGCCATTTTCCTAAAATATGGTCTGCCAATTCCACCAGCCGGTCGCGCTGTGTACTTCGGATCCGAATCACCGACAACGGCCAGTGCAGGACACTGCACTCCACATCCTCAAACCCCTTTACCGTAAATTCCATTATTTTCTCCGCCTTCGCCATCGCAAAGGTGTAATGTCCGCCCTGGAAATGATCATGGCTCAGAATAGACCCACCCACGATAGGTAAATCCGCATTGGAGCCAATAAAATAATGCGGGAAAAGTTTTATAAAATCCATCAGTCCCTTGAACGTCTTACGACTGATTTTCATCGGCACATGTGCACCATTCAGGACAATGCAATGCTCGTTGTAATATACATACGGAGAATACTGCAATGCCCAGTTGTCCCCGTTTAATGTAAGTGGAATAATTCTATGGTTCTGTCTTGCAGGATGCGTCACACTTCCCGCATATCCTTCGTTTTCCACGCAAAGCAGACATTTCGGATAGGCGGACGATACCGTTTTTGCTGCTGCCGCAATGGCTTTCGGGTCCTTCTGATATAATTAAATCCGTCGCTTCCCTTGGAGATTTCCTGTATTTTTCCCAAAAAGTATCCGTCACCTGTGCCGGACGCGGCAGAATACAATTCATTAATCTGGTGTCAAACAAATCTCTGTAGGTAATGCTGTCCTCAATTAATTTCAGGCTGCAGGCAATATCACAGAGTTCATCGAGAATTTCCTGCAATGAAATCGCCGGGTAGCTTTGCTCCGGTTCCAGTTCCGGGTCAGAATAATCCATTTTTTTAAAAATATCCAGAAGCAGATTTGTGGAATAGCACTGTTCTCTCTCCGGAATCAGACCACTTTTGACTCCGTACCGAACAAGCTGTTTGATAGACTTATCCAAGATTTTTTCTACCGCTTTATATGCACATATCCCCATGTTCTCTGACATATTTATCCTCCTTGTTCCTGCTGCCATACTTCTTCAACACACTTACTTTTATAAACGGATTTTTGTTTTTAAACCGGCTCCGCATGATAAGTCTCCTCTGCCGCGATTCCGAGGCGTCATAAGTGTCACTGTTGCGGATATCGCTGCACGCTGCGACCTGTTTCTTTTGTTTTATACAACTTTAATGCCGCCGTATTTTCGGATTCGGAGAACATGGCATGCCCCCTCTCCAAAAATCTGTTCCATTTCCCGTTTATAATTTGCGACTGCCTCATCTCTCACAAACACCTGTATTGTTCCGGCAAATCCGCCGCCATGTACACGGCTGACCCCATCACCTCCCAGAACACTCTCGCTGACGGCAAGCCCCACTGAGACGGGCTGGTTCTGCTCCTGTTTATTGGAGTAGATATTCTGAAGGTATTTGTAGGAAGAATCTCCTGAGGCTTTCACCAACTGCAAAAATCCTGTGAAATCCCCACTCCGAAGCGCATCCACTTCCTGCCAAACCCTTCTGTTCTCCGCAAAAAAGTGGATTGCCCGCAGAATATTCCTGTCACCCATCTGTTTACGAACTTCCGCAAGCTGCTGATAAAACTCCTGCTCCGGTACTTCTCGCAGTACTTCTTTTCCAAAAAAGGCAGCAACCCTTTTCATTTCCTCCGGAATCTTCGCATAATCATCCGTCAAATCCGCATGCGAGCCCTTGGTATCCACAATACACAGACTGTACTTTTCTTCCGCAAGATTAAAGTCGACCTTATTTACAATCGGCTCGGCGGGATTCTGAAAGTCAATATGAACAATTCCGCCGACGGAACATGCCATCTGGTCCATCAGCCCGCAGGGTTTTCCGAAATACACATTCTCCGCATACTGTCCGATGATGGCAATCTCCACCGGAGACACCTTTCTGTCGTTATACAGCCCTGACAAAATCGTGCCGATGGCAGTCTCGAAAGATGCTGAGGAGGATAACCCCGCACCTTTTAGAACATTGCTGGTCATATATGCCCGAAAACCACCTGTCCGGTATCCGCGCTCTTTTAAGCCTGCCACTACCCCTTTTATCAGGGCCGCCGTCGTACCGTATTCCGACTCGTCCGGTTTCATATGATCCGACACATTTTGAGCCGGTTCCACACGGATAGGCTTATACCCCTCCGATACAAGTTCAATCACATTTTCGTCGTTTGGTGCAGCCACCGCAATCGTATCGAGGTCTATCGACGCCGCAAGCACCATACCGTGCTGGTGGTCTGTGTGATTTCCGCCAATCTCCGTTCTGCCCGGCGCACTGTAAATTTCCACCTCATCCCCGCTAAACAATTCTTCGTAACGCTCCAGAGAATTGAGATAGCGCGCCCGCTGTTTTTCGGCAGTTCCGTAAATTTCAGCCAGCCGCTCATCAAATACCCCATCCTTCAACTGTTTTTTTAACACCTGAATATCTGTCATTTCTGCTTTCACACCCTTCTTATATGAACGCTTACGGTCCGTATGTGTTTTGCCCTACTCTGCCTTTTCTATCGAAAACGTGTAGCAAATGTCCTTTCCCGCATCAATATGATATGCCGGCTCTACATCCGCACCCCAGGTATTGATTCCGCCCACACCTCTGACAGCGCCCAGAATACTGACTACCGTTCTTCTGGCGGGAGGAAGTTCCTCCTGATGCGTGGCATTTTCCAACTCCTCCGCAGTATAGGGGATACAGGAAAATGCAAAATTTTTATCTACTGCAGAAAATCTTAGTCCAAAAGTCTGTCTGTCCACATTGCCCGGTGTTGTCCGGCGATAAACCTCAAGCCACTTGCTGTCCATATGCACCTGACAATCCTGCGGCACAAGATAGGGGGTCACCGGAAGACCTTCCACTTCATAGACACCGGGAATTCCACCCGCCATTCTGTCCGGATAAGTCTCGCCGGAAAGCCCTTCATACCGGTAAGACACCGCTTTTGTCGGCAGGATAAATCTCATTCCGAACACCGGAAACTCCGGCAGTGCTTCTTTTCCGTGATAATGTACTTTCACCTCAATCCGCCCGCCTGCCTGCACTTTGTAAGTTACATCAACCATTGTCGCAGGAACCGTGATTGTCTCATAGAAAAATGTGATTTCCACCGTCTCTGCAGTCTCTTCACCCGTATATACATTATTTGCAGGCGCGATTGGCAGTTCGATATTTTTTCCGTCCATTCGTACGCCGGCACCAATGCAGTTTACAAACATATCCGCTGACAGCCACATACCGGAACGCAGGTGAAACTTACTTCCCCTGTCATTATCCGTAAGTGCTCTCCAGAAGGTGGGCTTCGGTGCACGATACAGCCATTCTTTTCCATCTGTTACCAGTGATTCCATACCTCCGCAGGCATAGGAAAAAAGATAGGAAAATCCCTCTCCGTGTACTCCCAGCGTGACATCTCCAAATACAAGCCGTAGGCTGTTTTCCTTGTGCTGACTTCTTTTATCGATATAATCCATAGTAATATCTCACCTCCTGCAAAGCCGGTTTCTCCGTTCTGTCTGCGAATACAATTCCGTCTCCCGAAAATTCATAATCGGAAGGTCTGTCATCAAAATCACCGCCGTACCGGAGCACACGCTCACCCGTCACTTCATCCTCCACGAATAGTGCCTGGTCAATATAGTCCCAGATAAATCCGCCCTGGTACATTTCGTAGCGGTCCAGAAGGTCTATATAGGACTTCATTCCTCCCAGGGAATTGCCCATGTCGTGCATATATTCGCATAAAATAAACGGTTTCTTCGGATGTTCGGAGAGGTACTCGTCTATCTCTGCGGGTGTCGCATACATTCTGCTCTCCACATCGGAGATTCTGTCCTCATAAGCTCTGTTGTGGAATACCCCTTCGTAATGAACCAGTCTGGAAGGATCTGTCTCCTTAAAATAACGGTTCATCTCCGCAATATTATCTCCCGCATAGGATTCGTTGCCCAGAGACCAGAATAAAACAGAGGTATGGTTTTTGAATGTCTCAAAATTATTCCTTGCACGATCCAGCACCACAGCCTTCCACTGCGGAATGCTTCCCGGCACATTCCACGAAGGCTCCACATTCCCCATCTTCTGCCAGGAGCCATGTGATTCCAGGTTCGTCTCCGCCATCATATAAATTCCATTCTCATCGCACATATAATACCATGGTATCTGATCCGGATAATGGCATGTTCTCACGGCATTAATATTGTTTTTCAAAAACAGATTCATATCAAATTCCATTTCTTTTCTGCCAATACATCTGCCGCTCTCCGCACTCCACTCATGGCGGTTCACACCGTTGATAATCAGCCTGCTGCCGTTTAAGAGAATTACTTTATCCCGAATCTCTATCCTACGGAAACCAATCCGATAAGGTACATACTCCGTCAGATTCCCCTCGGCATCATATAATTCAATCTCTAAATCATATAAATAGGGGTTATGATTGTCCCAGGGAATTACGTTTTCCACTTCCTGCTTATCCATATGCAGTTCCGGCAACGTATTATTTTTGCAAATATGGCTTTCACTGCGTAAAATCTCTTTTCCGTTCCGGTCAGCAAGAGTAATCACAGCCTTACCCGCAGGCAGTATCCTTTCCTCTGTTGAAACAGCTTTTGCAGAAATCTTTAAGTCCAATTCCAGACTTCCCGATTGATTATCCTCCGAAAGCTACGGTTTTGCCCACATATCTTCCACATGAAGTGTGGGTCTGGCATAGAGAGACACATCACGGAAAATACCAAAGAACCGGAAAAAGTCCTGATCCTCTAAATATGCCGCCGTGCTTCTCTTATATACTTCCACTGCAACCAGATTATCCTTCTCACGAATATATGGGGTCAGGTCAAACTCAGATGGGGTGAAACTATCCTCGGCATATCCGATAAAATGACCGTTTATCCACAGATACATGGCCTCTTCCACACCTTCAAAGCAAATGCTGACTCTCTTTCCGCAATGCTCATGTACGGTAAAGAAGCAAGCAACCGAAAACAAGAGGTAGACCGCCAGCACCACACTATTCCGAAACAGAAACCAAACGACCGCATTGTGGAATCCCTTTTTCCCTGTATTTTTTAAAGAAAATAGTAATTAGCAAAGTCTATTGTTGCTGCTCGTTTGAATGTGTATAATTATAAAGTGCAGGGAAAAATTTAGCTATACGTAATTTGTTTCCAAGGGGAACAAAAAATCTTGGTGTAAAATATAGATTTTTGATAATATTTACAACCTACAGCGAGAAAACCGTACTTATATAGTGAAAGCAGCTTTCACTATATAATATGGGGAGGGAAACTCATATGGACGATAACAAAATTGTAGAACTATATTGGGAACGAAGGGAGGAAGCAATCAAGGAAACCGCCCTAAAATACGGTAGGTTATGCACACACATTGCTAAGAATATTCTTTTAAGCTGCGAAGATAGCGAGGAATGTGTGAATGACACATATTTTGCTGTATGGAATGCGATTCCAAATGAGCGTCCAAACAGGTTTTCTGCCTTTATCAGTAGAATTACAAGAAATCTTGCATTAAAAAAATATGAATACATTTCTGCGGCAAAAAGAAATCCTATTGCAATTACCTCTCTAGAGGAATTAGGCGATTGTGTATCTGGAACGGAAAGTCCTGAATCGGAAATTGAATCAAGACGTATAGAAATCACGATTGATAAATTCCTTTGGCGGCAGAGTGAAGAAAAGAGAACTGTTTTTATCAGGAGATATTGGTATTTTGATTCTATTGAAAACATCTGTGAAAACACAGGTTTTACACAGAGTAAAGTGAAATCTATGTTATATGAAATGCGCCGAAAGTTAAGAAAGTATTTAGAAAGCGAGGATATCGAAGTATGAATAAAAAGCAACTTTCAGAACATATTGGAAACATTGATGACCGGCTTGTTCAGCAGGCAGAAAGAATCTCTAATTATGCGGCACAGCACCGCCAGAAAAGGATCCGGCAGTTTTTAGCAGCTGCGGCAGCTTTGCTTCTTATGGTATCCAGCTTCAGTGTAGGTGCAATAGCCTTTGCCCACGAAATCATTATTGAAGTACCGGTAGAACAGGAGAATGTTGTGCTGGAGGAAATTGGGCTTACGCTGATTTTGCCCGATAGTTGGAAAGGCAAATACGAGGTAATTGAGGATATTTTTGTTCCAAACAATTCTACTATGTGGGAGTTTTGCGTTAAATCCGTTTATAACGCACAAACCCCGGCGGATGAATCTGGTGAGGTGTTATACCGTGGAACTCTCTTTTATATATTCCAATATGCCGACTATTGTATGTCAGCGAAAGAATTTGAGCAATCCGGCATTGCTGGTATTGGCCGCTATCTTTTTGCAACAGAAAATGCGACTTATGTAATCATGTATGCAACTGATGTACAATTTGACCCGGAAAACTCTGACCTAATGGCTGAGTGGAATGCCATGGAACAGTCAGAAGAAGAGATTCGGTTTGTAGTTGACAATATACTCAAAGATTAAAAAGATAGGAGGTGTTTTTCATGAAGAAATTAGATGTACTTGTTTTAATGGTGGCATGTGTATTTTTATTGGCAAGTTGCAGTAAAGAAGCGGATGACAGAAGTGCATTTACAGAATTTAATGAATACATTTTGGAAACAGTAATGGAAAGTTATGAAGATGGAAATATCAGTCGGGAAGATATTGTGATAGACCAGATTTATTGCGGACACTTTTCACAAAAAGATGTAAATGAAATATTTGTATTGTGCAAAATTCTGAATACTCCTCATGTTGCTGGATTAGATAAAACTGTGGCTGTCCTCTTGGAAGCAGATTCATTAAAAAAGATAGCTTATAAAGAGTTTAATGCAGATAATGTGACTATAGATTGCGTTCAGACCAGCATCGGACAGAGCAAAATATTATTTATCGGAACAACTATATATCAAGGAATATCAGCGCAGGAAATACAGCTTTGGGGCATTCAGGATGGTCAATGGTTGGATATTCCAATAGAGAACTTAGAAACTTTATCAGATGGCTATTTTTGCTTTATGGGAGATGGAGAAATTATTGTTTCTTCTATAGCAGACCATGCAGAGATTATAGCCATACTAAATTGGAATCCAGATATGGAGAATTTTTTGTTAGATTAAAGAAAGCGAAAGCTGCCAGTCAAGCGTTGCCAGCGTGATATGCAATCTACGGAAAAAGATAGAGCCGGACAGCAAAAAGCCCACCTACATAAAGACGGTTTTAGGCATAGGCTACAAGTTTGCTTCTGGGGAATGATAACAGAATAACCGCCGCTACATAGAACGGCACACCAAGACAGGAAATCAAAAAAGGTTTCCTGTTTTTTTGCGCCCATTTTTGGCATTTTCAAAAATCGTCGGTATTATGCCGTGAAAAGGGGGATAGAAAGAAATTTTCGCAAATCTCCGTCAATTTTGCTTTACGTGGTGTTGTAGGTATTAGGGGGAGAAATACCGCCGCAAAGTTGGCAGAAGCCCCGCCCTCTCCGTCGAGGGTATCAGCAAAAGCCCACACAGGGAAAGCCGCCACTTTCTTAGAGCAAGATTCTACCACAGTACCAAATTTCGCTAAACGCTCAATTTTGTCCTGCGGGAATCTTGTTGGGGTTGCCACCCCAAGCCCGCCTTTTGCGGCTTGCGCCGCTTGAAAAATCCACCGAAAAAATTTTTCGGATTTTTCAAAAAACACTTCCGTTTTGCCCCTGTTTTTCTCCTGTTAGTGAAAGGGCAAAGCATAAAGGAAAGGAGGTCTGCGACCATGAAAAGATACAACACGCCCCACCGCCACCGGGTAATCAAGACACGCTTGACCGAGGAAGAATACGCCGAGTTTTCCGAGCGTGTCACCCTCTGCAAAATGAGCCAAGCCGAGTTTATCCGGCAAGCCCTCATTAAGTCAAGCATACGTCCGGTTATTACCGTTTCCCCGGTCAATGATGAACTGCTCTCTGCCGTTGGGAAGCTAACCGCCGAGTACGGGAAAATCGGCGGCAACTTGAACCAGATTGCCCGCTGTCTGAACGAGTATGGCGCACCTTATAACGCCCTCTCCCAAGAGGTGCGAGCCGCCACAGCGGAGCTTGCCGCCTTGAAGTTTGAAGTCTTGCAGAAAGTAGGTGAAGCCGTTGGCAACGTTCAAACATATCAGCTCTAAAAATGCCGATTATGGAGCAGCCGAGCAGTACCTAACCTTTGAGCATGACGAGTTTTCCATGAAGCCCACACTTGATAAAAACGGGCAGATTGTTCCGAGGACAGGCTATCTCATTTCCTCTCTGAATTGCGGTGATGAAGATTTTGCCATAGCGTGTATGCGCTCCAATCTGAAATACGGCAAGAACCAAAGAAAAGAGGACGTAAAGAGCCACCATTACATTATCAGCTTTGACCCCCGTGACGCTGCCGACAATGGGCTATCCGTAGACCGGGCGCAACAGTTGGGCGAGCAGTTCTGTAAAGAGCATTTCCCCGGACACCAAGCCCTTGTATGCACCCACCCGGACGGGCATAACCACAGCGGCAACATCCATGTGCATATCGTAATCAATTCCCTACGGATTGAGGAAGTGCCACTATTGCCCTACATGGAAAGACCGGCAGACACAAGGGAGGGCTGCAAGCACCGCTGTACGGACGCAGCTATGGAATATTTCAAAGCGGAAGTCATGGAGATGTGCCACCGGGAAAACCTCTATCAGATTGATTTACTCAATGGCAGCAAGAACCGTGTCACCGAGCGTGAGTATTGGGCGAAACGGAAAGGACAAGCCGCACTGGATAAAGAGAACGCTTCCCTTGCCGCCACAGGAGAGCCGCCCAAACTTACAAAATTTGAAACCGACAAGGAGAAGCTGCGGCGCACGATCCGCACCGCCCTGTCCTCTGCTGTTTCTTTTGAGGACTTCTCCGGGAAGCTGCTGCAACAGGGCGTGACCGTCAAGGAGAGCCGAGGGAGATTGTCGTATCTCACGCCGGACAGGACGAAGCCAGTCACCGCCCGGAAACTGGGTGATGATTTTGACCGTGCCGCCGTACTTGCATTGTTGGAGCAGAACGCACAGAACGCCGAGAGAGCCACCGAAAAGACAGCACCCAAAGAAGAACACCCCCGCAGCATAAGGGAGCGTTTACAGCGTAACAAAGCCGCCATAAACGCACCGAAACAGGACGGCGTACAGCGCATGGTAGACCGGGAAGCGAAACGAGCCGAGGGCAAGGGGAAAGGCTACGAGAAATGGGCGACCCTGCACAATCTGAAGCAAATGGCGGCGACCATGAGCGTATACGAGGAATCCGGCTTTTCTTCCCCGGAAGAACTGGAAGCCGCCCTTGCCGCCGCCAGTGCCGGGCTGCATGAAGCGACCGGGAAACTGAAAGCCGTGGAAAGCACTTTACGGGAGAAAAAGGACTTGCAGAAGCAGCTATTAGCGTACATCAAGACCAAGCCCGCCCGTGACGGACTGCGGGCGCAGAAAACGGAGAAAGCCCGGAGAGCCTACCGGGAGCAGCACGAAAGCGAGTTTATCATTTCCGAATCTGCCGCCCGGTATTTCAAGGCACAGGGAATCTCCAAGCTGCCAGCGTCCAAGACCTTGCAGGCGGAGATTGAGCAGCTTATGAGGGAGAAGAACACGCTTTACAACGAGTACCGGGAGAAGAAAGAAAATGTCCGGGAATTGCAGACCGTCAAGGGCAATATAGACCAAATCCTGCGCCGTGAGCCGGAACGGGGAAAGGGGCGGGAGAATGAACGGTAAACGCCCATATATGGACTACTGCCAGCACCGGGCGGCGTGTCGGCTTGTGCATGAGTGCTGCAACTATGACAACGGGAATTGTATTGTGCTGGATAACGGCGAGCCTTGCGTGTGTGTGCAGAGTATCAGCTATTCCCTCTTGTGCCGCTGGTTCATTGCCGCCGTGCTGCCGCTGGACGGGAAACTGGAAGCCGCCCTTTTGCACCGGGCAGACAGGAAACGCTGTACCGAGTGCGGCGGGTATTTTCTCCCCAAATCAAACCGGGGGAAATACTGCACGGACTGCGCCGCCAAAGTGCGCCGCCGGAAAGAAGCAGACAGACAACGGAAAAGATACCACCTTTCTACGCATTTAGGCTATGAAAGAAGCCCATAAATCAAGGCTTTTCAGACCGCCCTCAACGGGTAGACGATATTTATATCCTTTACCCCCGAAAAAGCCGTTTTAACTGTGTAACAGAAGCCACAGACAGGAGGTGAGAACCATAACCGATTACATCACAGCCGACACCGCAATGCCGCAGTTTTTCCCTTATCCATGTTTCCTGCTGAAAATGGACTTGTCCTATACCGCAAGGCTGCTCTATGCGCTGCTGCTAGACCGTATCACTCTCTCACAGAAGAACGGCTGGCAGGACAGCGAGGGCAGGACGTATATTTTCTATCCCGTTTCGGAGATAGCGGAAACGCTGGATAAAGGCAGAACCGCCATAAAATCCGCACTGAACGAGCTGGACGCTGCCGGGCTTTTGGTGAGGGAACGCCGGGGATTTTCCGCACCGAACCGCCTTTATGTGAAAATACCGCAAGTGCCAGTGGTACAGTTTTCCGACCATATGACAGCCATAGAGCCGGAAAACCGACCCTCTGATAGCCGGAAAAGCGACCCTCATAAGGGCGGAAAACCGACCTTTGCGTTGGACGGAAAACCGACCCCTAACCAACTTACTATAAACCAACTAAAAGGAGCGAGTGGGGAGCCGCCCGCCCCATTTGGGAGATATAAAAATATTTTCCTCTCTGAATCCGAGTATGCGGAACTGAAAGAGGAATACCCGGACAGGCTGGAACGGCTTATCGAGGAAATGAGCGAGTTCATAGCTGCCACAGGGAATGATTATGTGTGCCATGCCGCCGCATTGCGCCGCTGGTTAAACCGGGAGAAAAAGGAGAACCCGAAAAAGGGAATCCCCGATTATTCCTACAAAGAGGGCGAGAGCCTTTGACAGCATAGACACAACGCCCCGTAAACAGGGCGTAAAAGACCATGAACAAGGAGGAACGATTTTATGTTTGATTACGATAACGCTACTTTCCGGCTTGCCACGGCACAGAAAGCAGAGCCGGAGGACTACATAGGCGAGGACGGGCTTTTGTATTGCGGGAGCTGCCGCCAGCCCAAAGAAGCCTACTTCCCGGAGGGCAAGACGCTTTTCGGACGTGACCGACACCCCAAAGAATGTGACTGCCAGCGGAAACGGCGGGAGGAACGGGAAGCCGCAGACCGGGAGCAGAAGCACCGGGAGGAAGTGGAACGGCTGAAAAGAATCGGTTTCACAGACCCGGCTATGAGGGAATGGACTTTCGGGAACGACAACGGGAAATGCCCCCAAATGGAGAAAGCCCGCCGCTATGTGGAACAATGGGAGCAGATAGAGGACGGAAACCACGGATTGATTTTGTGGGGGAGTGTCGGCACAGGCAAGAGCTATCTTGCCGGGTGTATCGCCAATGCCCTCATGGAGAAAGAGATTTCCGTGTGCATGACGAATTTTGCCCTTATCCTCAATGACCTTGCCGCCAGCTTCAAAGACCGCAACGAATATATCTCCCGCCTTTGCAGCTTCCCGCTGCTTATCCTTGACGATTTCGGCATGGAGCGTGGCACGGAATACGGCTTAGAGCAAGTCTATAACGTGGTTGACAGCCGATACCGCAGCAGAAAGCCGTTAATAGTCACCACAAATTTGACGTTGGAAGAATTGCAGAACCCGGAGGACACGCCACATGCCCGGATTTATGACCGCCTTATTGAAATGTGTACCCCCGTCCGCATTACCGGGGAGAATTTCAGAAAAGCCAGAGCAAGGGAAAAAATGGAACGCCTTAAAACACTGCTGAACGGAAAGGAGATCTGCCTATGACCGACACCATGAAGAAAGACCGCCCCGCCCGCCGCCCGGACTGCGTGACCGAAACCCGGATAGGCAATACCCTGCTTGTCGTTTCCGGCTTTTTCAAACAGGACGCAACCGACACCGCCGCCGATAAGATGATGAAGCTGCTGGAAGCGGAAGCCGCCGCCGGGAGCCTGCCGCCGTTCTCCGCATAGTGCGATAAGCCTAAAAGGAAAACCGTCATTTTGACGGGGCGTAAAGTAACAGAAAAGACTGTACAGCCAGCCCCGGCGTGTGGTATACTGTCCATACGGAATAGTGGGGCTGGCTGTCGGAAACGGAGGAATCTATGTCAAGACAGACCACCCAAAAAATCACCGCCTTATATCCCAGGCTATCCCATGAGGACGAGCTTTCCGGGGAATCCAATTCCATAAGCAACCAGAAAAGAATCCTTGAATCCTACGCTAAACAGAACGGGTTTACGAATCTGAAATGGTACACGGACGACGGATTTTCGGGGGCAAATTTCCAAAGACCCGGCTTCCAGTCCATGCTTGCCGACATTGAAGCGGGGCTTGTGGGAGCGGTCATTGTAAAGGATATGTCAAGATTAGGGCGGAACTACTTACAAGTGGGAATGTATACAGAAATGATTTTCCCACAGAAAGGCGTCCGCTTTATCGCTATCAATGACGGAGTGGACAGCGCACAGGGCGAGAATGATTTTGCGCCGCTGCGCAACATTTTTAACGAATGGCTGGTGAGGGATACGAGCAAGAAAATCCGGGCGGTAAAACGCTCAAAAGGCATGAGCGGGAAGCCCGTCACAAGCAAGCCTGTTTACGGCTACCTCATGGACGAAAACGAAAATTTCATCATTGACGAAGAAGCCGCCCCGTTAGTGCAGCAGATTTACAGCCTTTGCCTTGCCGGGAACGGGCCGACCAAGATAGCCCGTATGCTTACGGAACAGGAAATCCCCACGCCGGGAACACTGGAATACCGCCGGACGGGAAGCACCCGCCGCTACCACCCCGGCTATGAGTGCAAGTGGGCGACAAACACCGTGGTGCATATCCTTGAAAACAGGGAATACACGGGCTGCCTTGTGAACTTCAAGACGGAAAAAGTGTCCTACAAGGTGAAGCAGAGCCGGGAGAACCCCGTGGAGAAACAGGCGGTATTTGAGAACCACCACGAGCCAATCATTGACAGCCCTACATGGGAGCGTGTGCAGGAGCTGCGCAGACAGCGCAAACGCCCAAACCGCTATGATGAGGTGGGCTTGTTCTCCGGCATACTCTTCTGCGCCGACTGCGGCAGCGTCATGTACCAGCAGAGGTATCAGACGGACAAGCGGCGGCAGGACTGCTATATCTGCGGCAGCTACAAGAAGCGCACGGCAGACTGTACGGCGCACTTTATCCGCACCGACTACCTCACCGCCGGAGTGACCGAGAACTTACGGAAAGTCACCAGCTATGCCGCAAAGCACGAAGCCCGCTTTATGAAGCAGCTTATCCAGCAGGGCGAGGACGGTGACAAACGCCGGAACGCCGCAAAAAAGAAAGAGCTGGAAGCGGCAGAAAAGCGGATTACGGAACTCTCCGCTATCTTCAAGCGGCTTTATGAGGACAGCGTGGCGGGGCGCATATCAGACGAGCGCTTCATGGAGCTTTCGGCAGACTACGAAGCCGAGCAAAAGGAACTGAAAGAGAAAGCCGCCGCTTTGCAGAACGAGCTTTCAAGGACGCTGGAAGCCGCCGCAAACGCCGAGAAGTTTATGGGCGTTCTCCGCAGGCACACCACCATTGAGGAACTCACCCCTACCCTGTTGCGGGAGTTTGTGGAGAAAATCGTAGTCCACGAATCGGAAGCCCCTGACGGGAAACGGCGGGGGAAGCTCCGCAGACAGGAAATCGAAATCTATTACTCTTTTGTCGGCAGGGTAGAACTGCCCGACTAAAGCCCGACCCGTCCGGCAGTCAGCCGGACAGGGGACGGCAAAATTTTTTACACTTCTTTTACTTCTTTATCTCACACGAGCAAAAGTTCAGGGTTTAAATCAAACTTTCTCACATAGGAACCCACCGGATTGTAAGACGCACCGCTGAAACTATCCGTTACCTTCACACTGCCATCCAGACTATACGCAGGTCTGCGGAAAACATGACCCTCCCACGGATACATTGTGTTGATATAATGAATTTTATCATATCCTGCCAGCTCAATATGCCCCGGCACCTGTATCGTGTCAAACGAACTTCTGTCAAATTCTTCTTTATAGAAGTCCACGGGACGGCACATCGCATTTTCAGAATAGCAGAATCTCCACTCCCCGTTCAGGGACTGCTTCAGACTATTTTTTCCCTCTGTGAAACTCTCTTTGCTCTCATAAAAAGCATGGTCACTGTGCGCCGGAATCCGGTTCACGGAGAAAACCTCCGGATCGTCCAGCCATCTAATATCTGCCTTCATTTTTATACCCATACCTTTCCGTCGTTTCTTACTGTTTTTATTCCTTCACCGCACCTGCTGCAATACCGGCCAGAATGTATTTCTGGAAAAATACATAGAGAATGATAGTGGGCACCATTATAATTATGATACCTGCTGCCAGTGTCTGCCAGGACCCCTGCTGCGCATTCGCATAGTCCATCAGGAACATAGTGAGGGTACGAAGTTTCGTCTTCGGCATGTACAGATAGGGAATATACATGTCATTGATAATATTGATTGCTTTTATAATACAAACCGTTGCCGTCGCAGGAGCAAGCAGCGGGAAAATAATCTTGAAGAGGAATATCAAATACCTGTAATGCACCGCGGATATTATCGAAGAGGACAAAGTCCACCATCAGCATAATTGCCGGTATCTGAATGTGTTTAAAAAGCTGCCATGTATTTGCTCCATCCACTTTTGCAGCCTCCATCTTTCCGATAATGACAGCCTGTACCTCCGCGGGGGTCTGCGTGTGCTCCATCCAGTTCTGTAACACGACCGAAATATTGGTGATTTCATATTATAATGCGCCTCCTCTTTTCGGTATAAAGAAATGACTTATATCCGTTTTTTCCAAAGTAAGTAATTTTACTTTTTTATCAATGCCTCCGGCATATCCGGTCAGACTTCCGTTACTGCCCACCACCCGGTGACAGGGGATAATTACCGATATGGAATTGTGTCCGACTGCTCCGCCGACCGCCTGTGCCGACATTCCTTTCCATCCGTTTTGCCTTGCAAGCTGTTTTGCAATATCTCCGTATGTCATTGTCTGCCCATATGGTATGGTGAGCAGAATCTCCCATACCGATTTCCGGAAGGCAGAACCTATCATGTGGAGCGGCGGCGTAAATTCCGGTTTTCTCCCTGAAAAATAAATATTCAGCCATTTTTCCGTCTCCCGCAATGTATCGTTTTTCTCCTGAACCGTTTCATTCCCCAAAACATCCGCATAGTATTTTTGATTTTCAAACCAGAGACCTATCAGCCCTTCTTCATCTGCTGCCAGTAAAATTTTCCCAAGGGGGGAATCGTAGTAAGTTGTATGTATCATAAAGCACCTCCGATTTCAAAATACTGATTAGCGTCCGCCGTTTTCCTTTTTCCTTCGTATCAAAAACATGGCGATTCCCGCCCCACAGATGATGAAATATCCTAAAATACTGATAATATCCGGTACTTCGCCCAAGAAAATCATACCTAACAGAGCAGCAAACACAATCTGCGTATAGTCATATACCGACAACTCACCGGCAGGTGCGTAGGTGTATGCCGCCGTGATGGCAAACTGACCCAGTGTTGCAGAAAGTCCCGCCATTAACAGGGACGCAAGCTGCCACCATTTTAAAGGCTCGTGGTCAAAAATAATAAACGGAACGGCACATACGCAGGAAAACACGGAAAAGCAGAATACAATGAGCGGTCCGGGCGCACCGTGTTTTGATGCCATGCGCACATTGGTATAGGCAAGCCCCGCTCCCATTCCTCCGATGAAACCAATAACTGCCGGGAATGTTGCGACACTGTCCAATCCGGGACGCAGGATAAACAGCGCTCCGATAAACGCTGTCACGACGCAGACCAACTGGTAAGGCTTGATTTTTTCTTTTAATAGGAAATAGGAAAAGATAATCGCAAAAAAGGGCGACAGTTTATTGAGCATTGACGCATCCGCAATATAGAGTTTGCCGATAGCATAAAAGTTTGCGAAAATCCCTATGGTTCCAAAAAAAGAACGAAAAAAGATGTACTTTCCGGCTCCTTTGGGAATGGCGAATGGAATCCTCTCCTTTTTCATTACGACAAAAGCAAAAAAGATGGCTACCAGATTACGGAAAAAACTTTTCTCAATTGCCGGCAAATCACCTGCTAACTTGACAAACAGATTCATAAAAGCAAATCCAAAAGCCGCTAAAATAATATAAAAAATTCCCTTATATTTATCATTCATTTTCACGCTGCAATATCTCCCAATCCATATGGCACTACTTATAAAATTTTTAGTACCCGATTTTTTTCAATTTATATCAAAACAATTCTCCATTTGACATAAACTCCGGAATATTTTTGTGAATAATTCCATTTCTCTTCTGTATCATATCATTTCTCGTAAGTACATATTTGGGATAATTATCTGCAATGGATTCCAATGGCGCATATTCCCGATCCTCAGTCTCTTTATTAGCCATGATTGTCATGGAAACCTGAACATAACTATACTCCATAGATTTTCCACGCATAATGAAATCACATTCTAATTTTCCAACTCTTCCAATACTTATCTCATATCCCTTTGACCGTGCGTAATTGTAAACAATGTTTTCTAAAGCCGGTCCATAATTAATCCTATTATCGGTATTAGTTCCAAAGTAAAATCCCAAATCGGATAAATAATATTTTTGTTCACCACCAATGGATTTTTTTGATTTCAAATCAAATCTTTTACACTCATACAAAATTTTTGCATCAATAAGTATTTGGATATATCGATTTAAGGTTTCTCTTTTGATATCCATACCGGATTTGTGTAATTCCTTCAACATACTTGTCAAACTTGTTGTTGACCCGAAATTGTTAATCAAATATGTCTGTATCTTTTCAAATACGGATACATTCCGTATTTTTACCCTTCTCTTGATATCCTTCTCAAAAATCTCACTGATAACACTTTTTATATATAAACGCTTATCTTCCGGATTATCATAAAAAACGGTCTTGGGGAATCCTCCTTCATTCAAATATTTATCCAATTCCTCTGTCAGATTCAGACTTACGTTTTTCCCAAAGTATTTCTTCATACCAATATACTCTTCAAACGAAAGCGGTAACATTTCAAATTCAATGTAACGTCCGGTAAGTTTTGTAATCAATTCTCCGCTTAACAAATAAGAATTAGATCCTGTGATAAATACTGAATAATCACCTTCATTACGATACGCATTCACTACCTCTTCAAACCCTTTTACATTTTGTATTTCATCTATGAATAAATACTTCAATCCTTGAATCTGGTTATATTCATCTATTATCTTTTCCAGTTGCTCCGGATACTTTACCGACTTATACCTTTTAGAATCCAAATCCAGTAAAATGATATTTTTCTCTGCTATACCTTGCTCCTTTAATTCCTCCATAACTGTTTTCATTAATGAAGATTTTCCACATCTACGAACGCCGGTTATCACTTTAATCATCTCCGAATCATGATAGAACCCTCGCAATTTTTTTAAATAGTTTTCACGCCTGTATAAATCCACAATGACACCTCCAATCCATATTTATTTTATTACTAATTTTTAATACTTTCAAGTTAAAGGGGTATATTTTTTATTTTTATTAAATTATACCCCTTTAACTATTTTTTATACATTGCTTTTATAAGACATGCTAATCGCAATTCTTCTCTGGCTTGTGCTAAGTAAAGAATTGTCCCAAAGAGGTTTTACATACCATTTACGCCATCCACGTCATGCTGTCATTGAAAATATCAACAAGATTGAAGTATGGGACCTTTCGGGTTTTGAGATGGAATGCTGATAACTGGATTATTTATAAAAATGCATAGATAAAAAAGTTAAAAGCGAAGTCTCTGTACCGATTGTTATTTTGTATACACAAATTTCATCTGTTATGTTATAATTCAATATAATACTTCATGTCTAAAAGAAGGGAGTTTACGAATGAAGAACTGGAAATTAGGTACTAAAATTACACTAAGCATTACCATCATCGTAATCATTTGCATGAGCCTGCTTTACCTTACTGCAAATAAGACAATGACTGGCATGATGCAGGAATCTGAGCTTAATGTTATGAAAAATACCCTGAATGCCCAAGCAAGTCTGCTCAACGAATACGTCGCACGTCAGGAATCCATCCTCACTGCTTACAGTAAAACACCTTGTGTCCGCGACTTTTTAAAGGATGTCAATAATTCTGAGCAGCAGGCAATCGTGCAGAGCTATACAGAGGACTATTATAGCGGTCTTAACAACTGGGAAGGTATTTATATCGGTGAATGGAATACGCACATCGTTGCTCATTCCAATTCAAAGGTAATCGGAATGACTACCCGTGAAGGTGATAGTTTAAAAGCCCTGCAGGATGCCATGACACAAAGAAACGGTCTGTATGATGCCGGTATTATTGTCTCCCCTTCCTCCGGTGAACTTATTTTATCCATGTACTGCCCTGTATTTGATACAGATGGAAAAACAATCCTTGGATATGTAGGCGGTGGACCATTTGTAGAAGAGCTTGAAAAACAGTTATATGATTTAAAAAGCGAAAATGACACCCTCCGCTACTATATGGTCAATACCGAAACTAATATGTACATCTTTGCAGACGACAGCAGTTTGATTGCCACCGATATTCAGAATAATATGCTGTTAAACATTATTGATAAAATTAAATCCGGCGAAACCAGTGGTGATCTTAACTACAAAGAAGGTTCCGATTCTTTTGTGGCAAGCTATCAGTCTATCGCAGAACATGGCTGGGCATTGGTTTCTTATGACAGTGAAGAGAACATTTATGAGAACGTCCACAAAAATATGCGCATCTTAGGTCTGATATGTATCATCTTCGTTTTAATCATCAGTGTACTGGCATTTATCACAATTGCAATCAGTGTCAGACCTCTGTTATATGTCGAAGATGCAATTATCCAGCTTAGCAATTTAAAACTTGAAAAGAGCAAACGTCTTACGCCTTGGATCAATACCAAGAGTGAAATTGGAAAAATTGCAACTGCAATGAATTTTTTATATGATGCACTCAGTGGAATCATTGCCACTTTATCTGACTGTTCAACATCACTTAGCAGCTCTGCGACCGCAATGCAACGTTCTTCAGAAACACTGCTTAGTTGTGTGGCAGACAACTCAAAATCCACGCAGACATTTGCAGAACATTCAGAAGATATTAACGCTACTGTAAACGATGTAGGACAGCAGATTTCCGAAATGACAACGGTTGTTTCTGATATCGAAGAACGTATCCGTCAGGGTAATGTCCACAGCAGCGAGTTACTTCAAAAAGTGGAAAAAATGCAGACCTTAGCTAATAATTCCATGGTAAATACAAATACCCAGATTGCAGAAAATCAAAAAGCTATCGAAAATGCAATGGAAGAATTACAATCATTAATGCGAATTGATGAAATGGCATCTCAAATTTTAGACATTACAAGCCAGACAAACCTTCTGTCCTTAAATGCTTCTATTGAAGCTGCAAGAGTTGGAGAGGCTGGAAAAGGATTTGCTGTAGTTGCAGGCGAAATCGGTAACCTCGCATCTAACTCATCCAAAACAGCCACAGATATTCAGGCTATCTGTAATGAAACTAAAAACAATATATCACATGTCAAAACTTGTTTCGATCAGATTATTTTCTTCCTGCAAAATGACGTCCAGACACAGTTTACAAAATTGGTTCAGGAAACCCAGGATTACTACCAATCCATTCAGGAAATTCAGGTTATTATATCCGAAATTGCAGAAGAGTCTGAAACCTTTGTCAACACAGTACAAAATATTCAAAACCAGATCCATGCTATTTCAGATGTTCCTGATTCCGACCATATCAGCAGTCAGGATATCTTAGAAAAGGCAAGACTAACAGAAGAAACGACACAGGAAATGTCCGTTATCGTAAATCATAACAAAGAAAATGCGTTGGAAATTAATAATATTGTAGAACGCTTTTCCTGAAAAAATAATTAATATCATATGCAAAAGAGAGTGTAAAATAAAGTGTGTAAGTTACCGGTAACCAAAAACTTACGCACTTTATTTTTTCCTAAAGTGCGGTATCTTTAAGAAAGGATTTGAAAGGATTTGAAAGGATTATGAATAACGCACTTATATATCGTGTTTTGTTTCACTGCTTTTCCTAATTTTACACCCCAAAGCTCATCCTACACTGTAGTTAATCCCTCCGGGTGACAGATCAGAAAATGTGAATCAGTGACAAGCATCCATCCCCGCTGACAAAATCAGTATATTTAACCCTGTTTCGCTGACAAATTTGTCACTGAAATTGCAATTCTGCATGAAAAAAGCGGCAATGAAACTATCTTCATTACCGCTAAAAATGAGCGTCTCCTATAGGAATCGAACCTACAATAGAGTCTTAGGAGCTCGAGATACCACTGTAAATACATACAATGATTAGTCAACATAAGTCAAAGAAATCCTTGATTTTCCTAACTATTCTGTTACTCCCTGTCAAAATAAGAAAACCTGTTTTCATCTCTGTAAAGCACCTTTCGGTGCTCGTCCGGTGCTCGGAGCACCCGGAGGATATAACCATTCCGTTCCATCGAGTTCACTCAGTTGGCCACCATTACGATTCAGCTTCGTAACAATGATCACTTGGTTTTCTTATTAGATTAACTATATTATAACGTGCTGTAGGTCGGATGTCGATGATTTTTTGACCATATTTATTATAAAAAAAGACAGCACCAATCAAATCATGGCACTGCCTCTTTTCTTACTTCTTTATTATTTCAGATATTTATTCTTCCTCTGAACCACTCTTTTTCCTTACATAGAACACTGCACCAAATACAATCAGTATAATACATATACCTATAATTATGATTATCGTATTATTCCATGCATATTTTGAAATGCTGTCATCTGTCTTAGGTGCCGGAATGGTTTCATCAGCATTGTTGTTTGCCTGACTATTATCACTCATAATAGTGGCTGCTACAACGATTGTGTAATCAGATGCGTGTGTAAAGGCAAGTTCAACATTTCCATCCGAATCAATCTGTCCGGCACTGACGAACTCCAACTTTCCTGTCTGCTCGTTGTAGTAGAACAGGTTTGCATACATACCTGAATTCTTTGACTCCATATTGACTGTGAGTGTTGCTGTAAAACCAAACTCACCGTCATAAGCAAGTGACAGGTTCATAGAATATTTCTCACCTGAAACCTTGTTTATCACATCCACAGGAATGGATTTTCCGGCGTCGGCTCCGACTGTCACATCAAAATCAATATCTCCAGCTGCATCAGTAATATCCTTTCCATAAATCTTCCAGGAAAGACCATTTCCCATATCCAGAACAAGTGTTGTATCTTTGCCCTTGATACTGTCAATTACATCTTTCGGTACTACAGTTGTTCCGTTCATTGCAACCGTTACCGTATCGCCTGCCTTAGCTTCTTCAAGCTGTGGCTTGATAACATCCCAGCCTTCCTTGCCGCTGTCGTCCTTGATGTATGGCTTAATTGAATCTCCTTTTTCCTTACCATTATCCGTATCAGGCTGTGGATTCTGATTCTGATTACCATTGTCTGTGCCAGACTGCGGTTTCTGGTTTTGACTGCCATTATCCCTGTTGCTGTCATCGGACTTAATCTTAGCGATAAGCTGTGTGTAACTGTGTCCGCACTTGGAGCAGGTGTAGGTCATGATGCCTTCCTCAGTTGTCGTTGCAGCCTTGGTTACTTTTGATACATAGCTGTGTCCTGTTGCCGGAATATTCTCCGTGTAGCTGTCTCCACAAGAACAGGTATACGTCCTTACCCCTGCCTCTGTACAGGTTGCTTCCTTCGTAATGCTTCCCGTATAGTTGTGAGTGTGCTTTTCCTCCGGCAGCTTCGCAATGCTCTCTGTGTAGCTGCTGTTGCATCTGGTGCAGGTGTAGGTTCTGATGCCTTCCTCGGTTGTCGTTGGCTGCTTTGTCACGGTTGCTTTATAATCATGTCCCAATGCTGCCAGCTCTTTTCCGGTACTCAGAAGTTTATCACAGTCCGTACAATAGGTATCTCCTGCGTAGCCGGTCTGTGTGCAGGTTGCTTCCTTTCGGTTCTTCACGGTTGTATGCACATGGTTCGTGGCATCCACTTCACCAAAGGTTTCACTGCAAACACTGCATACTGCTTTTGATACGCAGGTAGCCGGTGTTCCGACCGTGTGTGCTGCTGTTTCGCCACATACACTGCACTTATGATGTGTATGGTCGCCGGTATCAATCACATACTTATGCTCATCCTTGATAGATGTTCCATCCTTTGCAGAATCATTCGTATAGGCAACATTATCCTCTGTCTTTGTCTGTCCATCACAACGCAGTCTTGTGTACTGATATACAACTCCTGCGGTCGACTTCAACGTTGGTGCCACATCCTTAGAATCGCCCTCTAAGGTCTGATACCATACTGCCTTATCGGCATCAACTGCACCATTTCCCTGATTCAGCGCATAAGCCACTTCACCGCTGGCGAACTGGGATGCGGTCTTGCTTTTGCCCCAGTTAATGTTAAAGGTCGTGCCATCTGCAGCACAAGTGTCCAGATAGTAGCAATAACTTTCGCTTGTTTCACTACTCCAACAATATCCACACACGCCACCGACGTTCGGATTGTTGCCAGTAGCACGGACTGTACCAACGTTATAGCAGTTCGAGATTACGTTAGTATTACGTCCGCTCACGCCACCAACATCATTTGGTCCGCTGACTGTACCCGCATTGTAGCAGTTTGATATTTTTTCATTATTATCTCCGCACACACCGCCACTATATATATCATTGGCACTGACTGCGCCTGTGTTATAGCAGTTCGTAATTGTACCATAGTTATGTCCACACACGCCACCGACTTCACTATAGCTGCCAGAAACCGTTCCGGTGTTGTAACAGTTGCTGATCGTGCCACGGCTAATTCCACACACACCGCCTACAATTTTATAACCATAAAAATAGGAATCCACAACGCCGACATTGGAAACGCTACCGTCGTTGTATACATCTCCAAACAATCCGACAGTAATTTTACCTGCATCATTAAAATACAGACCGCTAACGGTGTGATTCTGTCCGTCAAATGTGCCGTTGTATTGATTGCTCACATAATCTTGGCCAACCCAACCAGACCAGCCGATACAAGCCCATCCTATAAAGCTTTCGCCGTTTGTTACGTTTCCATCTGCATCATAATTCAGCGAATCAAGCAAATTCTCATTCACCACGATATCCTCTGTAAGAACAGCATTTGCACTTCCATAGGTCGCATTGTCATTATTCACCTTGTCTGCAAACCAGTACAGCTGACCTGCATTGCTGATTTCGTAAACAGTATCTTTCGTGCCGTCATCGTCAATGTCGTATTTGTCATTTGTTTCAACAGCAGGCTGATATACGGTTGCATTGCATTTCTGGCAGTTTCCGAAACCGTTGCTGTTGAAAGTTATTTCAACATTCTCATGCTTACACTCTTCCACGGTAAATGTAAACTCATGAGACAGAGTATAACCATCACAGGTTGCTTTACAGGTGTAAGTATAACTTCCTATAGGCATTGTCTTCGGTACAGTATAGGTGTCAGAAGTGCACTCAAGTTTCTTATCTCCGTCATACCATTCATAAGTAATCTCATTACCTGCTTTTGTCGGTTCTGCATTCATCTGTAAGCTGTGTTCAGCAGAATTATAGTACCATGAGATTTCCGCTTCAGGATTGATTTTCAGGGGAATCTTTTCGACGGTTACATTTGAAATTTCATACGTATTACTTAAATCAGATGTTACCCAAGTTTTATCCTCATTATTTCTATAAATACAGCCTTCGCCCAGTACGTTTGAAACAGATATTTTACCACTATCATCTGAAATCTTATCAAATGTACCACCGTTGATTATTAATCCATGATTGCCGCTATAAACCACGTCACAGCAGCCGTATTCTGGCGCACTCATGTTATTGATTATCACATTTGCGCTCCTATTATTTATATAGACCGCTCCTTCATGAGCCTTCTGATATATTTGGACATTGTCCAATATGACCGGATAGCTTGTATCAACCAATATGCCATAATCGCAGCTTTGTAAGTCGAAGGTTACGTTCTCAACTGTTATCAACTGAGCATTAGACTCGCAACTCAACCCCCTCATAATCGTTCCCGGTCCCTGTATCGCCAAGGAACCTTCTTTGACAGTAATGGCTCCATAGTCTTCCTTTCCTAGACCGGACAAAGTTTTTCCGTTCATTTTCAGTGTGATATCACTTTCCCTGCTATCAACACAGAATGGTATACCAGCATAATTAATACACCCTGCATCCATCAACATATCAATAGTGGCAGTTTTCCCATCTGCGGCGGAAAAAGCTTCTTCCAATGTGGCATAGTACAGAGTTGTCCCGTTAATTGTTACGCTTGCTTCATCCGTGGATTGCTGTTCAGTCTTTCCAGCACTATCATTTGCCTGCACTGCAATTTCCGAATCATTTTCCTCTGCTCCTGCCATCCCCATGAGTGCCATCACCCTGTCTATTGCCGCATCGTAGCGTGTCAGATCGAGCTGCGACATTTCCTCTTCGGTAAGTTCTGCCTTTGTCTCGTCAATGGCGTCAAGCTGTGATGTGACATTCTCTACATTGTCCTCGGTAATGCTGTCTGCATCCGGAAGTGCATCGATGAGTGTCTGTACATCTGCTATGGCTGTGTCTTCAGCTTCAGTATCTGTCGTAGTCTCCGATTCTGTCTCATTATCTGTTTCCGATGATTTTTCATCCTCCGACGGAGCTTCTTCCGTTCCCGGCTGTTTGTTTTCCTTGTTCAATCCACCTGTTCCGGCTTCCCCATTCTCCTGCACTTACTCTGTGCTCTCTGTCTGAACAGTATTCCCTGACACCGACTCCTCTGCACTTGCCGGAAGCGGCATCATGCCGCCAATCATGCAGGCACTTAACAATATTGCAAGTCCTCTCTGAAATCTTTTCATACTTATCTGTCCTTTCTCTTAGCCTGTAAAAAAAGACACCATAGCGAATCGCATACTTTATGCATACCATCCTCTATGATATCTTCCTGATTTTTCTTTCCTGTATATAAAGCTGAAAAAAGACGCTCTTTTACCATAAGCCAAGCAAAGCCAACCTGATTTTGCTGGCTGTTGTCTGTCATTGTCAAGCTGTACTGACTGCATGGATTCATAGTTGCGTCCTCTCTTACTATTCTGTAGATATGTACAGGTTTTGTCACATCCACCTATGGAAAAATATACCATGCAGATACTGAAACATCAAACGTTTTTTTATCAAAAGTCAAATCAATTCTCATACTTTTGATAAAATGACATATACTTTTGATAAAACGACATTTTCAGATATCTTGACTCTTTTGTACTGCTGCCACCATTCCGAACCAATTTTCATTTTTTATAAACTGCAGCTTGTCCATGTCATGCAGAATACAACCACAATGTCCGGGAAATGTCGGGAAGCACAGTATCCGCAGATTTGCATCGATCTCCGGGCTGTATTCCTCAATTTCCATGGTTTCTCCATACAAGGCAGCCCGCTCATAGCAGCGCAGCCACTTGGCATCCATATTGTCAAACAGGCTGGAAAATGTGCTGCCGATCATCTCTTTCAATGGGACACCCTCCAGTTCTGCCAGTGCTTCATTGCCGTAGCGGAAGATCCAGTCTACCGCATGACGTTTTTCATTGAAAACCATCTCAATATCCGTAAATGCAAATGGAAATTTATCACAAATTTCATAATATTTATGATATTCCTCATCCGTCCTGGGCGGATTCTGTCCGGTGATTTCATCTATCATCAATTTCTGCTTTTCCCGCCACTCCAGCCGGACTGCTTTTCTTCTCCGCACGGTAAAGTCAATCGCTTCGCCATTGCACAGATAGATTTTATCTTTGATATTCGTGATTGCGGATACCGACACAAGACACCCCTTCTTTACCTCGATACAGTCATCACTGAGCATTTCTTTTAATTCATAAATAGGTGTTATGGTCTGTAGAACCTCTCCATCTAACAGATGGATTATGCTGAGGTATTCTGATTTGATGATATAGAGAATATCCGCTGTTCGTATCTTCTTTTTTACGCGTTTTGATATGATCGTAATGTATTCCTGTTTCATTTAATGCCTCCCTAATGCCGGATGGTAGTGTCAAATTTACTACCCTTTTTTCTTTCTAAAGCCCTTATTTTCGGGAGTTTGCAAATAAAAAAGCATTGACCTCCCATTTTTGATATAATGTCCGTGACCAAACTTCCACAAATCAAAAGGAGCCAATGCTCATGGACATTATACTTTATTTACTTATCGACTTAAAATTCCAGACTATTCGCATTCAGCAAGAAATACTTCATTCCCATG
>ERZ857629.867-NODE-867-length-37940-cov-6.603405_pt1 | contig 37940 bp, 35 predicted proteins | sample MGYA00519700_ERZ857629 | MGnify/ENA primary metagenome ERZ857629 (study PRJEB31778, sample SAMEA3449351) | human gut metagenome | biome: human gut; feature: human-associated habitat; material: faeces | place: United Kingdom | collected 2010/2012 ... | reverse complement strand
CAGTCTGCAAACGGAGCACACCGTGGGTAGATGGGTGGTTAGGACCGATGTTGACAACATACTCATCCTCATCGAAGCGACGCTTCTCTGTAGCAACGAGATGGCCATCTTCGCTCAAGGAATACTCCATGGTGAAGTCATCCTCAGGCTCATCAGTGCAAGGGAACTTGTTTGCCTCAGGACTCATATCGAAGTCCTTGCGCAATGGATAGCCCTGGAAATCGGTGCGGAGGAAGAGACGGCGCATGTCTGGGTGACCCAGGAACTTAATGCCGACGAAATCGAATACCTCACGCTCCAGGAGGTCAGCCACCTTCCAAAGGTTAATAACTGTAGGAATCACATCACTGCCATCCACCTTCTTGGCGATGGTCTTTACCGAGCAGCGCTCGTTGGTCTGAGTATTCTCAAGAATATAGATACATCCGAGACCTTCCTCACCGAAGTCTTCACCGATGATGGTAACAAGGTAGTCGAAATGCTTCTCGTTCTTCAACTTCGCCATTTCTGAGGCGAAATTATCAAAACTCAATTCAATATTATTCAGTTTCATGTTCTTATACCTTATTATATTAATCAGTTAGACCTTTCTGAGGGTCGAAATCCTCAGGTACTTCTGTCACAATGATAGGCTCCTTGTGGCCAAGCTTCTGGGCATCGGAGAGATTCTCGTTGCTCAAGCCACGAAGACCGCCCTTACTCATAGAAAGTTCCTTCTCGTCGCGGGTCATCTTGTGGTTGGCACCACCAAAGAATTTCTCTACCTTTACCTTACGTTGCAACTGCATCATACCGTAAAGGATAGCCTCTGGGCGTGGAGGACATCCAGGGATATACACATCCACAGGAACCAACTCGCTGATACCTCTTACTACGTTGTAGCTTTTCTTGAAAGGACCACCAGAGATGGTGCATCCACCCACAGCTACCACATACTTAGGCTCAGCCATTTCATCGTACAAACGTTTGAATACTGGTGCCATCTTGTTGGTGATTGTTCCGGCACACATAATGAGGTCGGCCTGGCGTGGAGAGTTACGAGTCACCTCGAAACCAAAACGTGAGAAGTCGTAACGAGCACAACCCACTGCCATAAACTCGATACCACAGCAAGAAGTACCGAAGGTCAATGACCAGAGTGAGTTACTACGACCCCAGTTGATGGCGGCATCGAGTGAACCAAGAACCACGTTGGCTCCACCCTCATTCAGTTCTTGTGCTATCTGCTCGAGGGTGTCATTGTCCTTAAACTCGTCGTAAGGAATACTCTTGATAGAGGCTCTTTTGTTTACTTCCATTCCAATGCTCCTTTCCGCCAAGCGTATGCAAGGCCAAATACCAAAACCAACAGGAAGAACCCAATGCTCACGAGAGCCATAGGGCCAAACTGCTTAACGACGACTGCCCATGGGTAAAGCAATACAGTCTCAATGTCGAACATCAGGAAAAGGATGGCGAAGAGATAGTATCCGATGTGTGATGGCAACCATGAGCTGCCACGAGTCGGAATACCACACTCAAAAGGTTCACCCTTTACCGGATTGTAAGAACGAGGACCGATCAACTTTGCGATGACATAAGCAGCCACCACCAAAGTCACAGCCGTCAGCAAAACGGTGATAAATAGTGTAAAGTTCATAAAAAAATATAACGTTATTATTTAAACTGCTTCTAAGCGCCTGCAAAGGTACAAATTTATTTTGTAACCTAATCGTTTTCAGAAGAAAAACTATAGTTTTTTACTGAAGTTTCGCATGTACGCTCCTTAGCGGATTGCACCGATAATCTCCTGAACAGAGGCACAACCATGACCTTCAAGCCAATCATTAATGCCATCCTTCACCTTCTTGGTCACTGCTGGATCCATAAAATTGGCTGTACCTATCTCGATAGCCGTAGCACCGCACATCAGGAATTCGATAGCATCGCGAGCCGTTGTGATGCCTCCCAAGCCCACAACAGGAATCTTCACTGCATGAGCCACATCGTACACCATTCGAAGAGCTACTGGCTTCACGCATGGACCGCTCAAGCCACCCGTACGAATACTGAGAAGAGGCTCCCGCTTCTCGATGTCTACCGCCATACCCATCAGCGTGTTGATGAGCGAAACTGCATCGGCTCCTTCCGCCTCACAGGCACGAGCAATCTCGGCTATGTTGGTTACATTGGGCGACAACTTCACGATCAACGTCTTGTGATAAGCCGCACGCACAGCCTTCACCACTTGAGCTGCACCCTCGCAGGTTACACCAAAAGCCATACCGCCATCCTTGACGTTAGGACAAGATATATTAAGCTCGATGGCTGGTATCTTGTCAAGCTCGCCGATACGTGCTGCACAGGCCGCATAGTTCTCTGGCGAATGTCCTGAGACGTTGACTATCATATTTGTGTCGATATCCTTGATCTGAGGATATATGTGCTCGCAGAAATAGTTTACACCCTTATTTTGCAAACCCACACAGTTGAGCATGCCCTGTGGCGTTTCTGCCATACGAGGATAATCATTGCCTTCGCGAGGCTCCAGCGTGGTGCCTTTGACAATAATACCACCAATCTCCTCCAAGGGTACAAAGTCGGCAAATTCCAGTCCATAACCAAAAGTTCCTGAGGCTGTCATCACAGGATTCTTGAGCTTCAGTTGATGTATATTTACGCTTAATGATGCCATAATTTTCTGTTTTAATAAAATCGTTTTCCTTTACATTCTAAAGGATAATCTAAAATAAGAAAATAGTTAGAAATATTGACAAATAGAGAAGATTACAAATCCCAAAGAAGATGCTTCACATTGATAACCGGACCGTCCTTGCACACGCACTGATTGCCCTTCACGGTCTTCTCCACACAGCAAAGGCAAGCACCCACACCACACGCCATCTTGTTCTCGAGCGACACCTCGCATGCAATGTCTGCCTTCTTGGCATAACGCGCTACACTCACCATCATGGGCTTAGGTCCACAGGTGCTTATCATGTCAAAATGCTCACGCTGAAGCACCGAATGATTGGTCACAAAACCTTGCTCACCGGCACTACCATCCTCGGTGGTGATGCATACTCTGCCATACTTGACAAACTCGTCGAGCTCGAGCAAATCTTGAGCCGTACGAGCACCCAACAGAAAGACGGGTTCTGCTCCATGAGCCTTCAACTGTTGGCCAAAGTAAAGCAAAGGAGCTACTCCCACGCCACCACCTACAAGCAAATAACGCTGACCTGCTGCTGTGGGCATGGTAAAACCATTACCAAGAGGCAAGACACAGTTGAGCGTATCGCCTGCCTGCAACTTGGCCAACTGGCGTGTCCCATCTCCAATGGCTGCCACAAGAAGCCACAACTGATTGAGTTCGCGATCTACAAAATTAATAGAGATGGGACGACGAAGCATCGTGGTAGGCGAATGGTCTACTCGTACTTCCACAAATTGTCCTGGCAGTATTTCGGGCAGCGGCTTATCGTCTGTCAACTTAACCAAGACATGCTTGTCGCTCAATGATTCTACCGAAACCACCTGAAGGTCTAAAATGTATTTTTTCATTTTTCGGATTGGAATTTAATTCGTCTTATATGTATTTCCGTTAGTTCTGATGCTGTTAGTATTATGTTTGTGCGCGCCCGCACACATTCCTTTTTAATAGCAAGGAGGCAACACACACGGCAACAAGACAGCAAGACACCTCTTGTTAGCCGAATGCAAAGGTACGAAAAAAATAGAGAACTCAAAATAAAAAATCTCACAAATGGTAGAAAAAGAAACAAAAAAGGGAAGCTCTACCAAGATATACGGCTACTCATCTTTACTTTTATCCTTACACGGCAATACCAAACCCCACACTTCTTATCCCCAAAACACACCCTGTTACAGACTCATGCAGTCGTAATAATGACACTCCAGAAAGGGCAAAACAGACATCGAGACGCATGAAGAAACATCAATAAAAAAGCATCAAGAACATACATCCTTGACGCTTAAACCATCCCCAAAGAAGCAATAACGAGGACTACTTTTTGGGCACAAAAGTCTCCCAAGTTTGATCATCGTAAAAGATGCGAATCTCGGTTATTTTTCGTTGCGGTTTGTCAATATATTTAACTTCCGTTTTAGGCGAATTATTACGTGTATAATTTACACCATGCCCCGTAGGAGCATCAAAAAGAGAGCCTTCTGTACTGGATGAAACCTGTGGAGCGGATGCATACGAAGGTTGAGAAGAAGACTGAACCCTCGAAGCTGCCGATGAGTCCTCAGAAGGATCATCATCCGAAAAATCTAAAGCCATGCCAGTGGGTTCACGTTGACCAGAGTGCTCATTACTCGTGGAGCCTTCGGATGGGGTGGGCGAAGCATCTTCACGAACATACATCGGACCGATGCCATAAAGAAGCCACTCCAAACTGATAAGAGGAAACTTGCGCTTAATGAGTTCTACTGTATTGAGCGTAGCACGACTCTTACCAGTGAGGATATTACTCAGGGTAGGAGTAGAGATTTGTGTCATCTGAGCGAAGCTTTGTTGGCTTAGATGCTGGTCTTCCATAATCTGTCTTATTCTATCTTTCATACCAAATAGGTGTTATTTTTGTACTTTTTCTAATCTTTTACAAAGGTAAATAAATTATCTGGAATAAACAAGAAATATAAAGAGAATTTTATTTTTTTAAAGTTTATGTTTATAGATTTAAATTTATAAATTCATTATCTATTACACAAGTTTTCTCGTTTATATTTATAAAGTTATATTTAGGACTTCAAACCTTTTACAAAGTTTTTATTCTCTATATTACACTAATAGTTTGGCTTTTAGCAGTGTATTACTCACAAATAGGCATAAATCGAGTGGATTATACACATTTATAGGTAAATAAATAGATTTTTAACGCTATCTTGCTTGTCATATCTTCATATCGCATTGGGTTTCAGTCAATTAAAGCACAATAAATTGTGTTGCATATTTATTCATTTATCTTTTTGAACCGAAGAATTTAGTTTATAATAATAAATAATTCATCTTCGTAAACAACAATAGTTTTTGTTTTAATTTACCAAACTAAACCAAAATGTGCTTTAACTTTATAAATGGCAGCTTTATAAATTCAAGACTTTAAATCTAAATAAATCTAAAACGTAAATATTTCAAGTCGTAAAAATGCCATATTTTTCATTTTTAGAGAAATCGTAATCCACCCTACATCTGCAACCATATTCGCAAGTTTTAGCGCTATTAAAAGACCGCAAATCTACGTAAAACACTATTTATCAATATTTTACAACTACAAAGCGCCTTTACAAGAATCACTTCATCTAAATCCGAAATAACGCTAAAAGTGCGAATCATCGCCCACTTTAGCTCATTTTTCTGCATTTTTGCCACTATTTCATCATTATTTTACACTAAAAACACCCACATTTACCATTTTCAGACACACGTATGGGCATACCTTTTCGTTCAACCCCTTCATCTACTACCTTCCAGAACACAACAGATCGTTGCCATCAAACACCAAAAAAGGCAACCCTCATCGAGGATTGCCTACTCTATTTTCAGAAAACTCAGTTGTTTATAAGTCGAAAATCTCTGGCTGAAATTTCATAAAAATCAGCCCGACATCCACCCCTAATGCAGGATGAAAAACATGAGCTCTTTCATCAATTCGCCAGCCGAAGTATTGGGATTATTAAATCCCTTCATCTTCGCATCCACCTCCTTCATCTTGGCAATAATCTGCATCACCTTCACGCCATGATAGTTTCTCATTCCTGTCGTATAATCACGCACACCCCAGGTAGATTTCAAATCCAAGAATTTTGCGAGCTCAGATTCGTTCTGTTTGTTGGGTGCATAAAATGCCAACATCAAATTTTGGAAGTAAGCAAAGAGCAACGGGAGAAGAGAGAAGGCTCCACCCGTCTTGGGATTATTGTCAAAATATTGGATTATCTGATTTGCCTTAAAAACATCCTTGTTGACAATCGCATTTCTCAGTTCGAAGACATTAAAATCCTTGCTCACGCCAACCTCCCTCTCCACGATTTCTGGGGTCACTCTCCTATCGGCTTCGGGCAGCGAGATAAGCACCTTGTCGAGTTCGGAAGTAAGGCGATGAAGATCCGGACCGATATGGTCGGCTATCATCTGGGCTGCCTTGGGCTCGATGTTGGTATTGTGCAGTTTCAGGTATTTCTCGATGAATCCCACAAGCTGATAATCTTTCAGCTTTTTGCTCTCCAGGAGCACACCTACCTGCGAAACCTTGGTGAGGAGTGTCTTTGGAGTCTTCAAAATTCCGTTTTTGTAGCACACACATAAGATGGTCGATTTTACGGGTTTTTCGAGATACTTGTCGAGTGCGTCGAAATTTTTCAAATTTTGAGCCTCTTTCAGAACCACTACTCTATGTTTTGCCATCATCGGATAGCCCTTACATTGATCGACCACCTCGACTGCCGTCACTGTGGGTGAGCCGAAAAGCAGCACTTGATTGAAATCGCGTTCCTCAGGTTGGAGCACATTTTCCATCAGATAATCACAAATTTTGTCAATGTAATATGACTCATCACCCATCAATAAGTAGACGGGTGAAAAATTGCGAGCCCGGAGCTCTTTCATGATCGACTCGTAACTTGCGCCTTGTTTTTTTTCTGCCATTACAATATTTTTTGTATCTTTGCATAAGATAGGCTGCACATCAGGTTCGCAGATGCACTATCTCTACTTCTTTTTACAAGAAAATGCAACTCTACGCCAGCAAATGGGCACTCAAATTGCTGAGTGCAAAGATACGAAATATTTTTCTAACTTGCTTGCAGAAAGGAAAAGAATCGGTAACATTCTATACATATTATATATAAACAAAAAATAAAATCATCATGATAAGTCTCAACTTGCCAACATTCGACATACGACTAAGAGGCACGAAGCTGTCGCCACAAATTTTTGACTTTTTGAGAAGACGATATGTGCGACTCACTCCCGAAGAGTGGGTGCGACAGCACTTCGTCCACTTCATGGTGGAGCACCTGCATTACCCCGCTTCCCTGCTTGCCAACGAGGTATCAATGCAGGTTGGCGACAAAATTCTCAGGGCAGACACCATCCTCTACAACAAGCAGTTGCAACCCGTGATGATCGTAGAATACAAGGCTCCACACATCCCTATCACGCAACAAGTTTTCGACCAGATAGCCACCTACAATATGTTGCTACACGTCGATTATTTGGTGGTGAGCAATGGCCTACAACACTATGTCTGCAAGATGGATTATGATAGTAAAAAATATTTATATTTAGAAGCCATACCAGACTACGCAGAAATCTTTACAAAATAATCGTCTTATGAGGCAATCCTGCTTCATGTCATACACCTACTTACCCCCCGCATATAAACGCCCTTATTCGTAAGACACATACTATCCCAAGATGGTGTCATTTTGGTCAAAGTCATTTTGGTTATTTTGGTTATTGGGGTATTTAGGCAAGTCGACTTCTACTTCTGCATAACAAAAAGCTTCTTTTTAAAGGGACATTTTTTTATAAGCAGGAAGGCACTGGGAGGGCGTGGCATCTTGCCCGCCCATAAAAAATGTCCCAACCTTTAAAAAAACTCAATATATAATATTACGGGCGGGCAAGATGCCACGACCTCACCAGTGATAGTCCGCCCAATGTGAAGTGTTGAGTGATAACTTCTTTAACTACTATAACTTCCCCATTTACGAAACTTCAGTACTATAACTTCCATACACACGAAACTTCAGTACTACAACTTCCGTACACGCGAACTTCAGAACGCAATCTTAATAGGATTGTAACATCTGTTTAAATAGGCTGTAATATCTCAGCAGTACCTTTGCACCCAGAAAATGGGAAGAATAACCCTATTTGCGAACACAGAAAAAGCGAGCAAACTGCCCCTGTGTGCAACTTCAGAAAAAGCTACACCCCATCAAGCTTTTGGCGAAACACGGGCAGAATCAGAAACAACAAATTATATAATAAGAATAAATGGGTACAATTTATCTATGTATTGTGATCTTCCTGCTATGCTTAGCAGTGTTTGATCTCTTCGTGGGAGTGAGCAACGATGCTGTCAACTTCCTGCAGTCGGCCATTGGAGCCAAGGTGGCTAAGTTTCGCACAGTGCTCATCATTGCCTCCTGTGGCGTAGTGCTCGGAGCCATCATGTCTTCGGGAATGATGGACATCGCACGCCATGGCATCATGAGTCCAGATCACTTCACCTTCGAAGAAGTAATGACGCTTTTCCTGGCCGTTATGGTAACCGACGTCATCGTGCTGGATGTGTTCAACACGTTAGGTATGCCAACCTCCACCACCGTTTCGCTGGTGTTCGAGTTGTTGGGAGGAGCCTTCATCCTCGCCACTCTGAAGATGATAGGCGACGACAGCCTCAACTATGGTGTACTACTCAACAGCAACAAGGCCTTGGAGGTGATTATGGGTATCTTCTCATCGGTCATCATCGCCTTTGTTTTCGGTGCTTTAGTGATGTGGATTTCGCGTGTGGTTTTCACCTTCAACTACCGCAAGCACTCCCGCTATTCGATTGCCATTTTCGGAGGTATCGCCTTCACTTCCCTCTCCTATTTCATCTTTATGAAGGGCTTGGGCAAGAGTCCTTATCTGCCAGCAGAATGGCGCGACTTTATTGATCAGAACATCGGTTCGCTGCTATGCGCCACCTTCGTGGTTTCGGCCATCGTGATGGAGTTTCTGCACCTCTGCCGCGTCAACATTTTCAAGTTCACCGTGCTGATGGGCACCTTTGCCTTAGCGATGGCTTTCGCAGGTAACGACCTGGTCAACTTCATCGGTGTACCACTGGCTGGTCTTGATTCTTACAACGACTATATGACCCATGCCAATGGTGTGGCTCCCGACAGCTACCTGATGACATCACTGATGGACAGTGCCAAGACCACTCCCGTCTATCTGCTTGCAGCAGGCTTCGTGATGATTGTTGCCATGGCAACCTCCAAGAAGGCACAAAACGTGATCAAGACCTCCGTAGACCTGAGTCGTCAGGACGAGGGCGACGAGATGTTCGGCAGTTCATCAGCAGCACGTGTCATTGTGCGCAACTGCCAGAGCGTAGACTCTTGGCTCAACGGTTTCATGCCTAAGTCATTGAAAATGTGGATCAACAGCCGTTTCGACAAGAACGCTGTAGAGCTGGAAGAGAGTGCGGCATTTGACGTGGTTCGTGCTGCCGTCAACCTGGTATTGGCTTCGATGCTTATCACCATCGGTACCAACCTCAAGTTGCCACTCTCTACCACCTACGTTACCTTCATGGTGGCTATGGGTTCTTCGCTTGCCGACAAAGCTTGGAGTCGTGAGAGTGCCGTATTCCGCGTGACAGGTGTGCTGAGTGTCATCGGTGGATGGTTTATCACAGCCGGTGTAGCTTTCGCAGCCTGCGCCCTCGTCTGCCTGGCGATGCACTTTGGTGGCATCTTTGTGCAGACAATCTTTATCCTCATCGTCATCGTGATGCTCATCCGTAGCAACGCTCAGTACAATAAGAAGGCCAAGGAGGAGAGCAAGGGAAGCACCTTCCAGCTGATGATGCGCTCGCACGACCCAGAAATCGTATGGGATCTGCTTCGCCGTCAGGTGTCACGCACACAGAGCTTCGTATGCCGCTTCGCCCTGAGTGAGTTCAACCTCATCATGGATGGTCTTGCCAACGAGAACACTCGCGAGCTTCGCCATGCCAACAAGGAGCTGAAGAAGGAACAGGACTTGCTGAAGAAGTTCCGCCGCCAGGAGATGTTAGGCTTGAAACGCTCGCCTTTGGAGATTGCCATCGAGCGCAACACATGGTTCCATCTGGGTGCCAACAGCAACCAGCAGTTCATCTACTCACTGCGCCGTATGCTCGACCCTATCAAGGAGCACGTAGACAACAATTTTAACCCGCTGCCCACTGAATACATCAACGAGTTTATGCCTATACGCCAAAAGATCAACGACTTGATGAAGATGAGCTGCGAGCAGATAGAGACAAGTCGCTATGAGAACTATCGTGAGATTCTCGCCGAGGCTGATGCCTGCAAGGACGAGCTCTCAGTGATCCGCAAGAAGCACATCGACCGTCTGCAGAACATGAAAGACAACACGCTGATGCAGATCTCACTCGTCTATCTGAACATACTGCAAGAGAGCCAGGAGTTTCTCAGTGTGATGAGACACCAGCTCAGAGCTGCCAAGAAGTTCATGGAGAACTAATCCTCTCCTTTGCTTATTCGATAAAAAAAAAGAGCATCGCCTGCTGGTGATGCTCTTTTATTTTGATTTTTCGCAGGATTCAGGAGTTATAGCGACTTCCTACAAGCTCTTGATGAGTTTCAGTATCTCAGCCCGCTTGCCATCATTGGTGCCATTGCCTACATAGCGTACAATGCCTTTCTCGTCGAGCACGAGGAAGAGTGGAAAGCCACCTGTGCCCACAAAGCGCACGAAATACTTGTCGTCGTAGATGTGGTTCCAGTTGAACCCACGCTGCTGGGTGATGCGACGCACCTTGTCGGCCTTCTCGAAGTTGACCGAGAGAAACAGCACGTCGGGCAACTGCTCCTTCCATTCAGAGAGAATCGGCATCTCGCGCAGACAGGGTCCGCAGCCCGAGAACCAGGCATTTACAACCACCTTTCGGCCCTTGATGAGTTCGTCGGTCCATGGATTGCCATCGATGTCATACTCGGCAAAATGCCCTGGCAAAGATTTACCTACCTCAAGTTCTAAATATTTATAGCCTCCCTCTGGAAACATGCGCTTGTTCATCAGCTCACGGTTTTCTATCTCGGCGATTCCTTTCACACGATTGCGGGGTATCTCATACTTGGCCCACGACTGGGGCACAGTAGCTCCCTTGCGAAGGGTGATGTTTACAATCATATAATCCTTGCCCAAACTCACGAATCCCATCGACTGGGCAGCAGCTGCATCAGTAGGGAGCTCCTTTGAATAATACTTACCGTCGATAACGAAGGCGGCCTTGACCAAACTGTCTGTTGTTTGGGTTTCAGACTGCTGTGCAGATGCCGTGAGTGAGGCAAATGACAGCAGAGCCATGAAAAAGCTTTTTGTTCTCATTGTTTTTATGTTGATATTTTCTGTTTTCAATGCCTCAAAAGTACATAAAAAAAGCAAAACTCCATCATCGAAGTCCTGCCTTTTTTCTTTATTCAATAAGTTTAACGGTGCTTAAAACGTTTTTTGAATGTCTCAACTTTCGCAAGTAAGCTCCACACGCCCTGAACCAATACTTATTCGTGCGTAGCAAAACGTTGATCGGCCAGTTGCTCATACTTGGTGCCTGGCTTGCCATAGTTGGCATAAGGCCAGATGCTGATGCCGCCACGGGGGGTGAAGATACCCGTCACCTCGATGTACTTAGGATCCATCAGGGCGATAAGGTCCTTCATGATGATGTTGACACAGTCCTCATGAAAGTCGCCGTGGTTGCGGAAACTGAAGAGATAGAGCTTCAGACTCTTGCTCTCCACCATCTTGACATCAGGAATGTAGCTGATGCGAATCTCTGCAAAGTCGGGCTGTCCTGTAATAGGACACAGCGATGTGAACTCGGGGCAATTGAAACGCACCCAGTAGTCGTTGCCAGGATGCTTGTTGACGAAAGTCTCGAGCACCTCGGGCGCATAATCCATTCTGTATTGGGTCTTGGCACCTAATGCCTTCAGACCGTCTTCTTTTCTATCCATATATCTTTTGTTTGTTGTTTCTTTTGTGAAGGAGTTATTTTAAGGAGTTTTTAAGGAGTTATTTTCAGAAGTTAAAGGAGTTAAGGAGTTAAGACAACAGTCTTATTGCTTGAATTCAAACCCACAAAGGCATTTGTCTTAACTCCTCAGCGACCGCAGGGAGCGATAACTCCTTAACTCCTTTAACTCCGAAGAATAGCTCCTTAGAATCAATTCAGACTGAAAATCTTAAACACGTTATACGAGATGTTTTTATCGTACACATCCTCGCCTTCGTGACGCTTCAAGAACTTCACCACACGAATGGTGACAGGCAGCACGAGGATTTCGTATACCGTCTTGAGCACCACCTGCCAAATCATCAACTTAGGCAACTCGGCAGCAGGCACCACTCCACCCAATGCCAGAGGGAAGAAGATGAGACTGTCGCAGCTCTCCCCTGCCACCGTACTCCAAATGGCACGAGCCGAGAAACGCTTTCCGCCATCACGAATCTTCATCACACTCATCACGTAGGCATTGGCAAAGGAACCTACGATGAAAGCCACAAACGAGGCAGCGGCAATGCGGGGAGCCAAGCCGAAGATGGCATGAAAGCCCTCCTGATTGTGCCAGTAGGGAGCTGCGGGAATCATATCACAGATGGCTCCCAGCGCCACGAAAAAGAAGTTCATGGCAAAACCCGTCCATATCAGCAGACGAGCTTTCTGATAGCCCCAAACCTCGCACACACAATCGTTGATGATGTAGCTCACGGGGAAAACGATGAGACCTCCAGTAAGAGAAATCGAACCTACTGCAATTTGCTTTGTTTCGAGCACGTTTGCCGCTATGAGGCAAACGCAAAAGAGGATGCTGAAAAGCATGAACAGCACACTCACTTGAGTTTTTTCTTTTTTCATTTTTCTTGTTTTTTACGAGGTTTACCAAGCACTCGAGTTCATAAATATAAAGGTGGAACTACCCATCCTTTGCAAAATCGGCTGCAAAATTACGATTATTATCTCAAACTGCCAAATTTTGAGATAGTTATCTGTTGTTTTTCCTTATTCAAATACAAATACAAAACAACTCCAGACCATGTATCACACATAGCCTGGAGCTCCAACATAAAAACAAGCAATAGCTTGCATCATCTACTAAATTTTAAATAACAGAACTTCCCCATTTACGAAAGTTGAGTTAAAAATATACTAAAAACCTATTTCACGATTACTTTCTTGTGCTGATGGATAAGAACACCTTTGCTCGTAGCACTCACCTTCATACCCATCATGTTGTACCTGCCCTTATCATCACTTCTCTGCTGAGCGGCTATCTCGTCGATGCCTGTCGACAACGAGGCCTTGCCGTAAGCACTCAGACCGCCGTACTCATTGACAGCCTGCACGCGAAGCACAGCATCCTGATAAGCAGCAGGAACCTCAAAAGAAGTCTTTTCGGTGAAGCCAATCACCTCGTCGCCTGCCGTTACCACATAGCTGATGGCATAAGGCACTTTCTCCCACTCCAATGTAGCATTAATCTTCTTTACCACAGGAGCCTCGCAAGCCTCGCAGAGGAGTGTGGGTTGCCATCCGTCGCTACCCGAGAGCACGTTCTTCACCGTGTAGCGAGCTGCCTCCTCAGCAGAGAGCACAGCCTTCTCGCTATGTCCTGTCACCTTCTGTGTCTTGTCACCATCAGCATAATAATAATACTCGGTGATGCGATGACTCAGATCTACAGGATTTCCATCACCATCCATCGTGTTGTATTCAGCCCAGAGCTTGGGCAGTCCGCCCATAGTTGGATACCAGCCTGCAGCAGGAATCTTGACGTAAGAACGGGTATTGATAAACAGCGTGATAGGAGTATCGTGCCAGGGACGTCCCAACCACACATCGGTTTCGGCAGGATTTCCTGGAGCCGTGATGACATTATTCATGAACACATATCCCCAGGTAGTCTCCTTGGGATGATTAGGAGCAACGATGTAGCCACCGCTCTTGCGCACGATATTGATGGTGTCCTGGTCCAGATAGACATTTCCCTGACCATAGATAAAGTCTACAGCACCTTCTATCCAACTGTCCTTTATGTAATGACGATTATTGAGCTTGGTGGTAGTAAGCCATGTGTCCTGATAAGACAGCAAGCCCACCTTGTTAAGTGCTACACGGTCGCCCAAGGTATAGAGCGCCAAGGCCTGTGGACCATCGTTTTTCTCCACGCCATAAGAGTTGACAAAGTTGATACCCTCAAAGTAGAGATTGTCCGAATTGGCTGTCAGCGTGGCACCCTCGTTCACCTTATAGGCATTGTCACCTCCACTCAGTCGATTGTCAGAAATGCTCACCAAGTTGCGATCCTGTCCGATGAGGTAAAGGAAAGGCTTGTTGGCTGGAATGTCGTGATGGCCTTTGTATACGCCCTTCTTGATAAAGATGAGCCAAGGCTGTGTGCGACCGGTAGGCGCAGCATCGATGGCAGCCTGCACTGTGGTATAATCGCCAGTACCATCCTGAGCCACCACAGCATCATAAAGGCGTGCAGCAGGCTGCTTACGAGCCATGGTAGTAAAACGAATGGTCACTCCCTCATAGGCATTGCCACTACGGTCGATGATGGCACCAGCAGGCAATGTAAATTCATAACTCTGGGCATACTTCAGTCCGCTATAAGGATAAACCACGGTCTTACCGCTCACGGTAGGCTGCAGTGTCTCGCCATCGAGCACGGCATTGCCTTCACCCAGCACCACTTTCTCATTGAAGGTCAGAATAACAGAACCTGTTGCCGAAACTCCCTCCTCATTCAGGGCAGGAATACTGGTCACCAACAGCGGAGCCTCATGGTCGTCAGCCTGATTGGAGTCAGCAAGAACAAATATCTCGGCTACTGCCGTTCCGTCGTTAACACTTTCCACTCCGGTAAGAGGCGAAGCGTAATCGGGCATGAAGCGCACCCATATCTTAGCTTGATCCTCACACGATGCAGGCAGAGCAAACTCCTTCGATTCCCAACCACGGTTGGGCAGATTGTAGGTTCCTACGGTTGTAAAGTCTGTACCATTGGTACTTACCTGCATATAGTTGACCGAATAAGCATTATAGTCATCGCCCATGGCCGCTGCCACCTTGATGTTCTTATAGCCCTTGGTAGAGAAGGAAATCTCAAAATAGTCTTTCTCGGTCAATGGGCGCCACACTCTTGCGCTGTACTTGTCGCGCATCACCGAACCCAGCCACGATTTCGAGTTGCCTTCAGCATCACGCAACTGTAGCAAACCTGCATTCTCTGTCTCCGAAGCATAGTCGGCAGCGCGGTCTTGGCGAAGTGCAGTGTTATAAAGATCCCAACCTACGATGTAGTCGCAAGCCGAATAATCTGCCACGACATTTTTCTCGCCGTCCATCTGCACCATGCGCTCTGCCTGGGTGGAGTTGTCCTCCCAATGGGTAAAGGTGAGAATCTTGTTGTTGGAAGCCACGAGTTTCACATCGGTTCCTTCCTCGTAATAATGAGTTCCGTCGACAACATTTCCTTCTGGGACAACCGTCACAAGATGCTTTAAGGCTCCATTTGTGGTAGAAAGATGAAGCGCATACACCTGCTTGGCTGTATACACAGCTTGCAATGTGGTGTTGGCATGGATGGTGAAGGTATAAGGATTGCTTGTACTAACGAGTTTGCCGTCGCCGTCTATCCATTTTTCAAAGTGATAGCCGAAATTCTCGGTTGCCGTCAGCGTAACGCTGGTTCCCTCGTCAAAGATATCGCCTGTTGGCGAAACCTTGACGCTGCCTGCCTTGGCATCTGCCGATGTGGCAGAAAGAGTATAGCTGTTGACCTGCTCCACCTCGCCTTCGGTGGTGGCAGTGATGGCAAAATTAGCAAAACCATACTGCTTGTTGGTTGCCACATTCTTGATAAACACCTTGATTACCCATTCACCTTCTGTGGCAGGAATCTGAGACAGGTCGGCGGTATAATGCGTGAAATATGGATCGTTCTTGGCATTCTGTGGACTTTGCGCCTTCAGCAGCTCATAACTCTTGCCGCCTGCTTCTGCCACTACGTCAATGCTACCTCCATTAGTACCCAACTTGCAGGCATCAAAGCTGAAGGATTTCACTGACAGCGAGAGTCCTTTCTTGGTTTTTAGAGAGAAACTGATGGCATTTCCATCTCCATTGTTTGATGCCTTGACCTTAGGCTGCACCTTGGTTACAGTAAGGCTACCAGCCTTATTGGTTCCTAAGAATTCCAGATCGCTGCCCAATGATGCTGTGGCATAGGAAAACAGACCTTCTTTCGAGATGGTGCCTTGAAGGGCTTTGGCATCGCCCTGATTGAAACTCCACGACAGCTCTATATTGGTGGCACACAGCGGAAGCTGCGCCATGACCAATAAAAGTACTAAGAATAAATGTTTTACCTTGTTCATAATAGATTTTTTTTGTTTTTTTAGTTGTTATCTGACAACGACTTTCTTGTTGCCGCAAACATAGATTCCTTTACCAGGCTTATCGACTTTGACACCCGATAGTGTATAATACTGACGGCTATCAATCTTCGTCTCAGACTGCAGATCCTTGATGCCATCAGTAACCTTGTCCATGGCCATTCCGCTGATAGTCACGTCGCTCAGACAGATGGTCTTACCAGTAGCCTTACCGTTATACCAGGGATAGACGCGCACAAGCAGTGTCTCGCCTTCATCGAGAGAGATGACTGGCGTGTCCTTCACTTCGAGCATATTGTTGGCAGGCATGCTGGTGGGCGAGAAAATGGTATGCTGATTGGCAAAATTAGGTTCCTTGGAATAGTTGATGTGACAGCGCATTCCATTTCCTCCACATCCACATACAAACATGCTGATGTTATCAATCTTGAGCGTGGTACCCTTGGCTGCCGTGATACCAAACTGTATGTATCGAGTGGAAACCTCGTCTATTTCGCCCTCAGGCCAGTTGTCGCCAGCTATCAGGCAACGCTGTGTCTTGCGGGTGGCATCAAAGCCCGTCCATTCTGGCCACACGGTATTGGCGTTAGGACTGGAATACTTCTGCACATACATGCCCTCAAACGACTGAGGTACTATCGTGGCAGGCCCCGTAAGCTGACATTCGTCGTTCTTCTCCAGTCGCCAATAGGCCTTAACAGCAGTGCCGCCTTCAAGACTAATGGCTGTGGCCTTGACAGGTATCTCTATGATTTTAGAACCTTGTCTTAGGATTACAGTTCCCTCATTGTTGCCCGAAACAGCCAGTTCGAGTTGCACATAGAAGCTCTTAACCAATGTGCCTCCTGAATAAGACATCGATATTTGGTCTGCCCAAATAGTCTTATCGAGCGAAACCTTCAGTCCTCCTGTTGCCGAAACTTCCACTGAACCATCAGCGGGTGTAAGACCGAAACCATTGACAGATATTTCTTTAGTCATGATCTGTCCCTTATATCCCTCACCCAGATGAGCTTCGGCTGGCGATACACTGAGGTCGGAAGGTATGACAATGTTGTCGGCAAGGATTCCTGCTGCCTTCAGAAGCGAGGCAGCCTGTCGGGCTATCAGCGTGGCGCCAATAGTGCTAAGATGCGTGCTACCATTGTGGTCGCTCAGCAAGTCATGACATTTTGCATCGCCATAACTCAAATAAAGATCCTTGGTGGCAGAGGTCAGGTCGATGAAAGGCACATTCATCTCTGTAGCCACTTGCTGCATCTGGTATACATAGTCCATACTATGGTCTGTAGCTGGGACTTTCTGATTCTCGAGCACGCCAGTATCGGTCAGCTTACTGAACTTATCGCCTAAGTCGTGCTGACCAGCGCGACGAATGGTGTTGCCAGAGAAATACATACGGCAGATGGGAGCCACAAGCACAGGATGACAGCCTGCTGCACGTGTCTCTTCTACATATTTACGCAGATATTCCTTATAGGTGCCCGATGGCGTGGTGCCACGATAGTCTGTAGCGGTGGCCTTATCGGTTTCTCCCACCTTATTATAATAGGCTTTCAGTTCATCGCCATCCATACCTTGGGTTTTCTCATCATTGTGCGCAAACTGGATGAGCACATAGTCGCCTGGTTGCATCTGCTGCTTCACACTCTGCCAGTATGCGGGTTCCTTATAGAAACTCTTGCTGCTGGCACCTGCCTTGCCACGATTGTTGATGGTGACATTCTGAAAAAACTGTTGGAAATACTGAGCCCAGCCTCGGGTAATGGTGCTGCTCTCATCGTAAGTTTGCATGGTGGAGTCGCCAATGGTGTGCACCTTGATGGCTTGCACCTGGAGTATGCCGCATAGCGACAACACCAATAGTAAAAGACTTGTTAATTTTTTGTTCATTGTTTAGTATTTTAAGTTTTGTGTTAATTGGACGTCAGAAATTTCATTCTTCGGTTGCAAAAGTAGTCTTAAAATACTAAACTGGATGGTGATTATTTTCTCAAACAAGGGGTATTTTTGTCGCAAAAGCCTTTATTTATCGGCTTTTCCGCCATTTTGACGGAAATCTGTGGGCGATACACCTGTCATCGACCTGAATATCTTGCCAAAATACTTAGGATCGGTAAAACCACAAGTGTAAGCTATCTCCGACACACTCATCGACGTACCAAGCAAGAACTGCTGGGCACGCTTGATGCGAGTTTCACGCAGAAACTCAGCTGGCGTCAAACCTACTATTTTCTTCATCTTACGATTCAGTCCTGAACGGGAGATTGCTGCAGCCTCAGCCATCTCGACAATACCTATTTCTGCATCAGAAAGATGCTCATCGATAAACAGCATGATGCGCTTCATCATCTGGTCGTCTTCTTCGGTCGAAACGATACGTTCGGCTTCTTCACCACCTTCTGCCTGTGCCTGCAGTGCTTCATTCTTGTCTTCGAGTAGCGCCAAATAGGCTTCGAGCACCTCATGCTGCTTGCGCTTGATGCGACGAATGTAGAGGTATATATATAATAAGGTGAAAATAGTGGCCAATGATAAGAATATGTACAGAATGACAGCCCATATCGTTTCCGAGAACTTGGGCGTGACATGTATGCGAAGTGCGGCGATTCCCTGTGTCCACACGCCTGCCGAATTGGTGCTCCTCACCTGCAACTGATAATCACCAGGCTGCATATCGGGCAAGGTGACTGTATGCTCCTTGCCGATGAAAATCCACTTGTCGCCTTCGTGAAGACGAAACGCGTAACAAAGGTCTTCGGTGTCAGAGAAATCGAGTGTAGAGAAACTGATTCTCAGATTTCGCTGATGCTTATTGAGAGTAAGCGAGCGTAGATGGGCTACAGCATACTGCATCGGAGCATGCTCCACACTGATACCTGTAAAGACAACACGCTGTTCTGTACCTGGCTTAGACAGTTCGCTCTCCGAAAGACAGAAAGCACCATTCTGCAAGCCAAACAGCCATCGTCCATCAGGCAGGCAAACAGGACGGGCATCGCTATACCGATATTGGTCGTGAAAGAATCCTGCGCCATAGTTTCTCACCTCGCCCGTCTGGGTATTGAGCATCATGAGGGTGTAACCACCCACTACCCATATCCAGTTCTTGCGATAGGGCGTCATGGCCGAAACCGTCTCGCATTGTAGCCCCATAGTCTTGTCGAAATGCTTAAACTCCAACTGACTTGCCAGCAGGTCGCGACTCATGATCTTGTCTACGCCCGCACTCTCGGTACTCACATAGATTTGATGATCAGCGGTTTCCAGAATATCCATCGTTGCACTATTGCCCAAACTTTCTACACGTTTCGGCTCACGGCAATGCAACTGTAACTTCATGTCGCAAATCGTTTTATCCGACAATCTTCCGACAGCAAGTCCTGTCGTTGTGGCTGCCATAAGAATATCACGCTGGGTGAAATGCAGACATCTCACCTTCCAACCCTTTGTTTGCCGTACATGCTCTACCCTTCCCTGATGCAAACAATAGATGCCATCAAAGGTAGCAAACCACAGACGGCCTGCACGATCGGCCTTGATGTCATAGATGGAATTGGCTTTATCATTGCCTAAGCTGATAGACTGCACTACAAAGCCTTTCTTCTGCCTGTTCAGTTTGTAGAGTCCACCAGGCTTGGTACCTAAATAGATACTGCCATCGCTATGCTGATAAATGACATAAACTGACGAGGAAAAAGGCACATACGTTTTAGATAGCTCTCCTGATGGAGAGAGATATCCAAGTAGCTGGTTGCCACGATTGTAAATACTTACTGACTTGTCGTTCAGAGTTGACACCCAGTAGTTGCCTGTCTGATCAACAAAGAAACAACGGGCCTGATCCTTATTTTTCAAGACGAAGGGTATGGCTGGCTTCCTGTAATAGACGGTCTTGATGATACTATCGGGAGTAGAAATCCACAGATTGCCCTGCCTGTCTATCATCTTACGCCCACTCTTCAGTGCTTTCTTCTGCTTGGTTTGACGGGGCTTTATTTTCGCCTTAGCCTTCATCAGCTCTTCGTTCTCTGCAGTAGAGATATTCATAAAAGTTCCTTTAGACTGTGAAAACAGGAACCATCGTTCGTCTACTAAGCAATAAATATCGCCATTGGCTGCCAACTGTATGTCTCTTACACGATTGTTCTCCAAGGGCGACTCGTCGCCTGGAGTCGACTTAAAGGTTACAAACTCGTAACCATCAAAACGAGTAAGTCCGTCCCAGGAAGAAATCCAGATAAATCCCAATCTGTCTTGCAGCATCTTGGTGATGTGCCACTGATTCATGCCTTGTTTCTCATCATATACAACCGTCTTCCTCGCATCCTGGGCACATAGGATGCCATAGCTACAAAGGCACAAATAGATAAGGATTAGGATTTTTTTCATCTGAATCGTACTATTAGTTTTTAAATCTCCCCAACATCTGTAGATGTAAAAGTGAAGTTAGATTTATGCAAAATTACGATTATTCCTTCTATTTACAAAATATTAAGGGCTTTATCTCATCATATTTGATGGAAAATATGTACTTTTGCAATGCTTTTGATAGAATAAAAACAGAAAAAAATATCAGAAAACAAATAAAAAGAAACCACATGAAGAAAATCTTATCAATGGCACTGACAGCTTTGATGGCTGTCAGCTGCGCCGAAGCACAGGACGTGACATTCACCGTAGAAGGCACTGCGCCTCAGGGTGTTGACACGCTCTACGTGTTCTACAACGGACAGATGAACGAAGCACAGCCTGTTGCTGCCAAAGCGGGCAAGTTCGAGGTAAAAGGCAATCAGCCGGCAGAAACCTTCATCACAGTAGCTGCCAACCAGCAGATGATGACAACAGCCATCATCGAAGACACGAAGACCATCACCATCGACTTGGCTAACAATCAGGTGGCTGGTTCGCCACTCAACGAGAAGCTCAACGCATACTATACGCAGATGGCTACCAGCGAAAAGCTGATGAGCCAACTGGTGCCAGAGTGGCGCAAGCTGCGTGGCGACGAATCTGCAGAGGCTAAAGCCAAGATGAAGTCCATAGAAGAGAAAATCAACGACATCGAAGAGAAGCAGAACGCTGAAACAGCGACATTCTGTAAGGCTAACAAAGACAACGTTCTCCCTGCTTATCTACTGTCAAACAACTTCTATGGTTTCGACTTTGCTGAACTCAAGGAGCTATGCAGTCCTAACACGGCTTACTACAACCATCCCATGATGCATCGTCCCAAACTGCATCTCGAGTCACTCGCTAAGCGTCAGCCTGGCATCAAATACACCGACTTGACCATGCAAGACATGAATGGCGGACAGGTGAAACTGAGCCAGTTTGTCGGCAACGGAAAATATGTACTGGTAGACTTCTGGGCTTCATGGTGCGGTCCTTGTCGCATGGAAATGCCTAACGTAAAGAAGGCCTATGAGAAGTATCACGGCAAGGGTTTTGAAGTAGTAGGTGTAAGCTTCGACAGCAAGATAGAAGCCTGGAAGAAGGGCGTCAAAGACTTGGGGTTGGCATGGCCTCAGATGAGCGATCTGAAGGGCTGGCAATGTGCTGCCCATGAAGCCTATGGTGTAAACAGCATCCCAAGCAACGTGCTCCTCGACCCTCAAGGCATCATCGTTGCGAGCGACCTGCGTGCTGAAGATTTGCTCAACAAATTGGCTGAGATTTACAAGTAAAAAGCTACACAAAGTTGCAACAGAGGGCTCATAAAGCCTTTCTAACCCCCATCAATAAACAAAAAAATGAGAAGCCATTTCCATAGCTTCTCATTTTTTTTATGCTTGATATTCTTTATGTCTTATTCTGCGCTTTCCTCCTGACGATCGTCCACATTGTCACCATCAGTTGGCGCCAAGATGGCCTTGAAGTCTGTATAGCCATTCTTTACGAGGATGTTGTACCACTGCAACAGTTTCTTAATATCGCTGTCGTGTACACGGTCACGGTCGTAGTTAGGCAATACCTCTGCAAAATAATCGTGCAACTCCTGTGCAGAAGCCTTCTTATAGTTCAGGCTACTCTCCTTGCTGTCCTCCTTCTTGCCCACGTTCTCGAGCACCTGCCAGAGAGCAATCTCGTCTGCATCGGTATACATGGCGATGTCGCCAAGACTTGTTACACGGTCGGTAGCAAAAGCTGGCATACGCTTGTGCGTTTCATCGATGGCCTCGACAATGAGACTGCGGTTACCACGTGACACCAGTTTATAGAGGCCTGGTTTGCCTGCAATAGATAAAATTGTTTCCATTTGGTTATACTCTTTTTTTTATGATTTACTCTTTTCTTTTGTTCTCTCTTCCTTTATTGCTGCTCGCTAACTCCTGTTGCCGCAAACTGCTGCAACAAGCGTTCCACCTGCTCTGCCACATCTGACGGTCCGTCGTTGACGATTTCATAGTCACTGCGACTCACAATATCCTGCTGAGGCATCTGAGCATGAATCCACGCCAACGCCTTTGAGCGATCGATGTGATCGCGAGCCATCACACGCTCCACACGAACCTGTTCGGGAGCTGTAACACAGACCACCTTGTCGAAGTGTGTACGATGGATAAAACCACTCTCAAAGAGGATGGCACTCTCGAGCCAGTCGAAAGAGCTCTGTTCGAAATCGCGTGCCACAGCAGGATGCACTACATCGTTGATAGCCAACTTGTTGGCCTCGCTTGCCAACAGAAAGCGAGCTAATACGGGTTTCTGCAATGTGCCGTCAGCACTGTACACGTCCTCGCCAACAAGCCGTCGCAGTCTTTGCTGCAACTCAACATCGCTGCGCATCAGACGCTTAGCAGCAGCATCGCAGTCATATACGTCGATGCCTCGCCTTTGAAGCTCACGGCAAACGAAGCTCTTACCGCTTCCGATGCCTCCTGTTATAGCTATTTTCACTTGACTTCGGTTTCTCTTTTCACTGTTGCTCTATCAGATAGTCCACTTGCTGTAAGTCGAGTCTTGCCTTGCTCACACTTTTAGGAACGCCGACGAGCTGAAGGTTGCATTTATCTGATGGATTTTGTGATAGTTCCTGATAGTCCACCATCACCCTGAACATTTCAGGACGGATGGAGCGAAACTGACTGGCACCGATGGTAAACCTCACCGTCACCTTGGAGGGGAAGGTGCGCAACACCAATCCCTCGGGCATATTGACTGCCGTAATGGGCACATCGATATTTTCCTCGGTAAGCACATCGGGATAGACGGAGAGACGCACGGTTGCAGGAACCATCTTCAGACCGCGAATCTTTTGCAGTCGCACGGTCGTATGAATCGTGTCTTGCAGATTGCGCAGGTTGAAAGGTTCTATTTCTACATACTTCACCTTGTCCAACTGAGCTTTGTTGGCATAGACTGTCACCTCAGCAGGCAGAAAGTCGGTATGAGCAAGATAGTAGCTCTTACTGGCTGTCACCCTTCCTCTGAAGACGACGGGCACCTGCTTGGATGCGCCATAAGTGAAGTAGAAGTCATAGTCTGTGGGCTTCACAGAGAGCAGTTTGCTCGACCCATAAAGCTGTGCTTGCACCTGTCGCTGCACGTCGGCCAAAGGCACGATGCCTTTACCCTTATCCTCGTCGGCATAGGCAGAGAACTTAAAGGATAGCGGCCGCAACACATGGCCAAACTCATAAGTGACGAGAGTGAAACCCTTGTCACGAATGACAGCCTTCACCGTGTCGTTCAGTTCGCCTGTTATGACTACGTTTCGTGGCACATCTACCAACCTTACAGGCACACAGATTTCCTTCTCGTAGGTCTCGTTGAGCGACATCATCATCCAGAAAGAGCCGCTAAGTGCGAGAAAGAACAAGAATATCAGCAACTCCTTGTTGATGGTGCCAAAAAGGAGTTTGCTGAACGTACTAAATATGCGATATCGCGATGGCCTATGCATTAGGAGTCTGCGATGTGGCGTCTGCGAACACATAGCCCTTAGCTACGGTGATGACTACACCACGTGCCACCTCGATATCTACAGTATTCTCCTCTATATTAACACGCTTTACAGTGCCATAGATACCACCTCCAGTAACTACCTTATCGCCTTCCTTCAGAGCATTCTGAAACTGGCGAATCTTCTTCTGCTTCTTCTGCTGTGGACGAATCATAAATAACCACATGATAACAAAGATAGCTACCATCATAATGAGCATAGGCATTCCACTCTGGTTGCCAGCGCTCTGCAATAATAAGTTTGTCATATTGTTTCTTCTTTTTTAGTTTTTGCTTATATACTTGCTCTTATATATGAAGTTTCGCCAGTTCAGAAGTTAAAGGAGTTAAGAGAAGTTATCACTTCCTTCGGTCGTTCGAGAAGTTAAGGGACAACAGCGTTGATAGCTTGATTTTTCTCCACAAAGCATACGGCTTTAACTTCTATAACTTTCCTCTAACTTCCCCATTTGCGAAAGTTGAGTTATATATATAATAAGGTGAGTCTTATATACCTTATATATAATAAGGTGTTTCTTACATCTCTTCCTCTGGAGCAGACTGCTGTGCTGGTTGTTCATCGGTCATATCATGATATGCCTCTCTTGAGTCATACTGCTGATAGTCCTGCTGATTGGCGTCGTTCCAGTGGTTGTTCTGATATCTGGGCTGACCTATGCGCTGTCTGCGTTGCTGTCCATCACGTCCACCACGAGGTGCACCATAACCAACTCCATAAGGGCTGCGTCCACCACGTCGCTGCACATTCTGTTCGCGATGAGGACGCTCAGGCAATTCCTTCATGATGACGCCTGTCTCAATGAGCGAACGAGTGATTCCGTCGAGCATACCATTGACATAACCACCACTACGTGGTGTGCTGTAGAGCTTGCTCAACTCCACATACTCGTTGATGGTGACGGTGGCAGGAATACCTGGGAAGTTGACCAACTCGGCAATGGCTATCTGCATGATTACCATATCCATATAGGCCAATCTTGAGAAATCCCAGTTGCGCGATACTCTGCTCATATATTTCTGATACTCATCAGCATTAAGAATGGTGGCACGGAAGAGCTTGCGTGCAAACTCACGATCATCCATGTCCTTGTATTCGGGCAAGAGTTCCTGATTAGCCTTATTAGCAGGGTCAAAACGCTTGATAGATTTCAGTACAAAGGTGTCAATGATGTCCTTATCATCGTTCCAGTAGAGGCTCTTTTCCTCAAGCAGAGCTTCGATGTCTTCATTGTTCATCACGATGTTCTTGTACAGTTTGCGCCACACCTCACGATCCTCATCGTAGCCATCAGCTTCATCACTGATGTACTGCTGGTAGATATCGCTCTCTACAATGTGGTTGTAGATGCGTCGCAACACCTCTACATCATCATCCCAAGATGAGTTTTTGGCTTCGATCCACTCATTCAACATCTTGTTTTCCTCGAGCTGCACGGCGAAGCGGTTGAAAGCAAACTTCTGCGATGGAGCTTCACCACCCTCACGCTGCACACGACTCACCTCCAAGTCGTAACGCTTACGCGCCTCCTTTGTGATTTCTACGATAAGTTGTAATTGATAATTGTATAAATCGTATGCCTTGGACAGGCTAAAGAACAACTCCTTCTCAGCGTTGTCCATGTTACGATTGCCGTTTTGATAGTACGCATAGGTTAACTGCACAATCTTTCTTCTAATCAAGTCCCTGTTAATCATTCTCTAATAATTTACGGATTAAATGTATTTTGCTGCAAAAGTAAGTATTTATCTCCTAATAAACAAGAAAAAGTTCAGTTATTTCTCATTTTTTTAGAATAAAAACTCTTTTTTTCAAAATTATGGTCGTTAAATTTGCGTATTCCAAAGAAAAACAGTAATTTTGCATCCGTTTTGTAAAAATCGCTTTTTCAAAGCTAATCCGTGTGATGGCGAGTTAAGGCACATTTTATTAATCAACACTTAATTTAGAGTAACACAATGAAAGAGATTAACGTAACAGGTCAGAAGCGCACAGACCTTGGCAAGAAAGCTTCTAAAACATTGCGCAAAGAGGGTATGGTTCCATGTAACTTGTATGGCGAGAAGAAGGGCGCTAATGGTGCTCCTGAGGCTATGTCTTTCGCAGTTCCTTTCGCTGAGCTTCGCAAGATCATCTACACTCCTCACGTATATGTTATCAACCTCATCATCGATGGTGAGAGCCACACAGCTATCATGAAGGAGATTCAGTTCCACCCAACAACAGACGCTCCTCTGCACGTTGACTTCTACGAGGTTAACGATCAGAAGCCTATCACTATCGGCATCCCAGTGAAGTTGGTAGGTTTGGCACAGGGTGTTCGCGATGGTGGTCGTATGAACCTCTCTATCCGCAAGATCGATGTTACAGCTCCTTATCAGGCTATTCCTGAGCACCTCGACATCGACGTTACCGAGTTGAAGATCGGTAAGAGCATCAAGGTAGGCGACCTCTCATTCGAGGGTCTCGAGCTCGCTACAAGCAAGGCTGTAGTAGTTTGCTCTATCAAGATGACACGTAACGCTGCCGCTGCTGCCGCTGCTGAGGCATAATTTTCACTTAGTAGAACATTCGAAAATTGGATAAATTTTTGATTTGTGGTCTCGGGAATCCTGGCGACGAGTACGCAGGAACCCGACACAACACAGGATTCATGGTATTGGACGCTTTTGCTAAGGCGTCCAATATTCATTTTGAGGACAAGCGTTACGGCTTTGTTGCCGAGACAAGTATCAAGGGACGCAAGGTATTCCTGCTGAAGCCCACCACGTTTATGAACCTCAGTGGAAATGCTGTGCGCTATTGGTTACAACAGGAGAAAATCGACCAGAAACGTCTGCTCGTCATCAGCGATGAGCTCGCTCTCCCCTTAGGTGCCTTCCGCCTGAAAGCAGGTGGCAGCAATGGCGGTCACAACGGACTGGGCCACATCCAGCAACTCATCGGTCAAGATTATGCACGTCTACGCATGGGCATCGGCAACGACTATCCTCGAGGCGGACAGGTAGACTGGGTATTGGGGCATTACACTGAGGAGGATATGCGCCAGCTGCAACCAGCCCTCGACCTGGGCGTGGAAATCATCAAGAGCTTTGTGCTGCAAGGCATCGACGCTACGATGAACCAATACAATAAATTTGGGAAAAAGTAAAAACGAAATTTAATGCGTAATGTTTAATGTGTTATATTTACTTGGTGTACATTTTCCCTTGCAACAAAACACTAAACACTAATAACGATGAAGGAAAGTGCCAGAATAGACAAGTGGCTGTGGGCAGCCCGCATCTACAAGACTCGTAGCATCGCAGCCGATGCCTGCAAGAATGGGCGTGTCACTGTGGGAGGCGTAACACGCAAACCATCATTTGTCATCAAGCGCGGCGATGTGATAAGTGTTAAAAAAGCGCCCATCACCTATTCCTTCGAAGTGCTCGACTGCATCGAACAGCGCGTGGGAGCCAAGATGCTATTCGGTGTTTACAAGAACGTCACCGACCCACGACAGTACGAACTGCTGGAAATGAGCCGTATCAGCGGATTCGTTGACCGTGCCCGCGGCACGGGTCGTCCTACAAAGAAAGAACGACGTGCCCTCGATGCTTTTATCGACCCTGCCCTCTTTGGCTTCGACGACGATGACGACATAGAATAAATGTTCTCTTTAACCTATAAAATCTATGTTCTAAAGTATCGAACTTATGTTCCAAAGTTTAGAACTTATATTCTAAAGTATTGAACTTATACTCTAAAGTTTAGAACATAGATTTATTCTCAAGAAACAAAACAAATTCATTATAAACAGAAAACATTTTTAAATGTTTTGTGATTAACAAATGCACTCACGAAGACTGTTGTCTTAACTTCTTAACTCCTTTAACTCCTAATCTCCATCCACTTCCCCATTTGCGAAGCTTCTGTTAAATAAGTGTGAAGAAAGACCGTATCACGTCGACCGTTTAACGGCTTTTCGCACGATTTTGAATTGTTTTCGGTCGATTTTAAGACGTTTTCAGCACTTGCAACCATCACTTTTTACTCTTAAGCACGTTTTTTGACTATTTATACATGGAATATAGCATTTTAGTCACAATTTTACCCATTTCATGAAAATAATTAAAAAAATACTTGCATTTTAATAAAATTAATTATATCTTTGCCCCGTCTAAGAAGAAGTTTAAAACCTATCCTATTGGACGGCAGATTATCCATTAAGGAGATTTGCATAAAATACTATTATTAACTTTTTAAATTAAGAGAGTATGAAAAATTATTGGTTATGGCAGCTATGGTGCTGTCTTCAGTAGGTGCTTTTGCACAGTATTCAGCAGGCGATATCACTATTCAGCCTAAAGTTGGTTTGAACGTATCTACTATCGGTGACGCAGACTGGAAAGCAGGCTTTGCTGTTGGTGCAGAATTGCAATATCAGTTAACAGACAAGGTTGGTCTTGCTGGCGGTCTTCTCTATTCTATGCAGGGAGCTAAATCTAAGAGTGTAACAATAGAAAGCGATTTGCTCGATGAGGATATTGAAATCGGCGGTGAGAAATGGAATCCTGGTTACCTTAACATTCCTTTGACTGTCAACTACTATGTAGTAAACGGATTGGCTCTGAAAGCAGGTGTACAGCCAGGTTTCATGATAGCTAAAGACAAGGCAGAAGGTGTCAAAACATTTGACTTATCTATCCCTGTTGGTGCCTCTTACGAATATCAAAACTTTGTATTTGATGCTCGCTACAACATCGGAGTAACTAAAGTTGCAGATCATGGCGATGGCTACAACAACGTTATTCAGATTACTGTAGGTTACAAGTTCAAGCTCTAAGCTCAGAACAACAGGCTTTTCATAAGCCCATCCACCCTCTCGCTCCTTGCTGTGAGATGAAAACATAGCAAGGAGACAAAAGAAGGGCTGGATACTCGATAAAGTATCTTAGGATAGTTGCAAACTATTTTAAGATACTTTTTTATACCCTTTATCGTGCTTTCATTTATGAGTAACAATTTTTATTTCATGACACTTTTCTCGCCATGGCTATTCCAAAGCAAGTTTAGTTCTGTTCATTTAGCTTAATGTAATTTCTCCACCGATTATATATTTCTATATTACTGACCTTATTTTTCCATAGAATAAAAAATACTATAAAATTTGTTTGCATCTTAATAAAAATAATTATACCTTTGCCCCCGTCTAAGAATAAGAAGTTTAAAACACATCCTATTGGACAGCAGAACATTCTTGTTAGTAAGTTTGTGCAACACATTATTATTAATTTATAAATTCAGAGAGTATGAAAAATTTATTGGTTATGGCAGCTATGGTGCTGTCTTCAGTAGGTGCATTCGCACAATATTCAGCAGGCGACATCACTATTCAGCCTAAGATTGGTTTGAGCATTGCTTCTGTTGGTGGCGACGTTGACGGCGACTACAAGGCAGGTTTGGCTGTTGGTGTCGAGTCAGAAGTTCACGTTTCTCCATTGATTGGTGTCAGCGCTGGTCTTCTTTATTCTCAGCAGGGATGCAAGTGGTCAGTAGAAGATGAAGAAGATGTCAAGTGGAAGCCAGCTTACCTCTACATCCCTATCCTTGCCAACTTCTATGTTGCCAACGGTTTGGCATTGAAGGCTGGTGTTCAGCCAGGTTTCATGGTTGCAAAAGACGATGCAAAAGAAGTTAATAGATTCGACTTCTCTGTACCTGTAGGTATTTCTTACGAGTACATGAACATCTGTCTCGATGCTCGTTACAACATCGGTTGCACCAAGGTATTTAAAAAAGTTAAGGGCTGCAACTCTGTATTCCAGGTAACACTGGGTTACAAGTTCAAGTTCTAAGCTCAGAACAACAGGCTTTTCATAAGCCCATCCACCCTCTCGCTCCTTGCTGTGAGATGAAAACATAGCAAGGAGACAAAAGAAGGGCTGGATACTCGATAAAGTATCTTAGGATAGTTGCAAACTATTTTAAGATACTTTTTTATACCCTTTATCGTGCTTTCATTTATGAGTAACAATTTTTATTTCATGACACTTTTCTCGCCATGGCTATTCCAAAGCAAGTTTAGTTCTGTTCATTTAGCTTAATGTAATTTCTCCACCGATTATATATTTCTATATTACTGACCTTATTTTTCCATAGAATAAAAAATACTATAAAATTTGTTTGCATCTTAATAAAAATAATTATACCTTTGCCCCCGTCTAAGAATAAGAAGTTTAAAACACATCCTATTGGACAGCAGAACATTCTTGTTAGTAAGTTTGTGCAACACATTATAAATTTATAATTTCAGAGAGTATGAAAAAATTATTGGTTATGGCAGCTATGGTGCTGTCTTCAGTAGGTGCATTCGCACAGTATTCAGCAGGCGACATCACTATTCAGCCTAAAGTCGGTTTGAACGTATCTTCCGTTACTGAAGACGAAGCTGGTTACAAAGCAGGCTTTGTTGGTGGTGTAGAGGGAGAATATCACGTTTCACCCATGGTAGGAATCAGCGCCGGTCTCCTCTATTCTATGCAAGGAGCCTCAGTTAAGGACGCAGAAGGAGACCCCAAATTGGAGATGAACTATGTGAATATCCCTATTTTGGTAAACGCCTATGTTGCAAAAGGCCTGGCACTGAAAGCTGGTATTCAGCCTGCATTCAATGTAAGCAATAAAGTAAAAGTTGCCGGCATCAGTATCGACTACGACAAATACGCACCAGAAGGAGCAGAGATAAAGACTTTTGATTTCTCTATTCCTGTAGGAATTTCTTACGAGTACATGAACGTTTGCCTCGATGCTCGTTACAATATCGGTGTATCAAAATTTGCGGATGGTGATGCTGGCCGCAACTCTGTATTCCAGATCACTTTGGGTTACAAGTTCAAGCTTTAAACTTTAGCGATTACCCACGACAGACTTCTTCAATAGAGTCTGTCACTTATTCATAGAGATGCCCCCGCAGACTCTTCCATACCTCAAGGAAAGTCTGCGGGGGCTCTGTTTTTATAGCTCATTACGAGAGCATTAGCAAACTTTAGCAATGAAGCCTTGGCTATATCCGTGGAAAATCGTATTTTTGTAGCAAATTTGCAGAAACAAAACAATAAAAACTGAATAGTAAAATGAATATATTAGTAACAGGAGCCAACGGTCAGCTCGGCAATGAGATGCGTATCGTGAGTCAAAACACCACCGACCAATATCTCTTCACCGATGTGAACCAAGTGGAAGGCGTAGAAACCACTTACCTTGACATTACAGACATGGACGCCATACGCCACATGGTGAGCGAGCACCACATCGATGCCATTGTCAACTGCGCTGCCTGGACCAATGTAGACACCTGCGAAACCGACGAAAAGCTTGCAGCCCTCGCGGAGAAGCTCAACGCAGATGCACCCGAGAATCTCGCTATCGCAATGAAGGAAACAGGCGGTCTGCTCATACAGATCTCCACCGACTATGTCTTCGGCAAAGAACCATACAATGTGCCCTGTGGCCCCGAGCAGAAGGGAACGCCTACTGGCGTATACGGAACCACCAAACTGCATGGCGAACAGAAAATCATGACAAGCGGTTGCCAGTATGTCATTATACGCACAGCATGGCTCTACTCTGAATTTGGTAAAAACTTCTGCAAGACAATGCTCAACCTCACTGCCACGAAGCCACAGCTCAAGGTTGTCTTCGACCAGTGCGGAACTCCTACCTATGCGCTCGACTTAGCCAACGCTATCCTCACTATTTTAGACAAGATGAAGTCGGCAGACGACAAAGACCAATACACAGGCATCTATCATTTCTCTAATGAGGGAGTATGCTCCTGGTACGACTTCACACAGATGATAGCTCGCATGGCAGGCCACACACAGTGCGACATCCAGCCTTGCTACAGTTCTGAATATCCATCGCCCGTAACGCGCCCTGCTTACTCTGTGCTCGACAAGCGTACCATCAAGGAAACCTTCGGCGTGAAAGTGCCTTACTGGATTGATTCGTTACAGCAGTGCATTGCAAACCTCCTTAAGTAACATTTTAAATAATAAATATAATGAAGCGAACCATCATCATTACAGGCGGTGCCGGATTCATCGGCTCACATGTAGTTCGCCTGTTCGTGAACAAATATCCCGAATATCACATCATCAACCTCGACAAACTGACCTATGCTGGCAACTTAGCCAACCTGAAGGACATTGAGGACAAACCCAACTACACATTTGTGAAGGGTGACATCTGCGATTTCGAGTTGATGCTCAAGCTGATGAACGATTATCACGTAGACGGCATCATACACCTGGCAGCAGAAAGCCATGTAGACCGTTCCATCAAAGACCCCTTCACCTTTGCACAGACCAATGTGATGGGAACCCTCTCGCTCTTGCAAGCCGCCAAGACCTACTGGGAAAGTCTACCCGAAGGCTATGAAGGCAAACGATTCTATCACATCTCTACCGACGAGGTATACGGAGCCTTGCAGATGACACACCCCGAAGGTGTGCCAGCACCCTTCACCACCAAGGCATCGAGCGACAACAATCACGAGGCTTACGGCGAGGAGTTCTTCTTGGAAACAACCAAGTACAATCCTCACTCTCCATACTCTGCTTCAAAGGCCAGCAGCGACCACTTTGTACGTGCCTTCCACGATACTTACGGCATGCCTACTATCGTGACCAACTGCTCTAACAACTATGGTCCTTACCAATTCCCCGAGAAGCTCATCCCTCTCTTCATCAACAACATACGCCACCGCAAACCGCTGCCCGTATACGGAAAGGGAGAAAACGTGCGCGACTGGCTCTACGTCGTAGACCACGCCCGTGCCATCGATGTCATCTTCCATGAAGGCAAGGTGGCAGAGACCTATAATATCGGAGGCTTCAACGAGTGGAAAAACATTGACATCATCAAGGTGGTCATCAATACTGTCGACCGTCTACTTGGTCGTAAGGAAGGCGAAGACCTTGACCTCATTACTTATGTCACCGACCGCAAAGGCCACGATATGCGCTATGCCATCGATTCTCGCAAGTTGCAGCGCGAATTGGGATGGGAACCCAGCCTGCAGTTTGAAGAAGGCATAGAGAAAACTGTGAAATGGTATCTCGACAACCAAGAATGGATGGACAATGTAACCTCTGGCGACTACCAGAAGTATTACGAAACAATGTACGACAACAAATAGAGCTATCACTCTAAGGTGTGAAAAAAAATTGAGCTTTGAACATTAAATCATTATGAGAAAACTAACAACTCATAATACTCAATATTCAAAGCTCAATACTTATTGTGCTTTACAAAGCTTGGCTTTATCCTTCGCGGAAGAAGTCGAAAGCTTCCTTGATTTCATCAATAGTGGCACTTTGGTTGATGCGAATATCACCGATTCCACCCAACAAGGTAAAGTTGATGATGCCATCCTGATTCTTCTTGTCATGACGCATCAACTCAATGAGTTCGTCATAATCATCGCAGGTGATTGGTAACGAACCATAATTCTCCTTGATAAAGTTCACCGTCTGACGCATTTTCTCTGTAGGGAATCCTGTCTTCACCACACTCAGCCACAGCTCTGGTATCAAGCCATAAGCCACTGCATAGCCGTGTAGTACAGGCTTGCGTTTCAACGCCCAACTCTCAAAAGCATGACCAAAAGTGTGACCCAAGTTGAGAGCCTTGCGAATATCATGCTCATGAGGATCTTGCGCCACGATGCGCTCCTTCACAGCCACACTCTCGCCCACCATGCGTTGCAACTGTTTCAGGTCGGGCTGCGCCAAGTCAAAACTTACCAGCTCTGCCCACATCCGCTCGTCAGAAATCAATCCATGCTTTAGCATCTCTGCATAGCCCGAACAAATATTCTCTGCGTCAAGCGTCTGTAAAAACTGTGTGCTAAGAATCACAAACTTCGAATCACAGAATACACCTATCTCGTTCTTCAAGCCACCAAAGTTAATGCCTGTCTTGCCGCCCACCGAAGCATCTACCATCGAAAGCAACGTAGTTGGAATATTGATGAAGTTGATGCCACGCTTAAAAGTAGCCGCAGCAAAACCACCCAAGTCGGTAACCATGCCTCCACCCAGATTAATCAAACATGAGTGGCGCGACGCACCTCCCTCGCCCAACGACTTCCACACATGAACCATCGTGTCGAGGTCCTTGTGCATATCGGTAGCTCCTATGGTAATAACCTTCGCATCCTTGAGCGAGAAATAGTTTTTCACAACAGGCCAACACTTGACAAGTGTGGTTTCGTCGGTAAGCACAAATATCTTGTCGTGCTCGCACTCTGCCAAGGCCTCGGCGATCTCACTTTCGAGATTGGTAGAAATGATGACTCTCTGACTCATAAATTTATCAATATATTATAAATAATAATGCAATTAATGCGTACAAAGGTACGTATTTTTCTGCATTTTGACGCAAAAGAACGCATTTTTAGCATTCTTTTCACACATTTTAGACTAAACCTTATCAAAAAGTAAGCGTCTAAACTATCAAGCGAAACAAAAACATCTGTAAAAATACAGAGGCAGAACATAAAAAGTAGAAAACAGCAAACAAACTGAGAAAAAAGAAAATACAGAAATGAGAAAATCAGTACTTACCCTACTTCTATTGCTCATCGCTATAGTAGTACAGGCTCAACAACACCTTATCACAGGTGCCATTATCGACAAAGGCACCCACGAACCAGTAGAGGCTTCAACCATACAACTCCTGCACACCGACAGCACTTACATAGCAGGAGCCATCACCAATGAGAATGGACTCTTCAGGCTTCAAGCACCTGCCGACGGCAATTACTTACTCAAGATTACCAGCGTAGGCTACAAGCCCACCATCCGACGCATACAGTTGACCCAAGGCAAAGACCTCGCCATGGGCCACATCAACATCCAGGCAGAAGCCATCATGCTCAAGGCTGCCACCGTCACAGCCATGGCCAAGAAAGTGGTACTCAAGGAAGACACCTTCGTGTACAACTCAGCAGCCTATCGCACCCCAGAAGGCTCTACCATCGAAGAACTCGTCAAGCGCCTACCAGGTGCAGAAGTGAGCGATGACGGAAGCATCAAGATCAACGGTAAGGAAGTAAAGAAGATACTTGTCGACGGCAAAGAGTTTATGACTGGCGACACCAAGACAGCCCTCAAGAACCTGCCCACCAGCATCATCGACAAGATCAAAGCCTACGATGAGAAGAGCGACCTCGCTAAGGTGACAGGCATCGACGACGGAGAAGAGGAAACCGTACTCGATTTCGGCATCAAACGAGGCATGAACAAAGGTCTTATAGCTAATGCTGACCTCGCCATGGGCACCAAGCATCGATACAGCGAAAGAGGCATGGCTGCTTACTTCAACGATCGCAACCGACTCATGCTCTTCGCATCAGCCAACAACACCAACGACATGGGATTCCCCGGAGGTGGAGGCCCTGGCGGATGGGGACCCAACAAGCAGGGACTCAACGCCTCGAAGATGCTGGGTCTGAACTACAACTACGAGAACAAGGATAAGCTCAAGATGGACGCCTCGCTGAGATGGAACCACAGCGATGGAGACATCAGCAGTATCACTGCCTCCGAAAATTTCGTCAGCCAAAAGTCAGCTTTCAGCAATAAGCGCAGCCAGAACTTCTCGCGCAGCAACAGCTGGGACGGACGTTTCCGCCTGGAATGGAAACCCGACACAATGACCAATATCATGTTCCGTCCATCGTTCACCATCAAGAGCAGCGATGCACTGGCACGAAGCTTGTCGGCACAGTTTAATGCCGATCCTTACCAGATCACCAACGACCCGCTCGAGGACGCAGCACGTGCCGAGCTGGGACTTGAGGACGTAAGCACAAGCAAGAGTCTGTTGCAGCAGGCTGGAGCTCTCGTCAACCTGCAGTCGTCGAGCAGTATCAGCTATAGCGAGTCTGAAAACTACAAAGGCATGTTGCAGTACAATCGCCGACTCAGTGCAATGGGGCGTAACTTCACTCTGCGGGCCGATGGCAACTACGGCAAGACCGATGCCAACAGCCTCTCACTCACCAATGCTTACCTATACCTCGTAGACGTGGCAAATGGCAACGAGCCAGACCATTACAACACTTATCGTTACAACGTGACCCCTACCGACAACTACAGCTATTCACTGCAGGCCACCTATAGCGAGCCTCTATGGAAAGCCACTTTCCTGCAACTGAGCTATAAGTTCACCTACAAGTACTCCAAGGCCGACCGTTCCACCTACGACTTCTCGCGTTTCACCGATGAGGAAGCAAACCTGTGGGCGTCCATCACTCCCGAATATCGTGGTTGGAACCAGTATCTCGGAACACTTTCCCTGCCTCTCAGCGATTACATCGACAGCGACCTGAGCCGATATTCTGAGTACAAAAACTACATACACGAAGCACAGCTCACGATGCGCATCATCCGCCCGAAGTACAATCTCAACTTCGGAGCTATGATACAGCCACAGAAGTCTAACTTCATCTACGACTACATGGGGCAACACATCGAAACGACACGCACCGTCACCAACTTCTCACCAACCCTCGACTTCCGTTATCGTTTCAGCAAGGTGAGCAACCTGCGCATCAACTATCGAGGCACCACTTCACAGCCTTCGATGACCGATCTGCTCGACATCACCGACGACAGCGACCCTCTCAACATCAAGAAAGGAAATCCTGGACTGAAGCCATCCTTCACCAACAATTTCCGACTCTTCTACAATAACTATATCGAGAAACATCAACGAGCACTCATGACATTTGTCAACTTCTCTATGACGCGCAACAGCATCAGCGATAAGGTGACCTACGATGACAACACGGGAGCAAGAACCACACAGCCCGAAAACATCAACGGCAACTGGAATGCACGAGGAGCTTTCATGTTCAATACCGCCATCGACAGCGCTGGCGTATGGAACATCAACACCTTCACCACTCTCGCCTACACCAACGCAGTGGGATATCTCAGCCTCGACGGAGCCACTTCGCAGAAGAACACCACCAAGCAGACTCAGGTGGGCGAACGTCTATCCATGGGCTACCGCAACAGTTGGCTCGAAGTAAACCTCAACGGAACACTCAACTACAACCATGCACGCAACGAGCTGCAAGCTGCCAGCAACCTGGACACCTGGCAGTTCTCTTATGGTCCCAGCATCACAGCCACCATGCCCTGGGGCATGAGCTTGAGCACAGACCTGAGCCAGAGCAGCCGACGAGGATACAGCGACAAGTCGATGAACACCAACGAGCTGGTGTGGAATCTACAGCTCTCACAGGGCTTCCTCCGTGGAAAGCCCCTCACCGTGATGCTCCAGTTCTACGACTTACTGCACCAGCAGAGCACCTTGAGCCGTGCCCTTACTGCCATGTCGCGCACCGACACCGAGTACAACAGCATCAACTCTTATGCCATGCTCCACGTCATCTATCGCCTCAACATCATCGGAGGAAAGCAGGCTCGCGAAACTATGCGACAGGGTGGCAGACCTCATCCCGACTTCAGCGGACGACCATTCAACGGACGCCCACCTATGGGACCGCCTCCTGGAGGCGGACGCCCCCACTTCTAAGCATCCCTTTTCATCCCTCTTTTGTTATAAGAAAATCTCAAACTATATAACAAATTCTTAAACGCAGAGCTCTCCATTACGAATGGATGAGCTCTGCGGTTTTTTCGTACCCAATGGTAAACAACACAGGGCATTGAACCCAACCCAAACTTACCAAGGAAGCTACGCTCAGGATTGTCCCCT
>ERZ857629.864-NODE-864-length-37980-cov-4.537535_pt1 | contig 37980 bp, 26 predicted proteins | sample MGYA00519700_ERZ857629 | MGnify/ENA primary metagenome ERZ857629 (study PRJEB31778, sample SAMEA3449351) | human gut metagenome | biome: human gut; feature: human-associated habitat; material: faeces | place: United Kingdom | collected 2010/2012 ... | reverse complement strand
GGACTTCACACGCCTGAACATGGACAACGTGGAACGCATAGAGATAGTAAAGGGTGCGGCGTCGGCACTGTATGGCAGCAACGCTACTGGTGGCGTTATCAACATCATCACGAAGCGCAACAGGCAACCATGGACACTTAACATGAACGCCCGTTATGCCAAGCACAACGAACAGCGATACGGCATAAGCTATGGTTTTAACCGCAGACATTGGGGCAATCTGCTCACTGCCAACTTCAACAGCACCGACAATTACGATGTGCATAGTGCTGCCAATCCCTTGACACGCATCATCTCTACTGTTTACGGCGACAGGACAATGAATCTTAAAGAGCAATTGGTGTGGAGTCCTGCCGACAACTTCCGTCTTACGGGGCGTGCCGGCTACTTCTTCCGCGAGACGGTGAGGTCGGCCGACCAGCCTGAACGCTACCGTGACTTCAGCGGAGGTCTGCGTATGGACTGGAATATCTCTGAAAGAGACGAGTTGCAGGCAAGCTATGCGTTCGACCAATACGACAAGTCGGATTATCAGCGCATCACCCGATTGGATGTGCGTGATTACAGCAATGTGCAAAATTCGATAAGAATGCTCTACAACCATTCGCTGAACAATGGCGACATGCTCACCATTGGCGCCGACTATATGCACGACTATCTGTACAACACCAATCTTGACGGTGAAACACGCAAGCAGGACACATGGGATGTGTTTGCGCAATACGACTGGCGCATGGCCGACAAGTGGGAAGTGGTGGGAGCTTTGCGCTACGACTATCTCTCTGACCGCAGGGAGTCGCATCTCACTCCCAAGTTCAACATCTGCTACAGACCATTGCGCAATCTGGCGTTGCGTGCCGGCTATGGAATGGGATTTCGTGCGCCAACCCTCAAGGAGAAATACTACAACTTCGATATGTCGGGAATATGGATTGTGGAAGGAAATGCTGATCTGAAGTCGGAAGTGAGCCACAACTTTAATCTTTCTGCCGAATACACCAAGGGACATTACAACTTCACGGCATCAATATATTACAACAAGGTGAAGAACAAGCTTGCCACATCGGCGCCTTACTTCAAGTCGGCTACCGACAGGTTGCCCTACCTGCCATACTCCAACCTCGACGACTATAGCGTGTGTGGTGGCGAGATAGGTGCTCAGGCAAAGTGGAACAACGGCTTTGGTGCGCGGCTGACCTATGCTTACACCAAGGAGCAGCTGCCTAAAGACAAGAATGGCAATACCATCAACAACCAGTATATTCCGGCTCGCGAGCATGCCTTGAATGCCCGCATCGACTACGACCGTCAGATAAGCAAGCTGTATGGACTGAACATAGGTTTGCAGGGACGTGTGCTTTCGGGCGTGGAGAATGTGGAATACAAGGACTATTATGATGTAAGCAAGGGAACCATTAGAATAAAATATCCCGCATACAGCATTTGGAAACTCTCGCTGACCCAGCGCATCGGAAAGGCATTGAAGGTAAATGCTGCCTTGGACAATATCTTGGGATATAAGCCCAAGTACTATTATCTCAACAGTCCGATTACTGACGGAGTGACATTTCAGATAGGAATGTCGGTGGATATAGATAAATTGTTTTAAGAAAAAAGAACATGATACAAAAGAAAAAGAATTGGTGGAAATCCATAGCATCGTTTCTTCTGGTGCTATGCACAATGCCATTGGGGCATGCAATGATGATAATTATGGAGAAGACCATGACTCCTGCGGCTGTACACTGTTCAGCCTTTTGCATGGGGTTGGCCGGCCTGCTGTTGGTAATAGGCGGAGTCTTCGTGAAAGGAGACACCAGGCAGACTGTTTGCGGACTCATCGGAGGACTGTTGTTTTGGACGGGTTGGGTGGAATTCCTGTTCCAGTATTACGCCACACGGTGGGGTACGCAGCCCGAAATGGAGAACGGTGAAGTCGTTACGCGACCCGAATACCTCATCCTTCCTGCCAGCTTCGGTATGTGGATGATGGTGATGATGCTCTACATCTTCTCCACCAAGAACGGATGCAACTTCATCAACTGGTGGCAGCGCATGATATTGCGTTCGCACAAGAACGAGATTGCGGCACGCCCGATGACACATCATACAAGCATCGTGACCTTTATGGAACTCAACATGATTCTTTGGGCCAGCTATCTGCTGCTGATGTTCTGCTACGACAGGAACTTCCTTGGCGACCGCCACCCCATTACCAGCATCGTTGCGGCAGGATGTCTGCTCGGCAGCATCTTCATCTTCAGGAAGCAGCTGAAGCTGTCGTCGTGGGGCGCAAACATACGTATGGCGATAGCTACGGTAATAGTGTTCTGGGTTCCGGTAGAAGTGCTTGGCCGTCTCAACTTCTTTCATGAGTTCTGGGTTGAGCCGGAGAAGTACGCTACGCAGATTGTCAGCATCCTCGTGGCTTTTGTTGTACTGATGGTATATATCATGATGGCTGCGAGAAAGAGGAAAGTAAGTGAGTAGGGCAAAAAATGAACAGATGAAGAAGGCAACTTGGAGAAAGCAACATAAATGGTTGGGACTTGGCATAAGCTTTTTCCTGCTTGTGTTTTGCGTGTCGGGCGTTCTGCTCAACCATCGTTCGCTTATCAATGATGTGAATGTGAGCAGAGCTTATCTTCCAAGCCGTTATGAATATCGCAATTGGAATGGCGGATTACTTAAGGGTACGCTCGATCTGAACCAACCGTCTATGTCTGAAACGCAGGATGATGTAGGGCCCAACCGGAGCTTGTTGCTATATGGCAAAGGTGGTATTTGGCTCACCGACACCAAAGCTGCCTTCTTCAAGGATTTCAATGAAGGTCTGCCCTTAGGGGCGGATTTTCGTCAGATAAAGAATGTTGTAAAGATTGATAGCAACAATACTGAAAGCATTCTGTTCGCTGTCAGTCCATTCCGACTTTATCGCTCTGGCATACATGGACCTTGGCATGAGGTGAAAATGCCTCTAAGTGAAGGCGAAAGACTTGCTGATGTGACTTGCCGTGGCGACACGCTTGTGGTGCTCAGTAGGTCGTTTGCCTACACCTCACTCCCTCCTTACACCTCATTCCGCCGCATTCAACTCCATGCTCCAAAGGGTTATGACGGCAGAGTGACAGCCTTTCGTACTATATGGATGCTGCATAGCGGTGAACTGTTTGGAACGTTCGGAAAACTCGTAGTGGACGGTATTGCTGTGATTTTGGTGGTGTTGTGCGTCACGGGATTTGTCTTCTGGCTGCGACCGAAACGTAAGTATTTGTTGAAAGCATCATTCAATCTGCACAACAAGATAGGGCGTGCAACCATTGTACTCACCCTTCTGGTAGCAATCACGGGGTGGTGTCTGCGTCCGCCGGTAATGATAGCGTTGGCACTGACCGACATTCCAGCTCTGCCCGGCACCACTTTGAAAAGCGAAAATCCATGGAACGACAAGTTGCGTATGATTGGCTACGATGAAACAACCCACGACTGGCTCCTGTCCACATCCGAAGGATTCTATTCCTTGACTCTGAGAAATGGGGAAGTGGAAAAGATTGACGATGCTCCACCGGTGAGTGTCATGGGACTTAATGTCATGCAGCAAAACGAAAACGGCAAATGGTATTGCGGGTCATTCAGCGGACTGTATGTGTGGGACAGACAGCACGGTACTGTCATCGATTATTTTACAGGCCAGCCAGCACCCAAGCAATCGGGTGTTCCTTTCGCCAAGAATGCGGTGGCAGGTATGAGTCGGGATTTTTCTATCCCCGTGGTGGCAGAATATGACAAAGGTACATCCTTTGCTCCTCAACCTGCTGCAATGAATCAACTCCCAATGTCACTATGGAACGTAGCCTTGGAAGTTCATAGCGGAAGAATATTCATCGGAAGTATAGCTACATACCTCTTTGTATTTGTCATGGGACTGCTTATCATTTGGTGCTTATGGTCGGGCTATCGTTAAACCCAAATCGGTCATGATGAATAGTCCGAGTTTACAAAGGAGTCTTGTTTGTGTCGCAAAAGAGGCTTCTTTGCGTTGTAAACAAGGCTTCTTTTGAAAGCAAACAAGACTTCTTTTGAAAGCAAATCAAACTTTCTTGATTTTTTATTCGTAATTCATTGATTTTCATGCTATTGCAAAGTAGGCGGCGGAACCGACGCGTAATTGACTTTGCGACAAATTCTTGAACCGGAAGAATATGCGGCTTGGCTCCTGATTGTCCGCAGAAAAATGGTGCAAAAGTCCTGATTTTTAACCCAAATCTCCGCTTTACCCCCCCCATTCAAAAAACTTTCTTTATTTTTCTTTTTTATTGAGAAAAAGTAATAAATTTGCAGTATTCATGCATCGCGCCTAAAAAGTGTGGGTGTGTGGATGAAAGTGGATGATAATTTTATGAACTCAGGTTCCGTATGTCGGCGGTTTGTCGGCATCAGCGGAGCAAAGGGCAGACCGGGGGAGGGGACTCTTCCTCCGGTGCCATTTATATGGTAAAGGTTTGCCGGAATCTATGTCCGGTCGCTCGTGTGCCTGTTGCTCGCTGTAATGATGCGAACCTTACAAACATTGTTTTTTTACCTATGAGCGAGATGCAACTGTTTTTCCTCATCTATGGCATGTGTCTGATGTTCTACCTGATGATGTCGTGGATATTCATTCGCAAGCCACGCACGCGGTTGAAAAACTCATCAGCGTCCTGATGTTCATCATCTTGATGCAATATGTGAAAGACCTCTTTTTCCTCGGCGACACGCAGATTGCCGACGGCGTTGCCAATGATGCTGCTGCAAGCCTCGATTTCGTGGCGGTGCCGTTCTATTGCCTTATCGTGTTCGAGCTGTGCCGTCCCGGTTGGCTTACGGTTCGCGGTGCCCTCTTCGTCATCATGCCGTTCATCGTGCTCTCGCTGCTTTACATCATCACGCAGGTGGAACTGATATTCATGCTCAGTGTCTATCTGTCCTTTGCCTCAGGACTGTTCTGCGCAATCTGGTCGTTCGTCGAGATTCCCGCCTATCACCGCCGCCTCAAGGAAGAGTACTCCTACGACGAGGATATAAATCTGCACTGGCTCCGTGGCGTCACCGTCATGTTCTTCCTGCTGCTCTTCGTGTGGGTGCTCAGTTGCAGGTACACGGTGCCGTTGATGCAGAACGCCTACATGCTCTGTTCGCTCGCCTGCTGGTTGGTGGTCTGCTTCTTCATACACCGTCAGCAGAATGTGTTCAACGCCGTCCGTGGGCATGAGGCCGTCGTTGCGGAAGTGCCGGCAGAAGAGCCCGAAGCCGCTCCTGCCACCACGGAGGACATCGACCGTCTCGGCGAACGCCTGCGGGTGCTCTTCACCGAGGAGCGCATCTATCTCGACCCGAAACTGCGTCTCACCGACCTCGCACAGCGCATAGGAACCAACCGCACCTACCTGAGCCAGTACTTCAATCAGGCGTGCTCGCAGTCGTTTTACGAATATGTGAATAATTTCCGTCTGGCACATTCCGAGCGTCTTTTGCGCGAAACCGACTACACTCTCGATGTCGTTGCGACCATGTCGGGATTCAATTCCCTTTCCACTTTCCGCAGGGCGTTCCATTTGTCGCACGGATGTAGTGCTCAAAGCTATCGCGCTGAGAAACAGAAAGATACGAAGTGTAACCTTTGAAAGGTAACACTGTAATAAAAGAAAAGTAACACGTTTTTTTTATTCTTTGACACATCCTTTTTACTGTTTGCAACCTCATTTATTTGCGTATGTGCTAATTTTGCCAATGCAAAAACTATTGATATATTCTTTCAGGCGCATGCCTCGGCTGACGCAAATGAGGTCCGGCTGCCCTGCATAACATTATGCGGAGGTGGGGAAGAAAGGAGAGGTTTCATGATGCTCCTCCCCTCCCCACCTCCGAGAGGCTACCCCTCCGGGCGTGCAAGCCCTTTCCCCCGTACCCAGCGATTGCTTTTGAAACGATACGATATTAATTTTATTCTGAATTATCATCCCAAAGACCGCTACGCAGTGATGCATGGTGGTCTTTTCGCATGCTTCATGGGGCGTGTCAAAACTGAAGTTATCGGAAGTTAGGCTTCGCCGGAAGTTAAAGGAAGATAACGGACAACAGCAGAACTTATTGGAGAATGACGGTAATGTCCGTTATCTCCCATCCGCCGCAGACGGATTAACTTCCGATAACTTCTGCTAACTCCCAATCTGATACACGACCGTTTTCTCCGGTTTTTATTCATTTTGTGTGTCGTATTGAATAAAAACAGTACTTTTTTGTTCAATACGATGCTTGTATTGAATATTTTTTCTTTTAGCGGATGTCTTTGTAAGAAGATAAGGAACGAGGAGATTTGCTATTATTCTCGTGCTTTTACAAAATGGTATAGGATTGCTACAAACGCCATTTTGCATGGCATTTGTGGGTTGGATAAAAGCAAAAATTCCGTTAAGTGTTTTTCCGTGCTTGGTTGTTATTACATATAGCGGCTCTTTGGCCGCATACTGTTAGCCCACAGAGAAAGGAAAAACAACACTTCAGGAAATACATGGATGCGTCGTATGGGGTGCCGTTCCGTGCGGTTTCGTGCCGTTACATTACGCCCCGTGCAGTGCCCAGCCGTCAGGTTGGCGCACGCCGCCGCAGTCCAAATCGCAACAGCTTCAATCTTCGGTTCATTCCCTGCCGGCGGCAAAACCGCTGGCAGTCATTAGGTATTACGAGTAAAATTGGTTGTATTTAAAAAGAAAAGGATAGCATTCCACGATTGAAGTGTGTGGCACGCCAGAGGACAACAGTCCGCAAGGCGTGCCACTTTAACATTTTTAATATAAAAAAAACGCCGCAACAGGGCGTTTGCACGATAAAAAGTGTTATTTTTGCAGTTGGTAAAAACTGACTTATGAAAAATATAAATCTATTCAGAAAAACAGCTGTCGCAGCTGTCATGCTCGCAATGAGCATTCTCAGTGCCGCTGCCGCTACGCCAAACCTGACAAAATATGTAAATCAGTATATCGGCACAGGCGGACATGGTCACACCTTCATGGGTGCCAACGTGCCCTTCGGACTCGTGCAGCTCGGTCCCACACAACCCACACAGGGATGGGACTGGTGCTCAGGTTATCATTACAGTGACAACAAGCTCATCGGTTTCGGGCACATGCACCTCAGCGGAACCGGTATCGGCGACCTCGGCGACGTGGCTCTCCTGCCCGTCAAGGACAACAGCCAGACACTCACACACTTCTCACATGCCGACGAGAAGATGCACCCGGGCTACTACTCTGTGGCACTCAACGACCCCAAGGTGTTCGTTGAGCTCACCGCCACGGAGCGTGTGGGATTCCATCGCTACACCTTCGGCGGCGACGGAAAGGAAGTGCGTCTCGCGCTCGACCTCTCGCAGTGCATAGGCTGGAACAAGCTCAACGACTGTCTGCTCACACAGGAGAACGGCACACGCCTCACAGGATTCCGCCGCTCCAACGGCTGGGCAAAGGATCGTCACATATACTTCGACATGGAGTTCTCGCAGCCCGTGCGCATTGAACGCCTCGACTCCGCCTCTCGTGCGGTGATTGTTGCCGAGAATGCCGGCAAGCCGTTGCTCGTGAAAGTGGCACTCTCGCCCGTCAGCATCGACAAGGCCAAGGACAACATGAAGGCCGAACTCGCCGGCTGGGACTTTGACGCCGCTGTGAAGGCAGCCGACGAAGCCTGGAACAGACAGCTCGCACGAGTGACGGTGCAGACCGCCAACGAGACATACAAACGCGTGTTCTACACCGCCATGTACCATCTTATGACCTCGACTTCGCGCTTCAGCGACACCGACGGCGAATACCGTGGTGCCGACGGCAAGAACCATAAGGGCGACTTCATCAACTACACCACGCTCTCGCTGTGGGATACCTACCGTGCGTCGCATCCGCTCATGTCGCTCATTTTCCCCGACATGCAGCGCGATTTCGCAAAGACTTTCATCAACATCTTCCATCAGCAGGGACGCCTTCCCGTGTGGCATCTCATGGGATGCGAGACCGACTGTATGGTGGGCAACCCCGGAGCCATCGTCCTCGCCGACCTCACCATGAAGGGATTCGTGGACGACAAGGAGGAAGCCTTCGAGGCTTTGAAGAAGACACAGATGTGCACCGACCGCTCGCTCGGTCTGCTCAAGGACTACGGCTACATACCCTGGGACAAGGAACCCACCAATGAGACAGTGGCGAAAGCCCTCGAATACTGCATCGCCGACGACGGTGTGGCAAAGGTGGCGAAGCTTCTCGGCAAGACAGCCGACTACGACTACTTCTACAAGCGCAGCCGTTCGTTTGCGAAATACTTCGACAAAGCGACTGACTTTATGCGTGCCGTGGGTACCGACGGAACATTCCGCACACCGTTCAACCCCTTCAACGCAAGCCACCGCACCAACGACTACACCGAGGGCAACGCATGGCAGTACACCTTCCTCGTGCCGCACGATGTGAAAGGACTCATCAGGCTTTTCGGAGGCGACAGGCAGTTCATGCAGAAACTCGACTCGCTCTTCTTCGTTGAAGGCGATGCCGGTGCCGACGCCTCACCCGACATGTCGGGCATGACGGGACAGTATGCACACGGCAACGAGCCGAGTCATCATGTAATATATATGTACAACTACGCCGGACGCCCCGACAAGGCGGCGCCGCTCCTGCGCAAGATGATGAACGAGATGTACACCGACCAGCCCGACGGACTCTCAGGCAACGAGGATGTGGGCCAGATGTCGGCATGGTATGTCATATCGACACTCGGTCTTTATCAGGTCGATCCCGTCGGCGGACGCTTCGTCATAGGCACACCGCTCTTCGACAAGGCGACAGTGAACGTGGGCAACGGCAAGATATTCACCGTAGTGGCAAAGAACAACAGCGACCGCAACATTTATGTGCAGGGCGCACGCCTCAACGGAAAAACCTACACCAAGTCGTACATCGACTTCAACGACATACGCCACGGCGGTACGCTCGAACTCATCATGGGTGCGAAGCCGTCGAAGTGGGGTACAAAGGTGGCCGACCGCCCATAGGACGCTGCCTCGGCAAAGGCGCGTAATTTGACCAAATCCAAAATAACCAATAATGAACCATGGCACATTCCCTGTCCGATGCGTGGCTGGGAAAGCCATTAAATCAGTATTTGTATATGAAACTGAATCTAAGTTCACAGATTGTGCTGAACAAAGTTCCCGAGCAATACTACCGCCCTCGCACGGCAGTGGAACGCTCTGAAATCACACGTTGCGAGAAAATCTTCACCGACATCTATCCCAAAGTGGAGCAGGGTGCGGCAGTTATCGCCGACACCGTAGAGGCAGAAATAAAGCGTGCACAGGAAGCCGGACGCAAATATGTAATGGCTCTCGGCACCGGTCTGTCGCTCACTCCCGTCTATGAAGAACTCATACGCCGCCACAAGGACGGCGGACTGTCGTTCGAGAATGTAGTGGTGTTCAACGCATACGAGTATTTCCCGCTCAGCACCGACAGCAAACACAGTGCGATAGGACAGCTCCGTGAGCGTCTGCTCGATCATGTTGATGTGAAAGCCGAGAACGTGCACACTCCCGACGGAAGCATCGAACAGGAAGATGTGTTTGAGCATTGCCGTGCCTATGAGCAGCTCATCGCTGCCGAAGGCGGCCTCGACATAGCCCTGCTCGGTATCGGACGCATGGGCAACATCGCTGCCAACGAGCCGGGTTCGAGCCTATCTTCGGCAAGCCGACTCATCCTTATCGACCAGACAGCGCGTGACGAGATGTCGAACAGCTTCGGAACTCTCGACCAGGTGCCTCCTTGCTCCATCACAATGGGCATACACACACTGCTTTCTGCACACAAGGTGTTCCTCACGGCATGGGGAGAGGAGAAGTCTGACATTGTGGAGAAGATCGTGGAAGGTGCTGTCACCGACGCTATACCGGCATCGTTCGTGCAGACACACAACGATGCGAAGTTCGTGATCGACCTTGCTGCGGCAAGCAAGCTCACACGAATCGTTCACCCGTGGCTTGTGACCAACTGCGAATGGAACGACAAGACCATCCGTGCCGCAGTGGTATGGCTCTGCCAACTCACACAGAAGCCAATCCTGAAGCTCACCAACAAGGACTACAACGAGAACGGACTCTCCGACCTTCTGGCCCTCTTCGGTTCGGCTTACAACTGTAATATCAAGATATTCAACGACCTTCAGCACACCATCACCGGATGGCCCGGCGGCAAACCGAATGCTGATGACACCAATCGCCCCGAACGTGCGCTGCCCGCACAGAAGCGCGTCATCGTCTTCTCACCGCACCCCGATGACGATGTGATATCAATGGGCGGCACCATCCGCCGCTTGGTACAGCAGAACCACGAGGTACACATCGCCTACGAGACATCCGGAAACATCGCTGTCGGCGATGAGGAAGTGACACGTTTCATGCACTTCGTCAATGGCTACAACCAGATTTTCTGCAACAGCAAGGACGAGGTCATCTCCAAGATGTACGATGAAATCAAGGAGTTCCTTGCTCAGAAGAAGCCGTCGGACATGGATATTCCTGAGGTACGCACCATCAAGGGACTCATTCGCCGTGGTGAAGCACGCACAGCCTGCACCTACAACGGCATTCCTCTCGACCGCTGTCACTTCCTTGACCTGCCGTTCTACGAGTCGGGCAAGATTGAAAAGTTGCCGATGGGAGAGGCCGATGTGAAGATTGTACGCGAACTTCTGCAGAAGGTTAAGCCTCACCAGATTTACGTTGCCGGCGACCTTGCCGACCCACACGGCACTCACCGCAAGTGTACCGACGCTGTCATGGCTGCCATCGACCTTGAGAAAGAGGCCGGAGCAGAGTGGCTCAACGACTGCCGCATATGGATGTACCGTGGTGCATGGGCTGAATGGGAAATCGAAAACATCGAGATGTGTGTGCCGATGTCGCCGGAAGAGCTCCGCGGTAAGCGCAACTGCATCCTCAAGCATGCGTCGCAGATGGAGAGCGCACCGTTCCTCGGCAACGATGAGCGTCTGTTCTGGCAGCGTGCCGAAGACCGCAACCACGCCACAGCAGAGCTTTATCACAGTCTCGGACTGGCTTGCTACGAGGCAATGGAGGCCTTCGTGCGCTACAATCCGTAATGCGCGGCGGCGCGTCGTAAATGGAATTTGATTCCTTTTCAAGATGCTTTTCTTTGCCTCCTGATATATGGAAGCTGAAGGGCAAAAAGGATTTTTTATAGAAAAAGGGGCAGGACTTCATTGTCCTTGCCCCCTTTTTGGTGAAAAGAAAACAACAGGATAAAACGGAAATAAAGCTTATGAACAACTTACCAAACGACCCGATGATGCTTTTCAGCGCCATCAATATGTATTTGCGCGACACTTATCCGTCGCTCGACGCACTCTGTTCCGACATGCAGATAGACAGGAAGGAACTCACGGAGAAGCTTGCTGCGGCAGGCTTCGAGTACAATGCGGAACAGAACAAGTTCTGGTAATGATTCGGATTAGAAACAGAAAAAGACTCTCTGACAGTGAAATTATACAAAGAACACTACCGTTCCCTTCTCCAGATTGGCATCCCAATCATGATAGGGCAGTTGGGAATGATAGTCCTCGGCTTTGCCGACACGATGATGGTGGGCCACCACAGCACCACGGAACTGGGTGCTGCATCGTTTGTGAACAACATTATCACCCTCGTAATAATCGCAGGAACGGGTTTCTCCTACGGTCTTACGCCGGTTGTCGGCGGCTTCTTCGGCCGTAACGAGCTTCCCGAAGCGGGGCAGGCCCTGCGCTGCTCGCTGCTCGCCAATACGCTTGTGGCGTTCATAATGATGGCTCTTCTCACCGTGTTCTACTTCAATCTGGGCAACATCGGGCAGCCCGACGAGTTGCTTCCGTATATGCGTCCCTACTTTCTGGTGCTGCTTGCGTCGCTGCCTTTCGTCATGCTGTTCAACGCTTTCAAGCAGTTCACCGACGGAATCACCGAGACCCGCACGTCGATGTGGATTCTTCTGTCGGGCAATGCGCTCAACATCGTGGGCAATTACCTGCTCATCTACGGCAAACTGGGGCTGCCGGAACTTGGCGTTGTCGGCGCCGGCCTGTCCACATTGCTGTCGCGTGTGATGATGGTGGTAATATTTTTGGCGGTGTTTCTGGGCAAGCGCAGCTTCCGCCGCTACCGTGTCGGCTTCTTCGGCAAGGGTTGGTCGCGCCGGCTTGTGCTTCGTCTCAACCAGTTGGGATGGCCCATTGCGCTTGAAATGGGAATGGAGACGGCTTCGTTTTCGCTCTCCATCATCATGGTGGGATGGCTCGGCACGATAGCGTTGGCGTCGCATCAGGTGATGACCACAATCTCGCAGTTCACCTTTATGGTGTATTACGGACTCGGAGCGGCTGTCGCTGTGCGCACAAGCTACTTCCACGGGCAGCGCGATATGACCAACACGCGCCACACGGTGGTAGCCGGTCTGCATGTGATGGTGGCTCTTGAGGTGCTGCTTGCCGGCATCATCTTCCTCCTGCGCAACCATATCGGCGGCTGGTTCACCGACAGTGCCGAGGTCTCGCGCACAGTCATCACCCTCATGCTGCCGTTCTTTATCTATCAGTTCGGCGACGGAATGCAGATAAACTATGCCAACGCCCTGCGCGGAATTGCCGATGTCAAGCCTCTCGTGGTGATTGCCTTCATCGCCTTTTTCGTCATCTCTCTGCCCGTGGGCTACTTCTGCGGCTTCGTCTTGGGCTACGGACTGATGGGCGTATGGATGGCGTTTCCCTTCGGACTCACCTCTGCCGGTGTGATGATGTGGTGGAGGTTCCGCCGTAAGATGCAGTTGGAAGAACAATGATACATACGATATGAAACGCAAAAGAGGAAAGCCTTGCAGCAATGCCGGGGCTTTCCTCTTTTGCGTTTTATGCTTTTCTATGATTACAGCAGTTCGGGCAGTTCAAACAGGCGTGTGCCGTTGCTGCCCTTTATGAGTATGTATTGTCCTGTGGGCTTGCCGGCTTTTATCGCTTCCTTCACCTCGTTCACGTTCTCGAACAGGCGGAATGTGTCCGGCGTGTCGCAGTGTTCGAATTCCTGACCCACGAGCCACACCTGCTCAAGGTGCATGGTTTTGAGCTGGTTCACTATCTTCTGATGCTCCTCATGGCTCACGCTTCCGAGTTCTTTCATGTCGCCTATGATTGCCATCTTGTGTCCGTCGTGCATCGCTTCGAAGTTGGTCAGTGCGGCAGCCATGCTTGTCGGGTTGGCGTTGTAGGCGTCCACTATGAGCCGGTTGTCCGCCGTCACCTCCAGTTGCGAGCGGTTGTTGCTCGGCGTGTAGGTTTCGAGGGCATGGTTTATCTGTTCCGGAGTCACTCCGAAGTAGAGTCCTATTGTTGCGGCGGCGAGCATATTGGTCACGTTGTATGCCCCGATGAGGTGTGTCTTCACTTCGTTCCAGTTGCCGTCGGCGTGTCGCCATGCGAAGTGCAGCATAGGTTCACACTCCACGATGCGTCCGTTCACGAACAGTCCTTCGGCATCGCTGCATCCGTATTTCACCAGTTCCAGTCCATTGGCGATACCCTTCAAGTGCTCGTTCTCATTGTCGATGAACACGCATCCGCTCTTGCGCTGACGCATGAAGTCGTAGAGTTCGCCCTTGGTGCTGATCACTCCCTCGAACGATCCGAACCCTTGCAGGTGTGCGCGTCCCACGTTTGTGATGATGCCGTAGTCGGGTTCCACTATTTCCACCAGTGTCTTTATGTCGCCGGGGTGGCTTGCCCCCATCTCCACCACGGCTATTTCGTGCTCGCGTGTGAGGCGCAGCAGTGTCTTCGGCACGCCAATGTCGTTGTTGAAGTTGCCCTGGGTGTAGAGCACGTTGTACTTCTCGCCGAGCACGGCTGCGGTGAGTTCTTTTGTTGTTGTTTTTCCGTTAGTGCCGGTTATGCCTATGATGCGTGTGCCGAGAGCACGGCGGTGGCAGCGTGCAAGCTGTTGCAGTGTGTGCAGACAGTCGTCCACGAGAATGCAACGCTTGTCGGTTGCGTATCCTTTTTCATCGACAACGGCGTAGGCACAACCTTTTTCGAGTGCTGTGGCGGCAAACTTGTTGCCGTCGAACGACGCACCTTTCAGTGCGAAGAAGATGCTGCCTTCGGGGCAGTCGCGGCTGTCTGTCGTCACTATTGGGTGTGCGGTGAAGATTTTGTAGAGTTCGGATATTTCCATTTTTGTTTGTTTAAATGCCGCATTTCGATAGTTTATCCTTTTGCAGGCGGATGCGATGAAAGTTTTCTTTCCTGTTGTCGAAAGCGGTTTTTATATTCTGCAAAGGTAGTGCAAATTTTCACAAACGGTCATTACTTTTACTATAAAAATGTGGAATAATTTGGTGATTTCAAATATTATTGCGTAATTTGCGTAGCGTAAAATGCGCAATGTGACAATCAGAAGCTTCTTTCCGGCTTGTAAAACCAGGAAAAAACGTACAAAACGAAATTCTATATGCAATACACAATCAATGTGCGTGGCCGCCTCATCGACCTCTCCAGCCCACTCGTTATGGGCATACTCAACGCCACGCCCGACTCCTTCTATGAGGGAAGCCGCAAGCAGACCGAGGCCGAGATAGCTTCGCGTGCCAACGAGATAGTGGCACAGGGCGGGCAGATGATAGATGTCGGTGCGTTCTCCACACGCCCCGGTGCTGCTGAGGTGAGCATGGAGGAGGAGACAGAGCGTCTGCGCCGCGCCTTGCAGATAGTGCGCCGCGAGCAGCCCGACGCCATCGTTTCCGTCGATACCTACCGTCCGCTGGTGGCACGCAGGTGCATCGAGGAGTTCGGTGCCGACATCATCAACGATGTTTCGGAGGGTGGCATCACGGGAATCGTAGATACTCCCATCCACGAAGAGGGCGACATGTTCCAGACGGTGGCGCAGCTCGGCGTACCTTACATCCTCATGTCGGTGCAGCCCACGCTACCTAAGATGATGCAGAACTTCGCCGCCGAGGTGCAGCGTCTGCGCGACCTCGGTGCCAAGGACATCATCCTCGATCCCGGCTACGGATTCGGCAAGACGCTGGAGCAGAACTACGAGATACTCCATCACGCCGAACGCCTTCAGGAACTCGGCTTGCCCGTGCTCGTGGGCGTCTCGCGCAAGAGCATGATATTCCGTCTTCTCGGAGGCACGCCGGCCACATCGCTCAACGGCACTACCGTGCTCCACACCGTGTCGCTCATGAAAGGGGCGTCGATTCTGCGCGTACACGATGTGAAGGAGGCCTGCGAGGCAGTCCGCATCGTGGGGCAGATGGGGTGACGGAGACGCAGGCCTGACTTCATCACTTGCCTGCTTTGAGTAACAATAATCAAAACCAAAACATCAGATTCATTATGTTTGAATTCGGAATCAAGGACATCATCGACATTCTTCTTGTCGCCCTCATGCTCTACTACATCTACCGCCTGATGAAGGAAAGCCGTTCGCTCAATGTCTTTATAGGCATCATCGTCTTCGTCCTGGTGTGGCTTTTCGTGAGTCAGGTGCTTGAGATGCGTCTGCTCGGAGCCATTATGGACAAGCTCGTGAGCGTTGGAGTCATCGGCCTTATCGTGCTCTTCCAGGAGGAAATACGCCGCTTTCTCTATTCGCTTGGCGCACATCAGCGGTTCAAGTCGGTGGCACGCTTCTTTTTTGTAAACGGCAAACCCAAGGAGGACATTATCGACAAGGAGACAATCATGCCCATAGTGCTGGCCTGTATGGACATGTCGCGCGGCAAGGTGGGTGCTCTCATCGTCATAGAGCGCGGTCTGCGCCTCGACGACATCGTTGATACGGGCGACGTCATCGACTCGCGCATCAACCAGCGGCTCATCGAAAACATATTCTTCAAGAACTCGCCCCTGCACGACGGTGCCATGGTCATCTCCGGCAAGCGCATCCGTGCCGCCGGCTGCATACTGCCCGTGAGCCACGACCACGACATACCCAAGGAACTGGGTCTGCGCCACCGCGCCGCACTCGGCATCTCGCAGGACAGCGACTGCATCGCCATCGTCGTCTCCGAAGAGACCGGCGGCATCTCCGTGGCAATCAAGGGCGTCTTCCAGCTGCGCCTCTCCGCCGAGAAACTCGAAAACATACTCTCGAAGGAAATGAACTTCTGAAAAACCATGCGCATAATGATACTTTCACATGCGCATAATGACACTTTCACAAACAAGGCTTCTTTGCAATCAAAAGAAGCCTTGTTTGCGTTGTAAAGAAGTCTTGTTTGCAATCAAAAGAAGCCTTGTTTTTGAAGGGTAGAAAAGTAAAAGGGTAAAAGAGTAAAATAGTTGAAAAGAAAGGGGCAAAAAGACCTTTTCCCCTAAATATCATTACTTATATTAAAATAATCGCCAAAGACCTATGTCATGCCCGATATTTTGAGTAATTTTGCAAAGTCAATATGGCAATATTTATTTTTAAGCATAACAACAACAGTTATAATCATATAAGACAATATGAACTTACTTGAACACATCGTTGCTCGCGCTAAGAGCGACAAGCAGCGCATTGTGCTCCCCGAAGCTACCGAGGAGCGCACACTCAGAGCTGCCGACCGTGTGCTGGCAGACGACATCGCCAACCTCATCCTCATCGGCAATCCCGACGAAATCAGTGCCCTCGCCGCCAAGTGGAATCTCCACAACATCGGCAAAGCCACCATCGTCGATCCCGAGAACAACCCCAAGAGCGAGGAATACGCCGCTCTGCTCGCCGAACTCCGCAAGAAGAAAGGCATGACAATAGAGCAGGCACGCGAACTGGTGAAGAATCCGCTCTACCTCGGTTGCATGATTATCAAGACCGAAGGCGCCGACGGACAGATTTCCGGCGCACTCAGCACCACGGGCGACACGCTGCGTCCGGCATTGCAGATCATCAAGTGTGCTCCCGGCGTGAGCTGCGTCAGCGGCGCAATGCTCCTCCTCACACACGAGCATCAGTATGGCGACGACGGCATCATCGTCATGGGCGACGTGGCAGTGACACCCGTCCCGACAGCCGAACAGCTCGCACAGATTGCCGTATGCACTGCACAGACAGCGCGTTCGGTGGCTGGCATTCAGGATCCGCGCGTGGCAATGCTCAGCTTCTCCACCAAGGGCTCGGCAAAGCACGAGGTAGTGGACAAGGTGGTGGAGGCTACACGCCTCGCACACGAACTCGCTCCTGAACTCAAGCTCGACGGTGAGCTCCAGGCCGACTCGGCTCTCGTGCCGGCAGTAGGCGAGAAGAAAGCTCCCGGAAGCCCCATCGCCGGACACGCCAACGTGCTCGTTGTGCCATGCCTCGAAGTGGGCAACATCAGCTATAAACTCGTTCAGCGACTCGGCGACGCACTCGCCATCGGTCCTATCCTGCAGGGTATAGCACGCCCCGTGAACGACCTCTCACGCGGATGCTCCGTAGATGACATCTACTACATGGTGGCTATCACCGCCTGCCAGGCAATGGATGCTAAGTAAACGACGCACGCGTCGTTTACTTAGCATCCAATTAGGAATTAGGAATTAGGAGTTAGGAGTTGTTCGCTTCGCAATTGCGAAAATTCTCAATCAGTACTGACAATGAGCGGGTTCGGAACTTTGTTGGAAGATAAATGCATGAATTTCTCTGTTCGGATAGTGACCTTGTGTCGTTTTCTGAATGAAGAGAAGCATGAATACAATATTTCAAAGCAAATGTTCAGAAGCGGAACAAGCATCGGGGCAAATGTGGCAGAAGCGCAATGCGCTGTCAGTCGGAACGACTTTGTGTCAAAGTTGTACATCTCATTAAAGGAGTCTAACGAGACATTGTATTGGCTTCGGCTGCTTTACAACACCCGCTATTTGTCAGAAATACAGTTTAAGTCGGTTTATGCCGACTGTGAAGAACTGAAGCGGATACTGATGTCTGTCACAAAAAATGCCCGTGCAAACACTGTTCAGAAAGCCTCTGAAGTCTCCGACTCATAATCGCATGGCGACCGGTTCGTAACTCATAATTCGTAATTGAATCAGCCCGTGACTCTTAATTCGTAATTCCTAATTCATAAATCATAATTAAATAAATTCGTAACTCGTAATTCGTAATTCCTAATTTATGAAAGTATTAGTTCTCAACTGCGGAAGTTCCTCCATCAAATACAAACTCTATGACATGGACGATCACTCAGTGCTCGCTGCCGGCGGCGTTGAGCGTATCGGTCTTGATGAGGCTTTCATCAAAGTGACTCTGCCCAACGGCGAGAAAAAGAAAATCATGCACGACATGCCCGACCATAAGGAAGGCGTCAATTTCGTGTTCCAGTGCCTGCTCGACAGCGAGATAGGTGCAATCAAAAGCCTCGACGAAATCGACGCCGTGGGACACCGCATCGTGCAGGGCGGCGACCTCTTCGAGAAGAGCGTCATCGTAGATAAGAGCGTGGAGGACGGCATTGAAAGCCTCTGCGACCTCGCTCCCGTACACAACGCCGGCCACCTGAAAGGTCTCCGCGCCGTTGATAAGCTCATGCCGAACGTGCCGCAGGTGTGCGTCTTCGACAACGCCTTCCACAGCACAATGCCCGATTACGCCTACCTCTACGCCGTTCCTTACGAGCTCTATGAGAAGTATCATGTGCGTCGCTACGGCTTCCACGGCACAAGCCACCGCTATGTGTCGCAGAGAGTGTGCGAATATCTGGGTCGTGACATCAACACTCAGCGCATCATCACATGCCACATCGGCAACGGTGCCAGCGTGACCGCCGTGAAGTACGGCAAGTGCATCGACACATCAATGGGTCTCACACCGCTCGCAGGAGTGATGATGGGAAGCCGTTCGGGCGACATCGACCCCTCTGCCGTGACTTTCATCATGGATAAACTCGGCAAGAAACCGCAGGAAATGGCCGACTACCTCAACAAGGAGAGCGGCGTGCTCGGCATCACAGGCATCTCTTCCGACATGCGTGAAGTGGAAGCTGCCGCAGAAGAAGGCAACGAACGCGCACAGCTCGCACTCAAGATGTACAACTACCGCATAAAGAAATACATCGGTGCCTACGCTGCTGCCATGGGCGGTGTGGACATCATCGTGTGGACGGCAGGTGTCGGCGAGAACCAGGTGGGTACACGCCTCGAAGCTTGTTCGGGCCTCGAATTCCTCGGTGTGAAGATGGATGCCGAAGCCAACAAGGTGCGTGGCGAGGAGGCTGTCATCTCCGCTCCCGACTCAAAGGTCACTGTCTGCGTCATTCCTACCGACGAAGAGCTGATGATCGCAAAGGACACTATGGCGCTATTGCAGAAGTAATGCGCTTTTGACACTACCTCTGTATAAATAAAGGGGACATACCTCAGTGCAGGTATGTCCCCTTTTCGTGTTATTATGTCAGTGTGAAATCCGGGTTTACAGGGCGAACTTGTAGCCTACGGTAAACTGGAACACGCTGTTCTTTGCATCGCCGTCTTTCCAGACTTTGGTGAGTCCCCAGTTGTAGCGGGCGTCCACTACGAAGTTGTCAAACTGGTATGACATTCCGATTGGAATAGAGAAATCAACGGTTTTTGCATCGGCATCGAACATGCTGCTGTTTGCCGACCATCCGTCGCCGGAGATTTTGGAGCTCACATTGAATCCCGGCTGGATACCGAGCTTCACTGCAAAGCCGGGAGCCACATACACGTTGGCGAGGATTGGAATGTTGATATAGTCGAGTTTGGCGGTCAGTCCTTCGTTCTTGCAGCCCTGCATGGAGTAGAGAGCACCGAAGCTGATGCCCACCATGTCGGTTGCTCCGTATTCAAACTCGGCGCCGGCGGCGAGTCCGAAGCGTGGGTCGGAACCTTCAGCCTTTGTCAGTGTCGCGATGTTCAGGCCCAGTTTGGGCTGTACTGTAAGTGAACCTTGTTTGGTTTGTGCGAATGCTGTCATTGAAGAGAGCATTACTGCTGCCATGAGAATAAATTTCTTCATAATGTAAATAAGTTTTAGTGATTTGATATTTAACGGGCTTTTCTGTTCCCGTATGTTCATGTTTGCAAAGATACCGTGATTTCGTTTATTGACAAAAGAATATTTGTTTTTTTTTAGTCGTTTTGTCACAGGTGTTGTTCCAAAAGTTTGTTCGTGTCGAAAAAACCGCCTTTCACCTTGACAAAATCCATGAGTTTTCGGAAAATGGGGTTCTTCCCGAGCACTGCCGGATTGCCCGTCATTATCATCTGGCAGCGTGCCCGTGTGATGGCAACGTTGAGTTTGCGGTCGATGGTGTGTCCGTCTTCCTCAAAACAGTTGGCTGTTAGGAAACTCATCTGCCATTGGCTGTGCACCGTGAACGAGTAGATTATGACATCGCGCTGCGACCCTTGGAAGCGTTCCACGGTGTCGATGCTCACGTTTTCGAGCTGCGGCAGGTCCAGGCGGGCTATCTCTTTGCGCAGCATTGCTATCTGGTTGCGGTAGGGGACTATCACGCCCACGGTGCTGTTGGCATCAAACCGCTCGCCGTAGAAGCGCACTATGCGCCGCAGACAGTCGGCCACGATTGCCGCTTCCGCCGTATTCACCTTGTCCGACGAGCCTGCCGTGTGGCACGGTGCCGACGGTATGAACACCATACGGTGCTGTTTCAGCACATCGTCGAGGGCGTCGTCGGAGGGTAGGGCGTAGGGCAATGACGGCTGTTGCTGGTGTGGCAGCGGCACGGGTCGCAGATGTTCGTGGAAGTAGAACATGGTGTTCGGGAACTCGGCAATGTCGGGGTGCATCCTGCCCTGGCGTTGCAGGATGCCTATGAACTGCTCCCTTCCGCTGGCGCGCTCATGTCGTATGAGTCGTTCGAAGAGCGAATCGCGGCAGTTTCTTATTCCCCTTTCGCGTAGAAGAGGGTCGGTCACTGCCGATTCCTGCTCCGACTGCTGCACGACGGCAGGCAATTGCTTGTAGTCGCCTATGAGGATGAAGCGTCCGATGAGCTGTTGCGGGTCGGCGCCGGCGGTGTGTGTGGCGAGGAGTCCTACTATGTTGGGTTCGGTTATCTGTCCTGCCTCGTCGATGACGGCGAGTGAGAATCTCTTTATGGCGAACAGGAATGGGCGTGACATGAGTGTCGATGTGGTGCCGACAATCACGCGCACGCTGCGTATCTTGGTTGCGATTGTGTCGAGACGCGCGTCGCTGTCGATGGCGTGGCTGATGAGACGGGGGCGGAAGCGCGGGTCGCAGCTCCACTCGCCGCCTATCCTCATGAAGTCGATTCCGGCGTCGCAGAGCATGGAGCATATCTCGTCCACGGCGCGGTTGGTGTACGACATGAGCAGCACCTGCCCTTCCTCGTCGCTCAGTTCCTCCTCTACGATGAAGCGTAGAGCGCGTGATGTCTTGCCCGTTCCGGGCGGACCGATGAGCAGGAAGTAGTCGGTGGCCTGGCGGGCACGCAGCAGTATTGGGTCGAGCGTGTCGTCGTAGTGTCTCGACAGGCGTTTGGTGGTGTCGCATTCGGGTGCGCGTTGCGAGAGGAGCAGGTCGCGGCGGCGTTGTGTGGCGGTGATGAATGTGTGCATCGACTGTATGGCTGCGCTCGTGCCGATGTCGCTTCCGGCGTGTTCCACGGCATAGAGTGTGGCGGGGCGTGTGCGGTGTGCGTCGTGTGTGGTGCCGGCGTGCTCGTCGCCGAAGATGTGCTGGTTCTGCTGTCCGTCGTTCAGATGCACCACGATGTGTGTCGTGTGCATCTCGGCGAGCGTGCCTTTGAAGAGTATGCTGTGCCGCACATCGGGCTGTTCACCCTCGTTGTAGGCGTAGAGATACACCATGTCGCCCTGCCTGAAGTTGGGGAGGAAGTCGGAATCCTGCTCCGGCACGCTGAGGGTGATGGTGTCGTAGCCGCCGGAGGCGTCGGTCTTCTCCTTTTTTATTATGGTGAGCCGCATGAAGATGTTGCCCGTTTCGAGCTTCTCCTGCAACGGCATGTTCCACAGGTCGGCTGCGCTTGACCCCACACCTTCCTGCGCTCCCGTCTTGGAGTAGAGCTGTTCGCGCAGCACGAAGGTCATCATGCGGCAGAAGTAGGCGTGCTCCAGCGGCGAGAGGGCGTGCAGCGGTGCTGCCACTCGGTTGATTTGCGGCAGCAGATAAGTGTTGTAGAAGGCGTCGTCCTGCTTCGCTGTGTTGAGTGTGGCAGGTGTTATGTGGCGTATCACCTTGTCGAATCCTTGCCGTGCCATGAAGTATTCGCTTGCCACGATGCGGTTGCGCAGCGTGATGGCTTCGGCGAAGAGCCGGCTGTACATCTCCACGGAGAGCAGACCCTGCGCCGGCGGAAACTTGGAGTAGAGCAGACGCACATCCACGGAACGGTTCTTGAGGTTGAAGTTGTAGCGCAGCACGCCGTAGTAGAGCAGCACCTGCACATAGTGTTTCTCTATGTACAGACTGCCGTGGCGGTTGTGTCGTCCGGTGGCGATGTAGTAGTTTGCGCCCGACTTCTGTTCCACGAGCAGGCGTTTGTCGGTGGTCATCAGATCGACGCGTCCCTGTATGCCGAGGCGTTCGCATACGAACGACGGCTCGAGCAGTGCCTTCTCGCGTCCTCCCTGTGCGAAGAGGGCATCGACGGCGGCATCGATGTTGCCTGCCTGGAGTGCTGCGTCGTCCTTGAACCGTCCGGCGTCGAACTCCGGGCAGGTGGCGTATTCCATGGCTTTGTCGCGGAAGTTGGCGGTCATGGTGCGCCGTATGTCGTGTGTCGGGTTGTTGATGATGTCGTCGAGAGCCTGTCCTGCGAGGTTACCCAAGAGCGTTGCCTGAGAGTTTGGGCGTGGCTTCATGCGGTTGAGGGTGTAGAGCAGGGGGTGATGCCCGAAGTCTTCGAAGCACGACGCTATGACGGATATGTCGATGAGGAAGTCGGGTTCGAGCACGATGAGCCGGGGATGGAGCGTGCCTTTGGCGTCGGTGGTGCAGTCGATGAGGTTGAGCTGCGTGCCTTTCGACACCATACGGGTGAGGTAGGTGTGTGGGAAAGCCTCGTCGTTGAGGCTCACGGTAAGTCTCACGGTAGCGTCGTCGGTGTCGGCTTCCACGCTTATTGTGACGGCGTCGGGTGACGGCGTCTCCGCCACGATGCACCGCAGATACTCGTATGATGTGGTGCGGCGTTGTTGCAGACGGCTTCTTCCCTCTACGGGTATGCGGCCCGTGAGGAACGACGGGATGCTCTCTCCCGTCACTGCCGACACCAGCAGGGCGAGGGCGCGGCAGTCGTAGGCGAACGCTTCGTCGCTCACAGGCTCAGTGGAGTTGCTGTTGCGGCGCATGGTCTGTATGTCGTGCGTGTCGTGCGGCGTGATGTTGCATGCGCGGCACAGTGCCGACAGCTGCGAGAAGAGGTTGCCGTAGGCCTGCCCCTCGTGCTTCAATGCCGCCGAACAGAGTATCACGAGTGTCTCGTGCACAATGCGGTTGCGCTGCATTGTGTCGGCGTCGAGGGCGTCGGCAATGCGGCGGAACAGTTCGTCGGCGTTTATGTCGTTTGTCAGGGTCATACGGCTTGCGTGTATTGTGTGCCTACTTTTTCCATTGTCGGCATTTTCCTACAAAATTAAGCAGAAACATCCGTAATGCCAAACAAAGCAAAAGGTTACTTTGCGTAATCTGCGATTTGGAGGTAACGGTGCCGCCCTTCCGCAAGCCAGAGGCAGGAGTAAGGAAGGCAGGAGGGGTTGATGGTGTTGGAGGTGAGTCAAAACTGAAGTTATCGGAAGTTAGGCTTCGGGCGATAGGGTATCGGCTTCTGTTTCAGATAGATAGCGGTGGTGCAAAAAACAAGGCTTCTTTGCAACGCAAACAAGCCTTGTTTTGAATGCAAAGAAGGCTTCTTTGTGATGTAAAGAAGCCTTCTTTTAAACTGTATGTAATGATGCCTTCGAAATGTCAGAAATCGGTTGCGGCGTCGCCGTGGTTGTGTCCTGCCACGCGCTTCACGCTGCTCACGGTGCTGCCGTTGCGTGTCTGCTCTATGTAGATGCCGCTCTGCGGTCGCTGCGCAAGCCGCTGTCCTTGCAGGTTGTAGTATGTCTTTACGGTCTTGCCGCCGCCGCCGCTTGCGGGAGTTGTGATGCCGGTGGTCTGGGTGGTGATGTCGAGCATCTCGGCGTTGAGCACTTCGCAGTTGGTGTAGCCTTCGGAAACGGGGCGGTGGATGAATGCCACCACGCGCACGTCCTTGGCTTTCCATGTGGCGGGCAGAGTGGTGTGGAACTCTTCGGCGTAGGTGTCGCCGTCCCAGCTGACGGCGTTGCCGAGCGATTCGGTGAGCACGGCACGCACGACATTGTTGTGTATGGTGTCGGCGGCGGTGCCTCCGGTCTGCTGGCGGCGTGAGACGCAGCTGTCCTCAATGAGATATACGGTGAGGTTGGTGTTCTTGTAGAGCTGCTCGTAGAGTCCGTTGCGCTCGCCGCTCACCTTCACCGTGAGGCTGCGCGACCCGGCATCGTATGCCGACTCTATACCCACCGACGCGAAGGCGGGGCGTGCGAGCGTTTCTTCCATGGCGGGGCGCAGATTGTAGAGACCGGCTTCGACGCTGTAGCCGATGCCGAACGACGGGCGGTTGCCCTCGCTCGCACTGACGATGGAGCGGTCGAACATGGCACGCGGCGCACTGCTGATGCCGTAGGTCATTATGTCCTGCGACGCCTTGATGGTGAACTGGTCGCTGCCGAAGCCCACATGGTGTGCCACCCACACTATGTCCTTGTGTCCGTCCACGAGTGCTTCGAGCACTTTCAGACCTCTCGGGCACGCCACGCATTGCAGTGTGGTGAACTGTTCGAGCAGCATCTTGTGGGCGTAGGTCTTGGAATAGACGAAGAGCGTCTTGTCGAATGTGTTGTTGCCGGCGGCTTCGTCGTCGCCGTCGAACCACACCTTCATGCCGGTTGCGCCTTCAGCCAGCCCGTCGATGAGGGTGTCGAAGGAGAGGGTGCAGCTTTCGCCGGGCTTCAGCGTCGTCGTTTTCGCCGGGGCGATGTCGTGTGTCGCGCCGCTGCCCAGACGGTAGTGGCAGGCGGGTACGGCCATGTCGGTGGTGCCGTAGTTGGAGAGTTTCACGTCGAAGCGGTGTGTCGTGCCGTTGCGGATGTATTTCGCTGCGGTGCTGACGCTCTCTATGCCGAGGTCGGCGGTGGGCATTTCATTGTCCGACTCCATTATGCCTTGCAGGCAGAGCGACCCCTTGCCTTCGGCGGAGAGGTCCTCCCACTCGCCCGACAGCGACACCAGTGCGCCGTCGGGCGATGTCGTGCCGTTGAGGATGAGTGCCGTCCCCTTCTTCATCGTCGCATTGATGCCTATGTACAGGTCGTCGTCGCCGATGGAGTAGGGCGTGGCGAGGGTCACTTCGTTCCACCCTTCCTTGGTGGTGCCGAGGCGTTGCATCACGGCTGCGGTTGCCGTGAGCGACGTGCGCACCCAGACGTATGCGTTGGTGAGACCCGCTTCCGACCCGAAGCGTATCTTCGTCAGTCTGGCGTTGTCGCCTTTCATGGCTGCCAGGCGCGATGCGGGGATGCGTATGCACGCCATTGCCTGATAGGTGGCGTTGATGGTGTGACGGTAGTCGGAAGCCGATATTTCGTCGTTACAGTAGCCGAGTACGGTGGTTTTTGCTGCCGAAGCCGACAGAGCCATTACCGACATGATGGCAATAATGGCGTTGCGTAGAAGTTTTTGCATAAATATCCGTTTTGTTTTTTTATTGTTACTGATGTTTCGCCAGCATTCGGGTCTGCCGGAAGCACATTGCAGACGGGCGAAACGCGATTGTTATATCAAAATGTATCCTGTTTCTTTTATTGACTTGCAAAAGTAATAATAAAAACCGAAAAACGATACATAACGTGCGGAAATGTTATGTTTTTGTGCGCAAAATGTGCTCCGTGGGTGTATAAAACGAAAAAAGCAGCAACATGCCAAAAGGCTGTGTTGCTGCTTTTTGTCGTCTGAATCGACTCTTTGCACTGGGCTTATTTGCCGTGGTGCTCGTCTGATACGGTCAACTTCTTGCGGCCATGAGCGCGGCGAGATGCCAACACGCGACGACCATTCTTTGTAGCCATTCTCTCACGGAAGCCGTGCTTGTTCACTCTTCTTCTGTTGTGAGGCTGAAATGTTCTTTTCATTGTCTTATTGTTATTTTATTGTTTATATTCACGCTTTGGGCTGCAAAATTACTCATTTCTTTTGAAATAACCAAGAATTCAACTCGTTTTGGGTCAAATATTTAGGATTTTTTCTTAATATTAGCCCGTTTGACGCCTGTTTTGGGGCGTGACAGTGTGGCAGGAAGATGCCACAGGAGCACCGCATCCGTCACACGAATTCGTCGCCTTTCTTTATCTGCACGTCGTTGATGAGCTTGCGCACGATGGCCGACGAGTCCTCCTTGCGGCAGATGAGGAGCACGTTGTCCTTCTCGGCCACGATGTAGCCGTCGAGTCCGCTTATTACGGCGAGCCGCTCTTTGGGCAGCTTTATCACGTTGTTGTGCGCGTCGTCGAGCATCACGTTGCTGTCCACAATCACGTTGTCACCCTCGCCTTTGCTCATCGCCTCGTACATGCTGTGCCACGTTCCGAGGTCGGCCCAGCCGAAGTTGCACTCCATCACGCACACGTTGTCCGACTTTTCGAGTATTCCGTAGTCTATTGAGAGGTTGGGGTAGGATGGGAAGTTGTCGTGTATGAATGCGTTCTCAGCCTCGATGGTGAAGTCGGTGCACGCCTTGTCGAAGTCGCGCAGTACCGAGGGGAGTATCTGGCAGAAGCATTTTATGCTGTAGCGGGCGTTGGAGATGAACAGGCCCGTGTTCCAGAGGAATTCGCCGCTGTCCATGAACACCTGCGCGAAGTTGCGCTCCGGTTTCTCCGTGAACGACTTTACACGGTACAGGTCGGTGCCGACAGGCTCTCCCATCTGTATGTATCCGTAGCCCGGTTCGGGGCGTGTGGGCTTCACTCCCATGGTGAGCAGGCAGTCGTGCGTCGCCACGAAGTCGAAAGCGTCGTTGATGTTGCGTGTGAAAGCCTCCTCGTTGAGTACGGTCTGGTCGGACGGGGTGATTACGATATTGGCGTTGGCGTTGATTCCTGTGATGCGGTGTGTGGCCCATGCGGCGCTGGGGGCGGTGTTGCGGTGTATGGGTTCGGCGAGCATATTGTCCTTGCCGAGCTGTGGCAGCTGTTCCGCCACGATGTCGGCGTAAGCCACGTTGGTGACGACAAAGATGTTCTCCTGCGGCACTATCTTGGCAAAGCGGTCGTAGGTCTGCTGCAGCTGTGTGCGCCCCGTGCCGAAGAAGTCGATGAACTGTTTCGGATACTGCTCGCGGCTGCACGGCCACAACCTGCGCCCCTTGCCTCCTGCAAGAATCACGCAAAAGTTATCTGTCTTGTTTGTCATTGGCATGCTGTTTTTTCATGACTACTAAATTACGAAGTATTTGCGACAGTGCCAAGCATTTTAATTTATATTAAGGTTAGGAACGGGAATTTACGACTTTTTCTTCATGCCGTAATTTCACGGTGTGCGGAGTCCCGGCTCGCTCTTCTTCGCCGGCGGGGGGAAGCAGCCTGCGTTCCGTCTTGTCCGGGTTTCGCATCGCGGCGGCTCATGTCACTAACAAAAAAGTTACCAAATTCTTTGTCATTTCGCTTTTTTGTATTACCTTTGCAACCGCTAATCGCCCAGATGGCGGAATCGGTAGACGCGCTGGTCTCAAACACCAGTGGGGCAACCCATCCCGGTTCGAGCCCGGGTCTGGGTACTGTGACGACTAAGAGTTGGTTTCAACGCTTAGTCGTTTTTTTGTTTATGCACGCCGGAAAACAGCAAATGGCGAAAATATTTTGTCATATCAGTAATTTGTTTTATCTTTACACCGTTGGATTATAAAACAAAAGAGTTTATGAAGAGCAGAAAGTATCCTCTTGGAATACAGACCTTCGAAAACCTCATTAAGGGGCAGTATGTGTATGTCGATAAGACGGCGCTGGCATACGAACTGGTTAATGAGAACAAATACTGCTTTCTGAGTCGTCCAAGACGGTTTGGGAAGTCGCTTCTTGTCACTACGCTTCAGGCGTATTTCGAAGGTAGGAAGGAACTGTTCGGAGGACTGGCCATTGAGCGGCTGGAGCATGAATGGAGCGAGCACCCCGTCATTCATCTTGACATAAGCAAGGGCAAATTCTATGATCTGGCATCCCTGCACGCCACACTCAACAGTCTGTTGGCGGGCTACGAGTCGAAGTATTCGCTTGGCGTGGAATATGCGATGGCGTATAATGTGCGCCTCCAGAACATCATCGAAGCGGCATACGCACAGACAGGCAAGGGAGTTGTGGTGCTGATTGACGAATATGACGCACCCATGCACGACTCGATGAAAGACAAGGAACTGCAAGGACAGATCCGGAATATAATGCGCAACTTCATCAGTCCGTTGAAGGGTGAAGAGAAATTCCTGCGCTTTGTGTTCCTGACAGGCATTTCGAAGTTCAGCCAACTGAGCATATTCAGTGAGCTGAACAACATCACAAACATCAGCATGATGGACAAGTATAGTGCCATTTGCGGTGTGAGCGAGAACGAGTTGCAGAGCATACTCAAGGACGACATCCGTGACCTGGCAGCGAACAACGAGATGACATACGAAGAGGCATTGGCAGAATTGAAGCATCATTACGACGGTTATCATTTCAGCGGGAACGGGGAGGACATATACAATCCGTACAGTCTCTTCAGCACTTTGGACTGCAATGATTTCGGCGACTACTGGTTCTCCACCGGGACGCCCACGTTCCTTGTGGAACTCTTGCAGGAGAAGCATCTGGATATGCTCGACTTGGACGACATAACAGCCACTGCCGACCGCTTCGACACCCCTACGGAGAGTATCACCGACCCTGTGCCGGTGCTCTATCAAAGCGGCTATCTCAACATCAAGGGATATAATCACCGAAGCAAAATCTTCAAACTCGGCTTCCCGAATTCGGAGGTTAAGCAAGGATTCTCAAGTTGCCTGTTCCGCTATTACGCACCCGACAACATGGGAGACAAGGATGCCCTGTATGCGGCTTACTATGATTGCCTTGTCGAGCATGACGACATGGATGCCTTCATCTCCCATCTGCAGACCTTCTACAGGAAGTTTCCATACACCTTAATCAATAACAACGAGCGTCATTACCAAGCCGTCCTCTACACTTGCCTGCTGATGGTGGGTGCTGATGTCCGTGCGGAAGTGCCCACGGCAGACGGTCGTATAGACATGGTGCTCTTCACAAAGACAAGCATCTATGTGCTGGAACTGAAATACGGACAGCATGCCTCTGTCGCAATGAAGCAGATAGACAGGAAGGACTATGCCGCTGCCTTTGCCGAGGACGGCAGGAATATATATAAGGTGGGAATAAACTTCTCGGCAGACAGAAGGAGTATAGAGTCGTGGCATTGCCAGAAATGGCTTCGTGACAATGGTTCCGCGCCTGAAAACTGAGGGCAAACCGAAAGCAAATCGAAAGGAAATATCCGGCGAGGGAACGCTTGGCTTCCTTTGCCTTACAGCAATAAAAAAGAGCATCACGGTGTCCGTGATGCTCTTTTGTTATGTTAGAAGCTGTCGTCGTCGTAATAATTGTCCGGTCCTTCTTCGATGATGCCGAGGCCGTCTTTTTCATCTCCTGTGGGAGTCCACTTCATGCTTGTGGCAATCATTGTAGCGGGCTCTACCTCGATGACGCTGATTGCCGGGGATATATATTCTTTCTTTTTCATAAATTCGTTTGTCCTTTTACTTTACAATCATCTTTCTGTTGTTCACGATATACACGCCTTTGGGCAGTTTGCCGGCATTCTTGCCGTTGATGCGCATGCCGCTGATGCTGTAGATGCTGTCGGTTGTGCCGTCGGCCTGCTCTTCGATGACGGTGATGCCGGTAGCGTTGTTGTCGCCGTCAGCGTCTCTGAACGCCATCTGCAGGCTCTTGTCCGACGGAGTTGTCTCCTCAAGCCATGTGCGGTAAGCCTTCACGTTGTGCACTTTGGCGGTGTGAATCAGGTTGCCTCCGTTCAGCATATACGAGCGGCTGGGCACTGCTGTCGGTTTGTCGTAGCTTCCGTAGCTCACCATTATGTTGCTGTTTCCGTTGTCGGAATGTTTCAGATTGCCTGTCTCGTCGGCGTAGCTGATGCCGTTTGCGAGGTATATCTTGCCTTCGAGGGTATTTGTCTCGCCGCCTGCGGTGTATTCGCAGTTAGCCAAAGGCTCCTTTGTCGGTTTGATGATGTAAGGTTTGTTCTTCTGGAGGAGTACGCCGTCGGTCTCTGTTGTGACCGGCTTGAAGTAGATCCAGTTGTCTTCCACACGGTCGAATTCAGAGAGTTCGGTGCCATTGCCGAATGCTTCTTCCATCTGTGCCTTGCTCATGTTTACGGGGAGGATGAGCGAATTCCACTTGCCGGTGGTGAATGTACGATTGAAGACGAGTCGTGCGCCGTTGAAAGTCTCTTTCTCTGTGAGTTTGGAGTTCTCGTCGAGCACGAGGTCCTGACCTAAGCTTACGCTTCCTTCCTCGCTGATGTTGCTGCGCAGGGCGAGGTCGTAGATTTCAATATTTTTGAGTGCCGACGCCACATCCACCTGCATTATGCGCATGTTGTTGAACGGTTTGGTGGGTGTGAGCACCAGGAATCCCTTGCCGTCGGCACCCGCTGCCCTTGCGCTTACGCTTGCCTTGCCGCTGGTGCTTATCACCGATGCGTTGAGAACCTGCCAGTTTGACAGCGATTCCATTTCCTCGCCATTGAGATAAGTGGTCACTTTAAGTCCGTCGCCGAGTTTCACGCCCAGGCCGAGTGCCACATTGTTGGTTGTCATTACCAGCTGCTGTCCGGGGTTAACGGTCTTGCCTATGTTCACGGCGACAGTAGCTCCGCCAATGTTTACACCCAACGGCAGTACGAAGCTTGTCTCCGGGTCGCCGTCAATCAGGTTGCCGATGCGGTCGTAGCCGTTGCCCACATTTGCTACAGAGAACAGCTTGGTGTGTTCGAGGTCGATGGATGCCTGGGTGTTTTCTGTGGATATTGACTGTGCGCCGTAGAGCGGGTTGCTGATGGCGTTGTCCTTTGTGGCATCGCTTACGTATGCGTAGTAGATGTTGAGCTGTGCGAGGTCTGCCTTCAGCACGCCGGTGTTGAAGAGCACTACTTCATCGAACTCCTGTTCTGCCGGCACGTCGATGCTGAGACACATCTTGTTGGTCTCCTCCTTGCCGACGAGTCCTGCCGAGATGGCTCCCCAGTGTGTGGTGGCTTCTTCGTACACCTTTTTGCCCTTATTGAAAAGCTGTATGTTGTAGAGTTTGAGCACATCGGCAACGAGTCCTGTTGCCTTCGACGACACGACGAATCCCACCTTGCGTGCGTTCTTGATGTCCTTGGCGAGGCAAGAGCCATCGACAGACTTCACGCCCACGATGCCTGTGTTTGTGGCAAGCTCGAGGTTCGGGATGCGGTAGGTGAAGTCGGAGAGTGATGATGTAAGGATAGCGTTGCGGTTCTTTATATTCTCACCGAGAATAGACAGCAGACCGCCACCGAACTTGTCGCTCAACTGATACTTGGTCTCCTTCTCGTTGTTCACGAGAAGTGTCACGCCTTGGTCTTCGTGCTTGTAGGTTTTGGCGTAGTGTACGGTTGTCGTTTCCGAGCATTTATTGTCGGCTGCCAAAGCCTTGAATGTATAGTCGCCGGGCACGCTTATGTTGCTCACCAATCCTGTTTTGGCATCAAGAGTGATGTCCGAGCCTTCTGGCTGCGACACGATGCTCCATGTCACAGTCACCTTCGGGTTGTGTTGCAGGGTGAATTCCTTCTGGTATGCGCCTATGTCATAGCTTGACGGAACATCCATCTGGCAATGGTGGGATGCGGGTTCGGCTGCCATGCGCACGAAGGCGTAGTTTACAACGTCGGCACCCAAGTTTACATCAATTACTTTAGGGAATACGAGCTTCGCAGCAGAGAAGTCTGCCGGGGCTCTCATCACCAGTTCTCCGTTCTTGTCGATTTTCAAAACGCTAAGTCCAAGTACGGTTGCCGAGATGGGGTACGAACCTATTTCCTGGTTTTCCTTGTTATAAAGAGTAATCGTTGCTCCGTTGCCTACGCCGAGTTTGAGTGCGGACGGGCTGTTATACTTGAATCCTACTTCAGTTCCAGCAGGGAAGGCTTCCTTGCCGTCAGAGGGTCTGGCAACAACTGTAACTGGTATTGATTCACCGAGACTAATCACGGCACTTACGGTAAATGAGTTTGTAAGATCTGCGTCAATTAATTCATCACGTGATATTTCACCCCAAACATGAGTGGCTTTTTTGCCATGTGCCTCCAATGTAAACGCCCTTCTTCCCTGTTCTTTAGCATACACACCAATACCGTTTGTTGTGTTATTGGTAATGGTGTACTCACGGGCCTTGCCCACGAATGCGTACTTTATCTTAATCAGAGAGAGCACTGTAGCATCAACACCACACTGTACGAGCTTTACTTCATTGAACTTGCCGGGAGCTTTTGCTACGAACGACTTTGTTACCAAGGTGTCGCCCGGAATTGTCAGCAGCGACAATCCGAGTCCGGTAACGCTCTGTCCTTGTATGATTGACTGCGGGTCGCCGACCTTCTCACCGTCGCAAAGGAACTGAATCTTGTAGAATTTGGCAAGGCCGAGCGAAAGAATCTTGGCGTCTGAAGCGGTGCAGATGGAGAATCCTGCCTCCATATCGGCAGCGTAATAGTGCTGGTTGTCCTTGATGCTGATGATAGGACTTGCGCCGGCAACTACCTCCGCGAGGCCGGGAAGGGTGGCATAGTCGTCCAGATTTTCGTTGCACAGGCACTGGAGGTCCTTCGTTCCGGCTACCAGACTTACACCGTCGAAAAGACTATTGACGGTGCATCCCGGTCCGACGAGTGCTCTGCGGTTTGTGAGGTAGTTTGGTTTGGAAGCGTCGGCGTCCTGATAGACCGGCTTCTCAGTCTTTATTTCTACCCCCCCCCGTTGTATTTGCGGCAACGGGTAATGCCATAAGAATGGCTACTAAGGCGATGAATGCCTTAGAAATCGTTTTTGATACCATAAAAATGAAAACTATTGTTGTAAAAATAAATGTTATCTCTGTAACTTATATATACCCAATAGGAGCGCAGTGTTGATTTGAACGCAGCGCAAATTGTCTGAATTGTTGTTTTTTTTGTTCAGTTCTTTACTTCGGGGTGCAAAGTTACTGCTATTTTCCGTATAACTTGCGTAGCCTCCCGATAAAATTTGTTAATCAATGGAAATGAGTGGGTTTATGCCATGTCGGTATTGCAAAAAGGGATATATAAAGAGTGCTTTTGAACGTAGTGTAAATGTCGGTGGAGAGAGGCCGGCGGCACTTCGTTTCGCACTTACGCACAGCCTGGTTTGCAAACAAGCCTTGTTTGAGTTGTAAACAAGCCTTGTTTGGACTGCAAAGAAGCCTTGTTTGCAACCTAAACAAGCCTTCTTTTTTTGGCACTTGATAATTGTGAAATCTTGACACGCTCGACCTCCCTGTCGTTTCCTCCTTTCCGCAAACAAAAAAAGCGGGAAACAGCACGCTGTTTGCGATTTTATTTGTAAGTTTGTAGTGTTATGGCAAAAGAACAGACAGCCGTGCGCGACCGCACCGATACCAACTTGCGTGAGCCGCGCCGATACAAAGTGATAATCTACAACGACGACTTCACCACGATGGACTTTGTGGTGGAGGTGCTCACCAGCGTCTTCTTCAAGAGCGGGGAGGAGGCTGAGGCCCTCATGCTCGATGTGCATGAGCGTGGGAGTGCCGTCGTCGGCGTGTACAGCTACGATGTTGCGAAGTCGAAAGTGCGCAAGGCCACGATGATGGCGCGCAGCCACGACTTCCCGTTGAGGCTTGAATGCAAACCCGAATAAGACTCTGACGATGGGAAAACTTACTAACAGCAGAAACATGCAGAAGGCGTTGGGCGTGGCGATGAACACCTGCGACATCTGGCACCACGAGTTCCTCACGCCCGAACATGTGCTCTACGCCATTGCGCAGCAGCCCCCGTTCGCCGAGGCAATGGCGAGCATAGCACGACAGGCGGAAGTCCTCTCGGAACAGATGGAGAGCTTCTTCCCGGAGATGGAGGAGGTGCCGCAGGGCATACCTTATAATATAGAAGGCTCGGAGCAGTTCGGGCAGATGATGTCGCTGGCGGTGAAGCAGGCGCAGTATGCCGAGGTCGATGTGCTCGATGTGCCGCACATAGTGTCGGCAATGCTCATGCTCGACGACAGCGAAGCCCACTACCGCCTCGCCATGATGATAGGCGGCGCCATGGGCGAGTTCATGGCGGCACTCTCGACAGCCTACGAGGACAGCATGGAGGTGGCGGGAGCCGCCGCCGCGGAAGACTCCGGTGAGAAGCAGCCGTGGCGGCAGTTTGTGACATGCCTCAACGACACCTACACCAGTCACAACCCACTCATAGGGCGTGAGGACGAACTCGAACGCACCATACAGGTGCTGTGCCGCAAGGACAAGAACAATCCGCTGCACATAGGCGAGTCGGGCGTGGGCAAGACAGCCCTCGTCTATGGTCTGACGGCGATGGTGGAGCGCGGCGACGTGCCCGGACGGTTGCGCGGCGCACGCATCTATATGATGGACATGGGCACGATGGTGGCAGGGACACAGTTTCGCGGCGACTTCGAGAAGCGCATGAAGCAGGTGATGGAAGGTCTGGCGCAGGAGGGCAACACCATACTCTACATCGACGAGATGCACAACCTCGTGGGTGCAGGACGCAGCGGCGGCGACGCCTCGCTCGACGCTTCGAACATGCTCAAGCCCTATCTTGAAGGCGGACGCATACGCTTCATCGGCTCCACCACCTACGACGAGTACAACCGCTACATGGCGAAGAGCAAGTCGCTCGTGCGCCGTTTTCAGCAGATAGACATTGCCGAACCGTCGGAAGACGATGCCGTGAAGATACTCGACGGACTGAAAAAGGGTTACGAGACATTCCACGGGGTGAAGTATGCGGCAGGAACGATGGAGTATGCCGTGCATCAGACGGCACGCCACATCACCGACCGCTTCCTGCCCGACAAGGCCATCGACCTCATAGACGAAGCCGGTGCCTACCGCGAGACGCATCCGCTGAAGCAGAAACGCCAGACCGTGGACCGGCGGCTCATAGCCGACATACTGGCGAAGATGTGCAAGATAGACGCGGCGGCATTGCGCGAACAGGGCAACGCCAGCCTCGCAACACTCGAAGCCGACATACGCAGCGAGATATTCGGACAGGACAAGGCGGTGCAGGAAGTGGTGCAGGCAGTGCAGATGGCGAAGGCCGGACTCGCCGACGAGGGCAAGCCCATGGCGAGTCTGCTCTTCGTGGGACCCACGGGAGTGGGCAAGACGGAGGTGGCGCGTGTGCTTTCGGCACGCCTCGGAGTGAAGCTCGTGCGCTTCGACATGAGCGAATACGCCGAGAAGCACGCCGTGTCGAAGCTCATAGGTGCGCCGGCAGGATATGTGGGCTACGACGACGGCGGACTGCTCACCGACGCTGTGCGCAAGAACCCCAACTGCGTGCTGCTCTTCGACGAGATAGAAAAGGCACATCCCGACATCTACAACACCTTCCTGCAGATAATGGACTACGCCTCGCTCACCGACAACCGTGGGCAGAAGGCCGACTTCCGCAACGTGATTCTCATAATGACTTCGAACGCCGGAGCGCAGTATGCCTCGCGTGCCAGCGTGGGCTTCGGCGGCAGCGTGAGCCGCGGCGAGGCGATGCTCGCCACCGTAAAGAAGACATTCAAGCCCGAATTCATCAACCGCCTCACCGACATCGTCGTCTTCCGCGACATGGACCGCGCCATGGCGTCGCTCGTCCTCGACAAGAGTCTGGCACGCCTCCGCTCCAAACTTGCGCAGAAGGGCGTGCAGCTCACCGTTGCCGACGATCTGCGCGAGTGGCTTCTGAGCCGCGGCTTCACCAAGGAGTACGGCGCACGCGAACTCGACCGTGTGGTGAACAGCACGCTGAAACCATTGCTCATGCGCGAAATCCTATTCGGCAGACTGCAACGTGGAGGCAACGTGGAGGCGAAACTGAAGGACGGAGAAGTTGTGGTGGAGTGAACGTTTCTTTTAATTCATAATTCATAATTCATAATTGGCGTAGCCGCCTAACTCATAATTCGTAACTCGTAACTCCTAATTCATAATGAGCAGACTTGCGTAGTGCTGTCGAGCGAGACGCTCGACCTCCTATGATTGGCAAAGCATTTGGCTTTAACTCCTCTAACTTCTTTAACTTCTTTAACTCCTAAAAAATGATTTACCTCCTATGATTGGCAAAGCATTTGGCTTTAACTTCTCTAACTTCTCTAACTCCCCTAACTTCTAAAAAATGATTTACCGTCTTTCCAAACACCTCGTTTTTCCCCATCCCGTCGGTGCCGAACCCGACGGACTGCTTGCCGTCGGCGGCGACCTTAGTGTCGATCGTCTGCTGCTGGCTTACAGCAACGGCATATTTCCGTGGTATTCGTTCCGCGACAGCAAGGAGATAATGTGGTACTGTCCGCAGCAACGCTTCGTGATATTCCCCTCCGAAGTGCATGTGTCGCACTCCATGCGCACGCTCATCCGCTCCGGACGCTACCGTGTGAGCATAGGCGAGGACTTCGATGGAGTGATAAGCCATTGCTCGAGTCTGCGCATAGGCGAGAAAGGAGCATGGCTCGGTCCCGACATGATAGCCGCCTACACCGAGCTGCACCGCCAGGGTTTCGCACAAAGTTTGGAGGTGTGGGACGCCGACCGGCTTGTGGGCGGACTCTATGGCGTGGCGATAGGCGGAGGCTTCTTTGGCGAAAGCATGTTCTCGCTGGTGCCGAACGCAAGCAAGCTCGCACTGATTCATCTTGCAAAAGTGATGGAGCAGGGCGGCGGAACACTCATCGACTGCCAGTTTGAGACACCGCACCTCAAGTCGATGGGAGGCCGCTTCATAAGCTACGAGGAATACATGCGTCTGCTCAACGAGTCGTTCTGACTCTGCGGCAGATGTCGGGAAAGAACACAAAAAAAGTGATAATGCCTTATGTCATTGCATAAGCCATTATCACTCTGGCGGAGCGGTCCGACAAATCCTTACAGGCTTCGGCAGAAGCCACACCGCAATATTATTTCTTTCTGATTATATTTCCGTGAGATACACCTCCTGTAATGCTAATCGTGTAGTGTTACTTGCCGCAAGGATTATTCCTCGTTGGCGCGGAGCTGCTGTACATAGATGGCGTGTTCCATCTTGAGTCTCTTCAATACAGACGGCTTGTTGTACTGCTGACGAGCACGTAATTCCTTAACAACACCAGTCTTCTCGAATTTTCTCTTGAACTTCTTGAGAGCTCTTTCGATGTTCTCACCATCTTTTACGGGTACGATAATCATTTCTTTTTTCTTTGTTTTAAATAAGTTAGACATTAATTCCGAGGGTCGTCCCCACGAAATGCGGATGCAAAATTACTACTTATTTATCAATCATCCAACTTTTTACGCAACTTTTTGCCGTTTTTGCGTGATTGTCAGGGATTTGAGGGGTGGATTGGCATAGAGGTCCCGCTTTGCGGAACCAGTATAAGGAGGCAGGAGTTAAGAATTCAGCCAGATGCTTTGCCAATCATAGGAGGTCGAGCGTCCCGCTCGACAACACCATCCAAGCAATTCATAATT
>ERZ857629.858-NODE-858-length-38130-cov-24.828050_pt1 | contig 38130 bp, 21 predicted proteins | sample MGYA00519700_ERZ857629 | MGnify/ENA primary metagenome ERZ857629 (study PRJEB31778, sample SAMEA3449351) | human gut metagenome | biome: human gut; feature: human-associated habitat; material: faeces | place: United Kingdom | collected 2010/2012 ... | reverse complement strand
AGGCTGTTTTTTATGTTTTTTGTTTCGGTGCCCCCAGTATTTATCCACTGAACCTTTCTAATTTCTGACTTCTAAAATCAGATTTCTATTTCAAAATTGTTATCTTTGTGGTGATGCTTGATAAGTAAACTATTTCAACTCCGAAAATATGGAAATTTCTGCTAAAGAATTTATGCGTATGCAGCCCAACACCAAGAAGGTGACCGAGGCTGAAAAATACTATATGCTTTTGGCCACACGCCTCGCCAAGCGTTGGGACGATTGTGGCCGATTCACCAACCTGTCAGACAGCGAACGCCAAGCCGTGGTGCTTGCCGTGGTGGGTTATTTTCAAGACATCGTGACTGACGCTGGCATTTGGCGCTCGTTCACCATGATGCACGAGCATCTTTACGGCAAGCCCTTGCCATTCTTCCCCCGAAACGAAAACTATATTGACTATGAGTTGAACCTCGACGATTTGCGTTTCCTGATTTGGTATGCGCTTGAGGGGCAGCACTACAAGAATTTCAACATTTCGCCATTCAATCCCGACATTGAGTGGCTTGCCGAGGAGTTTTATAAAATCCTCGACGAGGTGTATGAAACTGCGCCCGACTCGGTGGAATACAATATCAAAACAGGCGTTGACCCCGAAGATTTGGAGGACGCCAACAGCATATTCGAACTCAGTTCGTGGCTATTCTACCACTGCTACTTCATGAAGCACGCCTCAAAAATCACGATTGCACAAGCGCATATCGAGGCGCGCGACATGCTCCAAAAGGAAGGAGAATCTGCCATGGAGAAAATTCAAGATCTCTACGACCGTGTGATGCTCAGCGAGCCATGCGGCCCCTTGGCGTTGCCCATCGGCGAATGGGTGCAGATGGTTGCCACTGGCGAACTGCCCAAGCCTCGTGAATCGAAGAAAAGTGAAACGCACCACCTTTACACCGATTTCATGAAAGCCAACGGCAAAGAGATAGGCTTTTTCAAGGACTACGACGCACTGGCAGCGTTTCTCACAGGCGAAATGGGTTGGGAGCAAGAAGAGGGCGGTGTGCTTCCTAACCTGAAAGAATATGGCAATTTTGTGGTGCTGGCAAACAAAGAGCACGGCATACTTATTGCGCCAAACGTGGCTCAATTTGTGGCAATGGAGGGCAATGCGCTCTACGACCAAACTGCCGCCGCACGCGAAGCCCACACGCTCGTGACCGAACCCGGACGATGCCCAGCCGACCTCATTCGCTATTTGTTTGAGCATCACCTGCTCCCCGATGCCGTCCTGCCTGCCGACGACACCGGCGAAATCCTCCACGCCAACTGGGATTTCCTCGCCCGCCTCTACCTCCAATCCTATTATCCCCAATAAACGCCCGGATGTTGTGGCAAAAGGGGAAAAGTGGTATATTTGTGGTGATAAAATTTATAGAAGATATGGCGATAAGAAAATATGCGATGGCTGCGGCGATGGCTTTGGCATTGATGCCCGGCGGCATGAAGGCGCAAGTCACCTCACAAGATGTGGCGGCGGCTGTTGGTCAGGGTGTTGTGGATTTTTTAGAGGGCAGGGGCACATGGATTCCTGACCGCCCCGGCTATTTCAATAGTGGTGGGCTGGTGTATAAGAATGTGTCAACCAGTATGGTGCGACAGTTGAGCGAGGCTATCGTATGGAGAATTGATGTGCAGCCAGAGGGTGTGCTACACATTCCCGATGACATAAATGTGGGCTTAGACCGCTTTCATGTGAGTGGTTTTGCTGAAGGCGCTTTCGAGAATGGCCAAATGACCGCTATTGACTTGCCACACCGAGAAATCCGCACTATTCCCAAACGCTGTTTTTCGGGTTGCAGCGACTTGCAATCGGTCACTTTCCATAGCAATAAAACCAAATTCATCGAGGCGGCAGCGTTTCGCTGGTGTAGTTCGTTGAAAACGTTGAGGTTGCCTTCGTCGGTGAAAATGCTTGGCGATTATGCTTTCGACCAAAGCGGACTTGTGGAGTTTGTGGTGCCTAAAAGTGTGGAATCGCTGGGCGTAGGCGTGTTTCGCAACTGCAAATCACTGAAGAAAGTGGTGATTCCAGGCCATCGTGTGGGTGAAATTTCCGGCTATTGCTTTGAGGGGTGCGACAGCCTCTCCACAATCAACCTGCCCGCTGGCGTACATTCAATCCTCTCATACGCTTTTGAAAACAGCGGTATTAAGCATATCACCTGGTCGAACAACATGAAAGCCATCTACAGTTTTGCGTTTAAAGGCACGCAAATCCAGCGTATCGACTCACACGCCACCACACCACCCCAAACAGGTCAAATTTTCACGCTGAATGATGCCAAGCGCATAGAGCTGCACGTGCCTCGTGGTAGCAAAGCCGCCTATCGCAATGCACCAGTGTGGGAAGCGTTTGTGAATATCATCGCCGATTTATAGGGGGCGGCTGTCGTTGGGGAAGAAGATTTGATTTTGTTGGCGAATGGTGTCCATCATCTGCATAATGCGCAGGGTGGTGGAGTGGGGCATGATGGGGTGCTCCGTCCAGCCATGCTCAATTGCTTCTTTTGCCGCCAGAAATTCCAGTTCGTAGCCGCTTAGGTCGGAGTCGGGGGCTGTGTATTCCTCAATCACCGTGCCGGCTTTGTCCATCACCTTTATTTGCCGTGGCAGATTCACGGCATTCACCTCTATGCTTCCATTTTCGCAAATGATGATGCCGCCCTTATGGCAGCAGCACGCCGAGCACTGCACGCTGGCGATACTGCCATCGGCGTAGAGAATCGTTGCGGCTGTGTTGAAGTCCACATTTTCGCCACCCTTCACCGCGCAGGAGTTGATGCTCACGATGTCGCCACCCATACACATATCGGCAAAATTCAGGCAATATACACCCAAGTCGAGCAATGCACCACCGCAAAGGTCGGCACGCTTGATGCGCTCGATGTCGGGCATATTCCAGCACAGGCTGGCATTCAGTAGGCGAGGCTGCCCCACGATGCCGCTTTTCACCACTTCTTCAATTTTTCGAGTGATGGGCATAAACCGAGTGCAGAGTGCCTCCATCAGAAAAAGACCGTGGGCTTGCGCCATATCGATAAGGGCTTTCGCCTCTTTGGCATTGGCGGTGAACGACTTTTCGCAAATCACATGTTTGCCGTGCGATAGGGCAAGGCGTGCGTGGGCGTAGTGGTGCGAGTGTGGAGTAGCCACATACACGATGTCGATGTCGGGGTCGCTCACCAGTTCCTCGTAGCTGCCATAGGCTTTCGGCATACCGTGCCGTGAGGCAAATGCTTGGGCACGCGAAATGTCGCGCGAGGCGACGGCGTAGAGCATCGTTTGCCATCGCTCACTGAGTATGCCTGCCACTTTGTTGGCGATAACGCCAGATCCAATAATGCCAATTCTCATCTTTTTTCAGTTTGTATTAATAACGGAAATTTTCTCCGGATTATTGTGTGTGGCTTTATTGGTGGAGCGATAAATTATCTTATGGTGAACTATTTAGCCATTATCGAGGGGTGGGTGGAAAGCTTTTCTTGTTTTTGGGGTGGGGAATTGGTGATTTCGAGGACAAAAGTGCTGAAAAGGAGCGGAATTTGTGCGTTTTCTTTTGATTATCAGTAAGTTTTTGTTAATTTTGCCCCCGTATGATGAGTGAATCCCTCCCTAACTCCTAAAAAGATGAGAAAAACTGTTTTCATACTACTCGCTTTTCTTATATCCTCAACATCAAGGATTTGGGCTATTCCTGCCCAAAAAGGTTTCCTAACAAGTATTCAAAGTGATGGCACCACGCTTCTAATTCAAGCATTGGGCGATGAATTTTTCCACTCGCTTGCTACCGACGATGGGTTGATTGTGGTGCGTAATGAGACTGGTGATTACTGCTACTACACCCTCGATGGCCCTACTCAAATCATCGCTCACAACAAGCATGAGCGTTCGCTCGACGAGCAAAGAATTGTCGAAGAAATGGGCGAGAACATTCGTTTTTCCGAAGTGCAGACCTTGATGATGAGACGTAAGATTGTGGCGCATGTGGAGCAAGCCATTCAGGCAAGCCAAGTGCCGAACGTGGGCAAGGTGAGGGTGCCAATCATTGTGGTGGAGTTTGCCGACAAGAAGGTGAGCAACCCCATTGACGCATTCAGCAATCACTACAACCAAGGAGCCAACAGTGCCCGACAATATTTTATCGACCAGTCGAACGGCAAGTTTGAACCACAGTTTGATGTGTTTGGCGTGTATGAGTTGAGCGAAAACCGTGAAGCGTATGGCGGCAACAATCTCAACGGTTCTGACAAGGGCGTGGCAAAGATGGTGGCTGAGGCGTGCGATTTGGCGAAACAAAACTCCGACATTAATTGGGCAAACTACGATAACAATGGCGATGGCATTTGCGATGTGGTGATGGTGGTGTTTGCCGGTGTGGGCGAAGCGCAAGCTGCTGCCACAGTGCCCAATGCTATTTGGCCTTGCCAATGGACTTTGGCAGATGCTGCAACAGTGGGCGATGGTCCCGGCATGAAGGTTTACGACGGTATCACAGTGAATAAGTTTGCAGTATTCAACGAGGTTCAGGGGCGTGTGGACACCAACACCGCTTTAGACGGAATTGGCACATTCTGCCATGAGTTCTCTCATTGCCTCGGTTTGCCCGACTTTTATATGACCACTTACGGAACCGATTACGGTATGGGCACATGGAGCCTGATGGACTATGGCTGCTACAACAATAACGGCAACACCCCTGTGGGCTACAATGCTTACGAAAAATCGTTCTTCGGCTGGATTGAACTCGTTACACCGCAGCCCGACACAGAATATAACCTGCCTGTGTTCAACGGCAAGACCATCACTTCCGACTGGGCAATGAAAGTGGAGAGTCCACTTAATGCCAACGAGTATTATGTGATAGAGAACCGCCACCGACAAGGTTGGGACTCGTATATCAGCGACGAGGGCGTGATGATTACGCATGTGACGTATGTGCCGGCACGATGGAAAGAGAATTCAGTCAACAATTATCCAGTGAAACTGATGACCATCATGCCAGCCGACAACGTGGCATCGCGCACCACTGAAAATGCCGACCTCTTCGGCAAGGAATATCACGAATTTACCGACGACACCAACCCTGCTGCAACTCTCAACCTTGGGGCGAATATCGAAAACAATCCGTCGGGACATCGTGGATTCTTAGGCAAACCCATTACCGACATTTACCTCAACGACGATGGATCTGCCACATTGCGCTTTTGCGACAAGAGCGGTGCGAAACTTGCCATCGACGCAAAGAAACTGGATTTCGGTAATGTGTATTATGATGAGGAATCCATCCAAACTATCACGCTAAAGGGCGAAAACATCACCAGCGCCACCACGCTGAGCATTTCGGGTGACGCTACGCATTTCAAATTGAGAACCAACACGCTTAGCGCCGATGAGGTGAATGGCGGCGTGAGTGTGGATGTGACATTTTCCCCACACCAGTTCTGCGACCTGAATGCAGTGCTCACCATCACCAATCCACAGCGCAGAACCGTGGAGATTCCGCTCAAGGGTAGGGGCGTGGTGAAGGCATATCTGCCCGAATTGAAAGATGTGGACGCTTCCACCATCACCGAATCGGGATTCAAGGTGGAATGGACCGACCGCACATCGCCTGTGGGCATTAAAAACTACTCGTTGCGACTGACTTCCGACCATAGCCCCGAACTCGTGAACAACTTCGATTTCTCGGCACTGAAAACCCAAGCCAATTATAAAGGTGAACTGATTGACTGCTTGAAGAAGTACTCCCAATTCCTGCCAGAGGGGTGGACTGTGACCAAGGCACTGTTTATCTGGGATGGCCACATCGTTCCGTTCGGACCAGTCACCACCACTCTAATGCCAACGCTCGGAGCAAAAAAAATATCGGTGGTGGTGCATGGGCAATCGTTGAACGAGAAAGAATACACGGCTGCCACACTCACGGTCAAGACCAGCAAAGAATCGAAAACCAAGACAATGACCAGCACTGGCAAGAATTATGTGTATGTGCTCGACTGCGACTCGGTGGAAGAAACCATCGTGCTTGTGCCAAAGGATTTGCCAGCCATTGATTCTATCGCAATTTACGCTGGCGACGTGACATTCTACACCAATTCCGACGACCAAAGCCTCGAAGAAAGCACCAACGAATCGTATCAGCTGATAATGAATATCGTGGGCAACTCGTATGAGGTGACCGGATTGAAAGCCGACACGGAATATAAATACAAGATTCAAGCCCATTACAACGACGGCACATCATCGCTGTGGACCGATGCAAAGAAGGTGACCACCAAGCCTATCTACCAACAAGTGAACGACTTGGCTGGCTTCCTCAAAGATGCAAAAGTGGGCACACCTGTAGCCATTGCCGACGGTGCTCTCGCATGTGTGGGCGTGCTGGGCGACGGACGCACCATCGTCACGAAAGACAACAACGGATATGCCGATAAAGATGTGTTGGGCGATGGAGAAATCGATTTCGTGATGGACCGCACATCATTTATGCGAGGTCGCAAATGGGATCAGAGCAACTGGATTTTGGTGGAATTGCCAGAACCTATCAGCGAAGACCAGCAAGCCGAAATCGTGGGTCGCACCCTCGGTGGCGTGGCAGGCACAATGACTGATGTTGACAATCCCGCCATCACCACCTCATCGGTGCCAACGGGAGCTGGTGAAGCCACATTCGAATGCAACACCTATATCGCCGCCAACTTCCTTGGCACTCAAAATGGCGTAAATACAAAACCCGACGGCTCCTACTACACCTATTTCTTCGTGAAACCAAAGCCAAACGAGATTGCCGGTGTGCATTGGGCAATGTGGATAGAGGCAGAAGGCTGCTTTAAGGTGCCTATGAGTGTGGGGCCAATCAATAAGGAAGGGCTGATCGGAACATTCTATGCCGATTTCTCGAAATACGAAGGTCAAGTGCCTGAGTTGGTAGATGGCGAAGTGTATAGTTTCATTGGTTTGATTACCGTTGACGAGGATGGTGAGAGAAATTCTGCCCGTCGTGCTGCGGCAAATCAGAATGTGGGCACCCGCTATATGGTTTATCCTCTGCAAGAATGGCAATGCGAAGGTGCAATCCGGGGCAATGTGATTACCAACGGCATTACCGACACCCATGCTGGCAAGCTGGTGGCAAATGTGGAATATGTGAGCGTGACAGGCATTCGTTCAAGCAAACCATTCCACGGAGCAAATGTGGTGATTACCACCTATACCGACGGCAGCCGATCAGTCGGCAAACAAGTGCGATAGCACGCCATTTCTCTTTTTAGGCTTTTTCCAGAGGGCGTGTCAAATTTAGCATAACGTAGGGACATGCCTTCGGCATGTTTCGATGCAATCCACAATGTATCAACGCCTTGGAAACATACCGAAGGCATGTCCCTACGCTATGCTGTCATTTTTGGTGATTTGACACATCCTCAGTTCCATATTTTTGGAAAAAATCTCGTATCTTTGTATGATAGACACTACACTAATTAACGATACTAATCTTTGAGATATGAATTTCAAAAAATATTTCGCAACCATATTTTGCCTGTTAGGCATTTTCACGGCAGGTGCCTACGAGAAAATGTCGGTCGCTACACAGGCATTCTTAGATAACCGCTCCGCTTTCCCCACCGAGGCCAAACGCCATGCCGCCATCTCGCAAGTGCGAGGGCAGGAGATGGTGGATGTTTTCATCACGCTTCACGACTCGCAAAACACCAGTCGCATCACCGCACTCGGTGGCGTGATTGGCGCTCGCTTCACGGGCTTGGTGACGGCACAGGTGCCTGTGGCGCAACTTCAGGCCATCGCCGCCCTCGACGAGGTGGAGCAAGTGTCGATTGCGGAAATGATGGAGAGCAATGTCGATACCACACGCTCCGTCACTTCGGTGAATTATGTGGCGGAAGGACTTCAGCATGGTTTGCCAGCAAATTACGATGGTAAAGGCGTGGTGTTTGGCATCATTGATTCGGGTATCGACTTTAACCACGCCGCTTTTCAGGATTCGCTGGGCAATACACGCATCAAGTGCGTGTATATGCCTGGTAACACCAGTGGCACGAAAGTGACGATTGACGGCACTGCGCTTCCCGGTTCGGAATTTGATTCCACTCGCATTGCCAGCCTCACCACGGATTTGGCATCGAGCGCACACGGCAGCCACACGGCATTTATTGGTGCAGGCTCGCCTAATGGTCCATATTCGGGTATGGCTCCTGGTGCCGACATTGTGATGTGTGCCTTGGGTGGCAAGAAAAACGATGTGAATATAGCCAACAGTTTGAAATACATCACCCAATATGCCAAGCGTGTGGGCAAACCTTGTGTGATCAGCATCAGTTTGGGCACGAAGCAAGGTCCTCACGATGGCACAAGCAAACTTTGCAAAATTTATGAGGAAATGGGAAAGAGCGATGCCGTGATTTGCCTCTCTGCGGGCAATTTGGGCAGCTACCGTCGCTATATTCACCATAAATTCTCAGGAATGAACACAGCCACCAACCCCAATATTGGTTCGTATGTGACTGGCACGCAGGCTGGATATACAGCCAATTTTGCTATTGACACATGGAGCCGTAGTCGCTCGGCTGTGGGCATCAAATACCTGTTGATTGACCCCGACGACAACTCTATTTTCTACGAAACTGGCATCATGAAGGCTTACACCTATCATTACATTGGTCCGGGTATGGAGTCGAAGCGTGGCTACAACGCATTTTTGTCGCAGTATTTTTCGGGTAAGATTGGCGTGTGGGTGACCACCGAGAGCAATGGGCATATCGAAACCTATAGCGAAGTGAGCCTCAAGCCATTGCACTCCGATGTGAAAGCCTACAAGATGGCTGTGCAGTTCTATGGTGCCGACGGAGTGGAGTTTGACTCTTGGGTCACTTCAGAAAATGCTTACTCATGGCACCCCCAAGTGGGCGACTATAAATTTGTGAATGGCTCAGATTCGTGCAGCATGAATGATAATGTGACTGGCAAAAACACCATTTCGGTGGGCAATTATGTGGGTCGCAATCGCTACATGTCGCTAAGTGGCAAGGAAATGTATAATTCAATTTATCCCGAAGGATCGATTTATGTTCAGTCGAGTTATGGCATCGCTCCAAATGGCGAGTCATATCCATTTGTGGCTGCTCCGGGCTACTTTGTGGTTAGTGCCTACAATGGCTATAATTATTTGGCAAAGCCTTCCACCAATACCGCCTACAGCAAGGAAAACCCCATCACAGGCAGAACCGACTACTGGGGGTCGATGTCGGGCACATCGATGTCAACGCCCACCGTGGCTGGTATCGTGGCACTGTGGCTGCAAGCCAATCCTCAACTGAAAGTCGACGATGTGAAAGAGATTATCAGAAAGAGCGCGTATGTTGACGACGATGTGCGTAAAGCACCGTTGCAGTTTGGTGCCGGCAAGATAAATGCGCTGGGCGGCTTCCCCGAATTTCAGTATCGCCTTACCGATGTGATAAGCAACTCACGTTTGGACGTGGACCATTATTACAGCATTTGCGACAGTTCGCTCACCTGTGCGCGCGTGTCGGCTGACGGTCGCACCATCTATGCGAAAGACTCCACACGCTATGCTCGCCAAGATGTGATGGGTGAGGGACAAATCGACTATATCAAATCGCAGCATCTGATGCCCGATTCTGTGGCTTACGACCAAAGCAACTGGGTGTTGATACACTTGCCACAGCCTTTGGACTCGCTCCAAAAAACCAACTTCGTGGGCAGAAGACTGAAAAATGTGGGCGGTGTGCTGAAAAGCAAGAAAAATCTGGAATTTGAAGCCGATAAGATGCCTGTGGCAGTGATGGACACCCCCACACCACAGGTGCTCAACACATTCATTCCTGCCAATTTCCATGGCTCGCAGACCGTGGATTCGCAAGACTATTTCTTTGTTCGCCCCAAGCCAATGGAGGTTGACACCATTCGTGGCGCATACTGGAATGCCACGAAGTCGCAACTTGAAATGCCCGAAGGCTCCACTCCTGCTTTCCAAGGCAGCGCAAGCGTGGATTTCTCTTACGCGGAAAGTCCAGCCGATGTGCTTGCCGTAAATTCGCACTACGATATTGTGGCGATGACCAAATATGGTGCGGCTGGCGAACTCGTGGTTTGTCCGCTTGAAATATTGAAGGAAAAAGTGAGCGAACACACCATTGCTGAAATTATTGCCACACCATCGTTTAAGTCGGGATATAGTTATGTGGTGAACGACTCGTCGCTTCGTGTGATGTACGTTTCGAGCAATGGCTCCACCCTCTATGTGAAAGACGATGGCGGTTATGCCACTCCCGAAAAGCCCACAACCGAGCAGACCGTTTACCAAAAGGGCGACTACGACCAGAGCAACTGGCTTGCGCTCCATCTGCCTCAGGCACTCGACGATGCGCAAAAAGCACAGTATAAAGGCAAATTCGTGAAATCGTTCCGTGGCGTGCTTGAAAATAAGGTGAATATGTCGTTTAAGTTGATTGATATGCCTCAAATGGCAGAAACCGATACCACGGTGGCACTCAATTCGTTTATCCCAGCCAACCTTCAGGGTTCGCAGATGGTGGATTCGGTCAGTTACTTCTTGATGCGTCCGAAGCCTATGGAAATCGACACCATTCGTAGCGTGATGTGGAATGGCTTCAATAAGACGATAGAAATGCCGTTCAACCCCGCAAAATACGGTATGTTGGCATTCAAGGGCGTGGCGAAAGTCGATACTTCGCTCTATGAAACCGACAGCGTGAAACTGAACGACAATTATGTTTACGATATGATTGCACTCACCACGGTGGCTGCCGATAGTTCGCTGCTGGTGTATCCTCTCCAGGCTTGGAATGAGCGAGTGGCTCAGTTCACACTTTCACAGGTGGTGAACGACGCTCACTTCAAAGAGGGGATGAACTGCGAATTGGAGGACAGCAGTTTGGTGGTGATGTATGCGGCAGTTGGTGCAAAGCAACTGTATGCGAAAGACTATGGGCAGTATGCTACCCCCGACATCCCAACCGAGCAGCAAACCGATGTGCTCAAAGGCACCTACGACCAGAGCAACTGGGTGGTGCTGAATTTGCCCGAACCGCTCGACAGTGCGCAATGCGCTGCCTACAGAGGACATCAACTCACAGGCGTGAAAGGCGTGATTCGCAGCATCGCTAACTCCACATTCGACTGTGCGACCAATCCGGTGGCAGGCGAGAAAGACACCACGGCGGTGCTCAACTCGTTTATCCCAGCCAACTTCCTCGGCTCGCAGAAGGTGGATTCCATCGATTATTTCTTTGTGCGTCCGAAGCCTATGGAAATCGACACCGTTCGCTGCGCCATGTGGTGCCAGACGAAAAGGGAGTTCATCATGCCTTATTTTGCTGATGAATACGGTTTCAAGAACTTCAACGGCAGTTTCAAGCCCGATTACTCAAAACTTACCACCACACGACCCATAATCAAAGATGGTGACGTGTGTGAAATGGTGGTTTTGACCGATGTGAATGCCTCAAAATGCTATCCTTTGGAGATCTTGAGCGTTAAGCACTCTGAGTTCACGCTTGCGAAGATGCTGAAAAGCCCAACTATTCCATTGGGATATGCTTATCCAATCGCCGACAACACACTCACGGTGATGGGATTCTCCGACGACTATTTCACAATTTACGCAAAAGACGACAACCAATATGCCACCCCCGATGTGCCCGATTCCACTCAAGTGGATTATCAAGAGGGTAATTACGACCAAAGCAACTGGGTGGCTATCTATATGCCCGACGCCATTGATGCGGAAAAGGCTGACGATATTCGTGGCCGCTACATTATCAATATGAATGCGATGCTCATCTCAAAGCAGAGTCCCGAAATGGAGGTTTACGATATATTGACGTTTGGCGAGAAGAATGAGAACGCAAAAATGAATACATTCCTGCCTGCCAACTTCCTCGGCTCACAAAAGGTGGATTCTGTGAATTATTTCTTGGTGCGTCCGAAACCTATGGAAATCGACACCGTTCGCTGCGCTATGTGGAACAAGGCTGCCGACCGCTTCGAAATGCCATTCGTGGCAGCCGATTTCGGTGTGCCGCAGTTTGAGGGTGCAATGAAACCGGTGTTTATGCTTACCGAAGGCGACAAGAGCGATTTGAAGGACGGCTATGTGTACGACTTGCTGGTGCAAACCCGCATGAACGATAACGAAACTTTCGGCTATGTGAGCAAGGTGCTTGGCGAACAAAAACCATCATATTCGCTGGCTTCGATGCTATCGGTTGACCGAATGAAAGAAAACACCACATATTCAGTGAAGGCCGACGACCTTACGGTGATGCACATCAGCCCCGATTCGCTCACCATCTACGCCAAAGATGCGGCGAAGGGTGTGAATGCCACAGTGCCTGCCGATGGGCAAACCGACTACTTGGGTAGCGATAAATATGCACAGCACAACTGGGTGGCTATCACGCTTCCTCAACCGCTCGACAGCGCGCAAATGGCAGACTTCCCTGGTCGCCACATTATGGGCTTCGATGCTGAACTCATGAGCAAGGCAGGGGCAGAACTGAAGGCGGTGGCTGTGCCAGCGGTGGGCGAAAAAGACACCACAGCGTATGTCAACAGTTATATCGCAGCCAACTTCCTCGGCTCGCAAGCGGTGGGCGATAAGAACTACTTCTTCGCCAAGCCAGCGGCAATGGAAATCGACACGGTGCGATGCGTGCAATGGGATGCTTTCTTCTGCACCTTCTCTGCGCCATTGAAAGCCTCGGAGTGGGAAATGCCTCAATTTGAAGGCAAATTCAAGGTGGATATGTCGCGCTTGGAGGTGGATTCTGTTACGCTGCAAGATAATTTCGTTTACGATATTGTTACGCTCAACACGGTGGCCGCCGATGGTTTGAACAAGGTGTATTTGCTCGAAGTGGTTCGTGAACTGGGCGGAAAGAAACCGCTCGTTGGCGATATGAACAATGATGGGTTGGTAGATGTTACCGACACCTCGATACTTATCAATGGCGTGTTGGACAAATCCTCGGCAAATCTTCGAGTTGACCGTGCCGACATCAATGGCGATGGCGTGATCGACGTTACCGATGTGTCGTTGCTGATTGGAATCGCCCTCGGCATGTAGCGGTGTTTTTTGACCTATGAAAAAACGGCTTGTTTTAACGATAATGGTGCTTGCTTTTTCGGTGGCTGTAATGGCTGCCGAAAAGTATGCCGTATCTACAAAACAGTTGCTTTTGCATCACAATACCCCGTCGTGCAGCAAAGCCAAAGCGGAGCAAAATCCGCTGATTGATGCGTTTATCAGCCTTTCCGATGCCGACTGCCAGCCACTGAGAGCCTTGGGCGTGAAAGTGAACGCTCGTTTTGGCAATATGATTACGGCGCAAGTGCCCTTGTCGATGATTTCGGAAGTGGCGGCACTGCCTATGGTGAGGCAGATTGCTGTGAGTGAGCAGGGCGAGGCGAATACCGATGTCACCATTCCCACCACCGATGTGGCAATCGCCGCCGATGGCACGCACTACGGACTCCCGACCGACTACACAGGCAAGGGGGTGGTGGTTGGCATCATTGATTCGGGGTTTGATTTCAACCACAAAGCGTTTCAAGATGCCGACGGAAACACGCGCATCAAGCGAGTGTATATGCCGGGCAATAGGGCAGGAAAACTGGTGGTGATTAACGGCGACACGCTGCCGGGGTCGGAGTTCACCGATGCCGATGTGCCACACCTTACCTCAGATTTAACGAATTACAGCCACGGCACGCACTGCTTGGGTATAGCCGCTGGTACAAGGGTGGGGCAGTATGGTGGCATGGCTCCACAAGCCGATATTGTGGTGTGTGCGCTGGGCTATTCCTACTCCACCAATCAGGTGGCAATCGCCAACTGCGCCCGCTACATTCTTGAATATGCGAAAAGCGTGAACCTTCCGTGTGTGATTTCCTCCAGTCTCGGTTTTCAGGGCGGACCGCACGACGGCACAAGTGCCTATTGTCAAGCCATCAGCACCATTGCCGATGAGGGTGCTGTGGTATGCGTGTCGGTGGGTAATTTGGCAGGGTTTAACCATGTGCTGAAGGTGGCGCAAGACACTGCAGAACCAGTTGGGTCCACTTTGCCCAATGCGGAGGATAGCGTGATAGGTGGGGTAGCAATCGACACATGGAGCCATACGGCTGATGCTGTGGGCGTGAAACTTTTATTGATTGACCCGGCATCGAAAAAGATTGTTTATTCCACCCCTGTCATTCAGACTGACAGGCGTTTGGTGGCTGGCATCGACTTTGAGCATGACGCCGATTTCAGTATGCGACTTAACCAGTTTGCGCAAGGCGAAATCAATATCCTCACATCTGTGGGGCTGAACGGTCATTTCAATATTCGCACTTCTGTGGAATTGAAGAAGCGTGACGGCGGGAAGCATTATTTGCTCGGTGTTCAATTCTATAATCAGAATGGGGCAGGGCATACCAGTTGGCTGTGGGGCAGCACGTTCAGCGCATTCACCACTGCCGATGGCCAGGCGTTTGTGAGCGGCACTCAGAATGGCTGTATCAACGACAATGCCACGGCGCGAGGCTGTATTTCGGTGGGCAACTACATTGCGCGCAATTCGGTGCCGATGCTCTCTGGCGGCACATATACTGCGAAGCAAGCCGTGGTGGGCGATATTTACCAAACATCATCTTTCGGCACCGACGAGGCTGGCACCGTTCACCCTATGATTACGGCACCGGGCCACATGGTGATTTCTGCGCTCAACACCTATAACTCCGACTACTACAACGCTTTGCCACAACGCCTTTCGTTTTCGTCGCCCAACGCCACCACTGGCAAAACCAACTACTGGGGACCGAACACAGGCACTTCGATGTCGGCACCTACGGTGGCTGGCATTGTGGCGCTATGGTTGCAAGCCAATCCTCGGTTGTCGGTTGCCGAAATCAAGCAGATGCTCACCTCCACGGCCATTACCGATAGTTTTGTGGAGCGTAATTCAGAGCGATTCGGTGGCGGAAAGGTCAACACTCTCGGCGGTTTCCCCGAAGTGAAATTGCCATTGAAGGTGATTTTGTCGTCGGACAAATATGCCATTGGAAAAAGTTACAATATCACCGATAAGATATTGCGTGTGCTTCGGGTTTCAACCGATGGGCAGACGCTCTACACTCGCTCAGATGGCGAGTCGTTCAACACCAGTTTACTGAATTGGATGGCGATTGATTTGCCCCGTCCGTTGTCGGAAATGGAGCGAAAGCGATTTGATGGCGCGTGGCTCTATGGTGTGAAGGGCGTATTGACCGACAGGCGTAACCCTCGCATGACGGTAGCCGAGCGACCCATGTCGGTGGAACAACTCTCAAAACCAATCGTGCCAACCATCACTCCAGCCAACTATCACGGCACGCAAAACGGCCATTATTTCGTGAAACCAAAGGCAATGGAGGTCGATACGCTGCAATACGCCATGTGGAATGAGGAACACGCCACGCTGATGATGCCTCCGTATGCGCCGCTGTTGGGCATTGAGAGGTGGCAAGGTGAGGCAAAAGTGGATTTTTCGCATTTTGAGGGTGAAATGCCATCGCTCACCGACGGCTCCACCTACAAGATGGTGGTGCTCACGCAGATTGACGAAAACGGCGGATATATCGCCTGTCCGCTCCACAACATTCAGGAGCAAAGCCACTGCCTCATCATCGGCGATGTGAATTCCGACGGACAACTCAACGTGACCGACGTCACCTCGCTCATCAACCACATCCTTGGCACCGCCACATTCCCCACCGCCGCTTGCGACCTCACCGCCGACGGCCAAATCAACGTCTCCGACACCACCGCCCTCATCAACCTAATCCTATCACATTAATAATTTAATGCGATAATAGTGTCGCAAATAAGTAAATGTTTTGTATTTTTGTGAAAGGATTGTTAACGAATCTAAACAAACATTTGACAGAAACTAACTAACATCAGCATATTATGGACGCATTACGGGTTAATTCCACGCTTCAGGGTGGAAAATATAGGATAATTGAAAAACTGGGGCAAGGAGGCTTCGGTATCACCTACTTGGCGGAGAACACTTTGCTTGAGGGCAAGGTGGCAATCAAGGAGTTTTTCTTTAAGGAATATTGCGAGCGTGATGATTCCACTTCTCGCGTGACCATTCCCACATCGGGCAACCGTGAGATTGTGGAGCGCTTTAAGCAGAAGTTCATCAAAGAGGCGCGCACTATTTTCAAGTTAAACCACCCCAACATTGTGCGCATTCTCGACGTGTTTGAGGAAAACGGCACCGCCTACTATGTGATGGAATATATCGAAGGCGAGTCGCTTGGCGATATGGTGAAGCGTCGTGGTGCCATTCCTGAAGCGGAGGCACTGGGCTATGTGAAAGATGCCGCCAGCGCATTGGTGTATATCCACGGCAAGAATATCAACCACCTCGACATCAAGCCCAGCAATCTGGTGCTGCGCCACGACGACGGTAAGGTGCTTGTAATCGATTTCGGCGTGGCGAAGCAGTACGATGCTGTCACTTCCGAGGGTACAACCACCACGCCTGTGGGCATCAGCCACGGCTATTCGCCTGCGGAGCAGTATCGCAAAAACGGTGTTCAGGCATTTTCGCCACAGAGCGATGTGTATGCCCTTGCCGCCACGCTGTTCAAACTGCTCACAGGCAACACGCCGCCCGAAGCAATGGAGATTCAAGACGAGGGACTTCCTGTGGCAGAATTGCAGGAAAAGCACATCTCTCGCCATGTGATTTCTGCCATTGCCATGGCGATGAAAGGTCGCCACGAGCGCACCCAAAGTGTGGCAGAGTTTATCAGCAATCTCAACGGCGATGACACTGTCGTGATTTCCGATCCACACCCTAAAGATTCCGATTCAACCGAAGTTGAGCCTGAGTGTAAAGAAATTGAAGCAAGGCCGGCGAAAACATTTCAGGTAGGTGGAGTGTCGTTTGATATGGTTTGGGTGGAGGGTGGCACATTCCGCATGGGTGCCACCTCTGAGCAGGGTGACGATGCTTTCTGCAATGAAGAACCTGTTCACAGTGTAACCTTGAGCGGATACTACATCGGAAAAACCGAGGTGAAACAAGCACTATGGAAGGTTGTGATGGGTAGTAATCCGAGTAGTTTCAAAGGCGACAACCTGCCAGTGGAATGTGTTTCGTGGGACGATTGCCAAGAGTTTATCCGTAAGTTGAACGACTTTACTGGTCAGAACTTCCGACTCCCCACCGAGGCTGAATGGGAGTTCGCCTGCCGTGGTGGCAACAATAGTAGTGACAATAAATACAGCGGTGGCAATCTGATTAATAATGTGGCTTGGTACAAAGATAACTCTGGAAGAAAAAAATGGTATGGTGGCACCTCTGAGGGAAAAACTCATCCAGTGGCTACGAAATCGCCCAACGAATTAGGCATCTACGATATGAGTGGCAATGTCGATGAATGGTGCAGCGATTGGTATGGAGATTATAGAAGTGACGCACAGACTAATCCTAAAGGTCCTAACGAAGGATCGCGTCGCGTGAGCCGTGGCGGAAGTTGGAAATGCTATGCGAGGTTCTGTCGCTCATCTTATCGCAACTACCGCGTTCCTACTCATCGCTCTTATCGCCTTGGGCTCCGCTTGGCTCTTTAAGGTTGGCTGGTTTCACAAGTCAACGAGTTGTTCAGCCATGCTGTTGATTATTTGTGTGGCGGAGGCAATTGACTCAGAGGTTGAAAACGGAAGTAAAGTTTATTCGTACTATTTTAAAATTGAAATTATTTATTTAGTTGAAAATTCTATATGCAAGCATTACGAGTTAATTCCACGCTTCAGGGTGGAAAATATAGGATAATTGAAAAACTGGGGCAAGGTGGTTTTGGTATCACCTACTTGGCAGAAAACACTATGCTTGAGGGTAAGATGGCAATCAAGGAGTTTTTCTTCAAGGAATATTGCGGTCGTGATGATGCCACATGCCACGTGACCATCCCCACTTCGGGCAACCGTGAGATTGTGGAGCGCTTCAAGCAGAAGTTTATCAAAGAGGCGCGCACTATTTTCAGGTTGAACCACCCCAACATCGTGCGCATTTTTGACCTGTTTGAGGAAAATGGCACCGCCTATTATGTGATGGAATACATCGATGGCGAGTCGCTGGGCGATATGGTGAAGCGTCGTGGTGGCATTTCAGAGGCGGAGGCACTGGGCTATGTGAAAGATGTCGCCAGCGCATTGGAGTATATCCATAGCAAGAATATCAACCATCTTGACATCAAACCCGGTAACCTTATGAAGGGCAATGAAGACGGCAGGATTATTGTAATCGACTTCGGTGTGGCGAAGCAGTACGATGCAGTCACATCCGAGGGCACCACCACCACGCCAGTGGGCATCAGTCACGGTTATTCGCCTGTGGAGCAGTATAGCAAAAACGGTGTGCAAACCTTTTCTCCACAAAGCGATGTGTATGCCCTTGCCGCCACGTTGTTCAAATTGCTCACAGGTAATACGCCCCCCGAAGCAATAGAAATTCTTAGCGAAGGACTTCCTGTGGATGAATTGCAGGAAAAACACATCTCCCGCCATGTGATTTCCGCCATTGCTATGGCGATGAAAGGCCGCCACGAGCGCACCCAAAGCGTAGCAGAGTTTATCAGCAATCTTAGCGGTGATGCCACAGTCGTGATTACCGACCCACACCCTGATGATTCCGATTCAACCGAAGTTGGACTTGAGCGTAAAGAAATTAAAGCAAAATCGGCGAAAACATTTATGGTAGGGGGAGTTTCGTTTGACATGGTTTGGGTTGAAGGTGGTACATTCCACATGGGTGCCACTTCTGAGCAAAGCGAAAATGCTTGGGATGACGAAAATCCTGTTCATAGTGTAACCTTGAGTGGATATTACATTGGAAAAACTGAGGTGACGCAAGCACTGTGGAAAACGGTGATGGGTAGTAACCCGAGTAGTTTCAAAGGCGACAACCTGCCAGTGGAATGTGTTTCGTGGGACGACTGTCAGGAGTTTATCCGTAAGTTGAGTGCCCTTACAGGTCAGAATTTCCGACTCCCCACCGAGGCTGAATGGGAATTTGCTTGTCGTGGTGGCAACAATAGTCGTGGCTATAAATATAGCGGTAGTAACGACATTGATAGTGTGGCTTGGTATAAAGATAACTCTGGGGGCAATACTCACCCTGTAGCAACGAAATTGTCCAACGAATTAGGCATCTGCGATATGAGTGGCAATGTGTGGGAATGGTGCAGCGATTGGTACGATAAGTATAGTAGTGGATTACTGGTCAATCCTAAAGGCCCGTATGATGGGACGACCCACGTGGATCGTGGTGGCAGTTGGATTAGCGACGCGGGGCACTGTAGGTCATCTATCCGCAACTACTGTAGCCCTGTCGCCCGCTACTGCTACCTTGGGCTCCGCCTGTCCCTTTAACTCTTATAACAAAGATTTGTGTGTTTATTGGAGCACTCGGTGGCGATGACCTCTAACTTCTAATTTTAAATTTCTGGGAAAAATTCTTTTTGGAGGAAGTAGCGGCCTTTGGTGGTGGTGGCTTTGGCGTATTGGATGGCACGGGCGGGGCAACGATGCAGGCAACTGAGGCACATGGCGCAGCGGCCGTTCCAGTGTGGGATGCCGTCGGTGAGGGTGATGTTGTGCATCGGGCAATTCTTCACACATGCGCCACAATGGGTGCAGGCATCAGTATCGACCACAAATTTCTTGTCGCTCATAGCGTTTTTCAGAAACCACGGGCGAATCACCTTGCTTTTCACCCATGCAAATCGCCCTGTCACCACATCTACCACCGCTTTTCGCGCGGCAATATCTTGTGCCACTTGTGCCACTCGGGCAGGGGCGGCATTGAGTTTTGCTGTTCTCACGGCATCGGAGTCCACATCAAATCCTTTCATGTTGATGTAGTTATTGGGCATCTGCACCGAGTGGGCGCTTAGGAGCGTGAAGCCACGGCGTGACAACGCCTTTTCCATGATAGGCACCGATAGTCCAATGTCGTCGCCACAGGTGGTGACCATATAGCAAAAACTCGGTGTGCCAGTAATCTGCATTTTCTCCACAAATTCCGTCACCACAGGAGGCGGACCCCAAGAGTAGGTGGGGAACACGAAACCAAGGCGTTCGTCATCGTGGAGCGTGAGGTGCGTATCACCGCTGGTCAAACCCTCTGCCACCGACACCATGCGTTCGCCCAGAGCCGAAGCCAGTTGCTCCGCCACCCATTTGCTATTCCCCGTACCTGAAAACCAAATAATCATATATCCTAACTTCTTCTCATTTGCAGCCAGTTAAGAAAAGCAATCGTCTTAACTTCTTTAACTTCTTAACTCCTTAACTTCTTCTCCAAAACATGCCGAAGGCATGTCCCTACGTTATGATGCGTTACTGCGTTGTGCGTTATTGCTTGATGGTCACTTGCGTTGCGCCGAAGCCGTATTCTTGGAATGAGGCATCTTGCACGGCGCAGCGTGGCCATTTGCGCTTCAGTTCGTCGAGCAACGCTCTGCGCAACACGCCTTCACCCTTACCGTGGATAAACACGATTTTCTGCCCCAACTTCTTCTTGTTGGCATCCATCACTTCGCGGAATTTGTCGAGTTGCACATTCAGCATGTCGGTGTTCGACAGGCCGCTCAAATTGTCGAGAAGTTCGGCAATGTGCAAGTCTTGCACGATGATGTCGTCTTTTTTCTTGTGGTGATGCTCCACGCGTCGGGCTTGTGGACGGTCGGCGTGGCGTTTTTCCTTCATGGCACGCTCCAGCGCACTGCTGTCGATAACCATTTGCTTGGCAGGCAAATCGTTGCGAGTGATGTCGATTGAAATCACCGACTCGTCGAAATATTCGCTTTGGTGGAAACTGTGCATCTTGTAGAACTTCGTCAAATCCAGTTTTTGCTGCACAAGGGCAGGATTTTTCAACTTGAAGCCCTTGTCTTGCTTGAACGCGATGTATTGGATAGCCACATGCTCAAGGTCGTTGAGGTCGGCGTGGCCAAACTCGTCGAGGTCAACCTGCATGTTTGGCTCCACCAGTCCGGTGTAGCGAGTGTGCCAAGTGCTTTCGTCGTCGCGTCGGGTCATATATGCCACATTCAAAAAGTAATTGCTGTCGTTCACCAGAATGGCGTAGAATGTGGTGGTGTTGAGGTGCTTGATTTCCTTTGGCTCAAAAGCGAGCACAATGTTGAGCACCTCGCCTTCCTCGGTCTCAACCACTGGTTGTGGTTTCACCGTGGTGGCTTCTTTCACCTTTGGCGCAGGCTTGTCGGGTTCCACGAGTTTGCTCTTGAAGGTGAGCGGACGTTCGTAGGCACTGGCTTTAGTGCCGCCTTGCCCCACTACCACCACTTCGCGAGCCTGGGCAGGGCGTTCAAACCCATCTTCATCTTCCACATACACGATAGGGCCTTCCACCCTTACCACGCGTCCGCCTCCCACATCATTCAGGAAGCGCACAATATCGTCAACTTTCACCATAATTTTCTAAGTCATTAAGTTTTTTTTCATCACAAAGTTACAAAATAATCTATAAACCCCAATCGGTGATTAGCAAATTACCGATTGGGGTTGAAATACCTTTTTGGGAATGGGGAATTATTTCACCGTGATGGGCAGGGTGGCGCGAATGCCGGTGTTTTTATCCTTTACGGTGAGCGTTGCTTTGCCTGGGGCTGTCGAGGCTTGAACCACCACCACGAGTTGGCCGTGGAACAGTCTCATCGTGGGCTCGGTGAACACTTCAAGCGAGGTGGCATCGCCATTGCACACGGAGTTGAATGTGGCGGCACCTGTCACCTTGAATTCGAGCGGGTGGTCGGCATTGGGGCAGAGTGTGCCGTTTTTGTCGGTGAGGCTCACGGTGATGAATGCGAGGTCGCTACCGTCGGCGGCGATGGTGCTGCGGTCGGCTGTGAGTTGGAGTTTGGCAGGCTTACCAGCGGTTTTTACCGTCTTTTCGCCAGCCTTGTTGCCTTGTTCGTCATATACCACCACTTTAATTTCGCCCTTTTCGTATTTCACGTTTTGCCAGCGCAGACGGTAGCGGTCGAGGCGGCTATCTTTGTTTTTGGTGATGCGACCTTGACTCTTGCCGTTTACAAACAGTTCAGCCGATGGGTAGTCGGTGTAGCAATACATTGGAGTGACTTGCCCCTCGCGTTTTGTCCAAGTCCAGTGGGGAAGCAGGTGGATGGTGTGCTCATTCTTGTTCCAATGGCTGCGGTAGAGGTAGAAGCGGTCCTTGGGAAGCCCGGCAAGGTCCACGATACCGAAGTAACTGCTGCGACTTGGCCAATACTTGTCGTATGGTGTAGGTTCGCCGAGGTAGTCGAAGCCCGTCCACACAAATTCGCCAGTCACCCAGTTGTAGTCGTCTTGCATTTTCCAGTCGTCGTCGGGCAGATTGCTCCACCAGCAGTGTTCCACATCGTAGCCGCTGCACTGTCCGTTGGGGTGCTCTTTGTTGGGTGCTACGGTGTCGGGGAAGAAGTATTCGCCACGGCTGCTCACGGTTGAGGCTGTCTCGGAACCAAGCAAAAAACCTTGTGGCAGGCGCTTCATCATTTCCTCGTATTTATGCACACGGTAGTTGTAGCCAGGCACATCAGCCACTTGCGCAAATCCTGCCCACATGGTGCCGTCGGGCTGGTCCATGCCGCAAGTCACTTGGCGGCTGGGGTCAAGACGGTGGCAAAGTGCGGTCAGATGCTTGTAGCGTTCCACACCTTCTGGTTTCCATTGTTCGGGAATTTCGTTGCCCACGCTCCACATAATGATGCTGGGGTGGTTGCGGTGGTTCAAAATCAGGTTGGTGATGTCTTTTTGCCACCATTCGTCCCACAGTTTGCCGTAGCCGTTGCGCACTTTTGGCTCTTTCCAACCGTCGAAACTCTCAGCCATCACCATCATGCCCATACTGTCGCACACCTCCATTTGCATGGTCGAAGGCATGTTGTGGCTGGTGCGAATAGCATCGGCACCCATATCCTTCATGATGCGGATTTGGCGAATGATGGCGGCTTTGTTCACGGCTGCGCCAAGTGGGCCGAGGTCGTGGTGCAGACACACGCCTTTGATTTTGCGGGTCACGCCATTGAGTTGAAAACCGCCTTCGGCACTGAATTTCACGGTGCGAACACCCAATTTCTGATGTTGCACATCGAGCGTTTTGCCATCGGCTACGAGCGAAAGTTTCACATCGTAGAGGTATGGCGTTTCGGGCGACCAAAGTTGTGGGTCGGCAATGCTCACTTGCGTATGGAAGCCGCCCATGCCGTCAGCTGGCGATGAGGCATTAGCCACCACCTTGCCGCCTTTGTCGGTAACGGTCACCTTCAGCAATGCATCGGCAGGAATGTCCTTGCCCTCGTGGCGAATGTCGATGAGCGCGCTGCCGCCGTCGATGCTGAGCGTCTGCATTTGAAGTCCCCACAAATCGAGCCTACTTTTATTGGCGTGAGTAATCAGCGTCACAGGGCGATAGATGCCGCCACCAGGGTACCAGCGGTTGCTTTCCTCCTCGTTTTCAAGCGCCACTTCTATCAAGTTGTCGCCTGTGTGAATGTAGGGGGTGATGTCCACACGGAAAGCGTTGTAGCCGTATGCCCAATGTCCGGCTTTCTTGCCGTTCACGCTCACTTCGGGAGCCGCCATTGCACCGTTGAACTTCAGTTCGGCGTAGGCGGTGCCCTCGGCTATGTGGACGGTGGTTTTGTAGAATCCTTTTCCAATCCATGGGAGCGAGCCGGAGCGGCCCGAATGCTCGGTGGGCTTGTCTTCGCCATTTTCCTTGATGGCGACCACCTGTAAATCCCATTTCTTGTCAAACGGACCGCTGATTGCCCAGTCGTGTGGCACTGTCACCGCTTTCCATTCTGCGCCAGTTTGGGAAAATTGCCATTTACTGATATTGGTTTCTTGATGCGCCTGTGCAGAGGCAGTGAAAACTCCAGCAAGCGCAATAATCGTAGCAAATAATTTCATATATTAGTTTTGTTATGTATTTCGTAGGCTGCAAAGATAATGATTTTATGGCTAATAATGTTGATTTTTATGGGTTTGCAATATTTTTTGAGCGAAATTTTATTATCTTTGCTCTGGATAATCAATTATTCCGTATCTGATTGATACACAAATAGCGAATGCTATGGTAGAAAGTTGTTTGTAACGATTTGGCGATTTCGAGATTGTACCAATCTTCTGCATTCTGCTTTGTCAAACAACTCTGATACAAAAGTAGCCAAACTTCTTAATAGAGCAAAGAGTTTGGCTACTTTTTCTTACTTAGTGTTATTTATTATTGATCCAAATATATCAACGAAATCCAAAAGCCTTTCTGATTTTATAATATATCCAAGATTATTAGGTATGTGAGATACAGACAATGCCTTTTGTTGAACACTGGGAATTGTCACTACTTTAATTTCGCCAGTAACAGTTAGTTGTGGACCAGCATACAATATACCTAATAGGTAAACACGAGATTTACCCCAATTCAAATTCCCCTTTTTATCGGTGTATCCTCCTACATCACATATAAGTACAGGAGAACCGCTTGAACCAGGAAAACATGCAGCATCAATCAAAAACTCTTTTCTTCCTTCATAGTCTATGCCTACAGATGTAGCTGTTATTCCTCTACGAACAATGGGCATATTATTAACAGAATCCCATAAGCCATTAGGATATCCAATCATTATAATATCTTCTGTTGCATCTAAATCTTTGATTTGTGTTTTAGATGGTATTAGACTATTATCTAAACATCTATAAAACAAAGAATTTCCCATTTTATTAGCAGCCTCTAATAGCGGATTTATCGGCAATACGCATAAATCCACATTTGCATCAGGATGAAAATACCACTTCTTTTCAAAATCGGTATCATAAGATATGGTAAAATGATTGGTATAGTCAGGATTCCCGTTAGAGTTTGATTTAGTTAAGCGAAACAGCCCCTTTTTCATGTTTTGTACAACATGCTTGTTTGTTACAATGAGAGGAATTATTTTATCGCCAATGATTAAATTATAAAAGAATCCTGTACCAGAAAATTTTCCTCCAACAGAGTCTTCTGTTTCTATTCGAGTTGTACTGAAACACAACTGCTCTAATATAGATAGTGTACACATAATCAAAATATTCAGTATGTTGATTAAAATATTTTACTTGCAATGTTCTTAACAATATTAATGGTATCATCTTTGGCATTAATGACTTTTGCAAATTTCAATAATCCATCGACAAAATCACGTATTGTCAATGTCTTTAAATCACAAATTCTCAGTTTGGCATAATGAAGAATCGAAATCAAGCAACAATAATGTCCTTCACGTCCTATTTCTTTCAACAGTTGAAACACTTCATCTTCATCAAAAGAAACATTCTTTCCATACACGAATAAACTGGCACTAAGGTCTGCTTGTCTAAATTTTGTGATAGCATGGGCTACATCCTGTTTTGAAAAATCCTTGTCTTTAACCTCAATTGAGTAAATAAGTTTTTTATTCTTGTCATATACATCTATATCGCCTACTTCTTTGGATGATGCCCCACTTTGATTGACTTTATGTGGTTCGACTTTAAAATCTTTACCCAGATACATTTGCTCTAATTGGGAAACAATCAAAGGACAAACCTCTCCTTCCAAAGAATGTTCTGTAATGGCATAAATGTAATCCAATACCAACTGTGAAAACTCGCTAATGTCAATCAAGGCATCTCCAACCGAGAATTTTGAGACGTATTCTTTGCTCACATCCTTCATGACTGACAATGCCGATTTTAAGTATTTATATGCGGCAGAACTGCTTGATATGTTTGAAAGAATATCTATTACATCGGACAAAGTTTGAAAGTCTCTTCCTTTTCTTACTGCATTTGTTAATGATAAAGATACAAAACGGGCAGGTTTGTTAAGGTACGGCTCGTTGGAACTACCAAGGCATCCTGGTAACTTCAATGTTTCAAAAGGAACTAAAACTTTATGACAGAGAGAGCGGGCATCGTATTTACCATCTTCACCATCTCCTTTCTGTAAGCTCAAAATATTTACTTCACCATTGGTTGCCTTAGCCAATAAAGCCGTAACCAATATGTAACGATACGTCTTATGAGTGCCTCGCAATATCTCACTAATCTTCTGACCAATTTCATCACTTGACAATTCTGCCTCAACAAAGGCTCTGTCAAGAATCAATGACGCTGTTTTTAAATCAATGGATGCCATATCTTTAATTAAATAATCCTGAATATATAATTGGTGAACGCCCTTCTATCACATCTACAACCATTGTGCATACGGCTTTTGCCAAATTACAGGGAACCGCATTACCTATTTGAGTGTATTGGGAAGACTGGCTGCCCGAAAATCGATATTCTAACGGGAATGTTTGGATAATCCGTGCTTCATCCACCGTTAGTCTCCTTAAAAAGTCTGGAACAACCTCCTTTTGAGCAATAGTAATATCATTTAGTAAACGTTCATGATACAGCTCTATCCATGGTTGCGTATTATAATACAAGGACTGTTCATCAATAATAGGAGTCTTGTTACCGCCCATTGAAGCAGGCAATGTCGCACTATATCCATCTAACTTGAGTGGACGACCAAGACCATTGAATAACATTCCAGCATATGCGGATTTACGCAAAACAGGATTGGTCGTCAATGTTATTTTGGCATTACATGTACTTGTGTTATTACCTGTCCCAGCTTTATCCAATACCTTTAATGATTCGCGTACAGTTTTTGCTTTTTTCTTATAAGGTAAGAGCATAGCTTCCAAATCGGGACTCGCAAAATCATTTCCTTTAAAGCCTATGAAAAATATACGTTCTCTTGCTTGAGGTACATCGTAATCCGAGGCATTGAGAATACAAAAGTTTACGGAGTAGCCCAAATCTTGCAATTTTTTCAGCAGTTTACACCTAATGGAAGACCATCTTTCCAATGTACCCAAAGCTTTTACATTTTCCATTACAAACGCTTTAGGCATAACCGTTTCTAAAACTTTGACATAACTCCAAATAAGTTTACTTCGTTCATCATCTTCATCCATTTTCCCTGCAACAGAAAAGCCTTGACAAGGAGGTCCCCCTATAACCAAATCAATATTACCTTTATATTGACTAAGTGAAGGTATATAAGAGTTAATATCTCCTTGACAAATATGGTCTCCGATATTTATAGAGTAGGAATCACACGCATCTTTCATCATATCATTAGCCCATATAATTTTGGCACCAGCTTGTATGGCTCCAATATCAAGTCCTCCCGCACCAGAGAAAAGGGATAATGTATTAACTGAATTTTGTATCAAAGCCTCTTTAATTGTTCTCATACATCGAAACATATTAAGTTTACTGCAAAATTACTTGTTTTTTATCAAATATAGGATTATCATATCAAGTTTATTTTGTTTTTGTAAACTTCTCCCGACTTCGGAGGGAGAAGTTCGCAGGATGAGGCAAGGTTTTCGGGATACCCGAAACGTTTTGAGTTTCTCAAAACATACCTTGCTGTGTTCAGAAGAGCACAAGTCTGAAGTATCAATTCGTGGTTTGTAAATGGCGGGATTGCCATAGCATTGGCAAGCAATATGGCAGTTTGCCAAGTTTGTGGGCAATAAGGCTGTATGGCTCGCAAGCCGGCCTGCCGTAAAGCTCGCAGGTCTGCAAGCCGGCATGTAGGTCGGTCTGTTAGAAATTAGAAATACCATATTGCTATTTTTTGTTTCTTTGCGTTATCGCGAAGAAATACTGCACTCGCTATGAAATATCAAAGCAAGTTTTGTATATCTCGCTCGTTTGTTGTCTCTTTGAGGGAGGGATTCTCCCTCTCAAATGCAAAAAAACGGATAGCTGAGCAATCCGGGTTCTGCCATCCGTCTGAATTTTCTGTTTCCCATCGGTCGGTCATCTCCTCTATGGGTACTTTATGTGTGCGGACTTGAAATATGCAAGTTTTTTCGGATCAATACTCTCGAAGTATGAGAGGAAGATTGTTCCGAAAACGGTTTTCCGCTTGAACTTGCAGATTTCAGATAATGTTCGCTACATATCTTTGTAGCCATAGAGGAATGAGCGTATGATGGGAATTTACCAAAAGGCATGTATGAATGAAATTCTCAGTTATGCCTATACCTGTATTCATTCATACATTCATACATTTATGCGTACGCACATTCATAAATACGATGTCGGTTCTCTGTTTACTTGTAAGTCGGGTCATTACATATTCTCTTAGCCGATATGCGTCTAATGTATCCAATCGAAAAGACAAAGCGATAATCAACGGAAGGGAGTAAACATCGATATTATTGCCATTAGGCAGTATGATACACTTTTGCACTTCGTATTCTCTTAGGATACCGCTTTTGTATATGACTTTGATGTTGGCTCTCAAAGTAGGGTATGTGATACCAAATAGGTTTATCAATTCGTTTGTACTCATCCAAATGTTGTTGGAGATATTAGGGAAATGGATTTTACCGTATTCATCCATTGTTATTATACTTCTTTCTTGTTTCATCGTTTCTTGGTTTTATAGGTTGTCAAATGGCTTGACAAATAAAACTCTCCATCGATTCTATCTGCTTGGATAGATTCTCAATGTCGTTGCTTACCTTCTCGGCTGTAATCTTCGCATAGATTTGAGTGCTTCGTATGCTTGTATGCCCCATCAGTTTGGATAGCGTTTCAATGGGTACTCCATTGGATAAACAAATGGTCGTGGCATATGAATGCCTGCTTTGATGCCAACAGACGTTCTTTTGGATTCCGCATAGCTTCGCCACTGCTTTTATTCCATGTCGGCAATTGGCACAGCAGGGTACAGGCAACAATTTATTGCCTTCCGCAACACCTTGATACTTATCGATGATATGTTTGGCGGTGTCGAGCAATCGGATATTGGTCTCTGTTCCCATCTTTTGTCTGTTGGTCTTAATCCATAAATACCCGTCGAAAGATGTCTGCAAATTGTCGGTGGTGAGATTATACATATCCCTCCAACTCAATCCGCTGAAACAACAGAAAATAAAGAGGTCTCGAATAAGTTCGTAACTCTTCTTTTTGAAAGTTCCATTGATTAGCATTGTTATCTCTTCTTTGGTCAGAAAACCTCTTTTGGTCTCCTCCTTTGTGATGCGATAGGCATAAAACGGGTCACGCTGCAACCAACCGTTGTTAATGGCGGTATATATGATACTGCGGAACGGCATCATATACGACCATACGGTATTGGTGCAATGATTCTTCTCGGTACGGAGGAACAATTCAAAGTCGGTGACGAATGCGGGGGAAAATTCACGCAAGGCAATGTCGCTTACCTTATAGCGATGCTTGATGAATTCCTCTAAGTGGTTGTAAACGGTACAATACTTCCAATAACTGCGTTGGCTTTTCATCCTGCCCACTTGTTTGGCATAATCTTCATTATGCTGTCGGAATACGGCAAGCAGGGTCTTATGGTTCTGTCCCATACCCAAGAATGTGTTTCTTACTTTCTCGGCTGACACATAACCGTCCCTGTCTATAATCTCCTGATAAACCTTGTTTATGCCGACTCTGATTTTATCCAACATTCGGTTGCTTTCCTGTGCAACAACGCTTCTTCCCGACATTCTGCCGAGATTGACATTCCACAACTTTTCCTCCACGTCTAATTTACAACTGAATTGGGAAATCTTGCCGTTCACGGTGATACGGCACATCACAGGCACAAGCCCGTTCTTCTTTGGGGCATTGCGTTTGAGATAGAATAATACTCTGAAAGTGCTTCTGCTCATAACTCTACTTTTTTGATTACAAAATTATTTATGGTAGAGTTGAGTGACGATAAGCAAAACACGGCGTATCGGTGCAAAAGAATCTGCCGAAACGAAATCGTAACGAAGATATGGAATACTTTGCTATATTTGCAGTCTAAATCGCATGACAGATGTTGTTTTTCAGTCTGTTATAGCAATCATACATACCCATTGAAATCAAGAATCAAAGTAACGGTATAGTAACGAAACTCTGTCATTTCTTGGCATTTCATTGGCTTTTGATGGCTCTGCAACATCTTGGCAAACGCTGGTAAATCGCTAACAGACAACATTCTTTCCCCATTTAGCACCCACTTTCGTTTCTTTGTTGTATCTTTGCTCTTACGATAACATTTTGATAGCAATGAAGAAACCAGGACTACTACTACTGATGCTTGCCGCCATGTGCTTTCAAGGCTTGGCGCAGACGGCTAAAATAAAGAGTTGCTCTATCGCTCCTGACAACGATGATGATATGCTGACCGTGAAGGTGTCGTTCGACATTTCGGGTTGCCAAGGTGAGGAGGGCAGAGTGAATGTGTATTTCTACAACAATGCCACCGGAAAGGCGTTGAAGTGCTACGATCACACTTACAACACCACCGACAACTGCGTGGCGACATGGGCAACGATTACTCCTAAATATCAGTCCACCTCCTACAGCGATTTGGAAATCAAGATTCCAGCAAGCGAGTTGCACCTTGCCGATGGCGCATATAACCTGTATTACAACGTGGCGATAAAGTGCGGTGGAAAATGGCTTGTGGTGAATGATGATAAATATGTGTTCGACCTCACCTTATGGCAAGGCAGAACAACCAAACTTGCCGTTCACAACACCGACCGCTCGAAGTTGGTTTACACCTATGGAAAATGTGTGGTTTGCTTGACATGGAATGGCAGATGCAATGTATGCATGGGCGCAGGCAGCATCTACAACACCAACAACCCATGTCCAACTTGTGGCGGAACAGGATTGTGCCATTTCTGCCATGGCAGAGGCGGATTATTCACATCATCAACCATTCCTGCACCAACGAAACGTAGCAATAGTGGCGGAAATTCGGGTGGCTACTCACGTGGATACACAGGCGGATACACAGGCGGATATGTGGGCGGAGGCACTTCATCGGGCAGCACCACAAGCAAAACCAGACGCACATGCCCGGGCTGCAACGGCACAGGTAAAGGCGCAGATGAAATAGTGTGGACGCCAAACTACACAGGCACAGAAAGCCTACAATATTGCAGCCAATGTGGTCGCACCACATCACCCCACTCACACCGCCGCGCCATGTGCCGCGTCTGCTACGGCAAAGGCTACATCAACTAAATCTGTTGATAGATGTAATAAAGAAATCTGCTCAACAAGGACTCGAATAAAACCTTCTTGATGGTTTACTTATTTATCTGCTTTTGATTTGTTCCATAGGAAGGACCTTGCTCAAAGAGATAGCCCTGTAAGGAATTGTTGTGGAAGGCGTACTGTGGTGTAACTTGCGGTGCAGCTTTATCATAATCTCCATCGGTGATTTCAAAAGACCTCTGGAGTGAATTGGCAATATGCCACATCATTACTGGGGGAACAGCATTTCCAATGGCTTTATACTGTCTTACATTTGAAACGCAATCAAGCACAAAAGAATCAGGGAACGATTGGATGCGAGCCGCCTCTCTACAAGAAAAACGGCGATAACGATTGTTGATCATTAATACTGGGTCAGTGGAATTGAGGCTTACTTTTGATAGATGAGCACTCACAGTATTGCAAGGCATATCCAAATCTTGAGCACGGCCTTTATTCATTTTCTCACGAACAGCCAACATACCAGAAACAGCTCTGTCGCTAAAAAATAGAGATTCATTGCTGTTTTCCGCTTCGTCAATAACATCGCGCAAAACCGATGATGTAGGAATGTAGTGGTTGAAACGGAAAGAGTTTAAATCCTGTAGTTCTCTAAATCCAATAATAATAACACGTTCTCTTTTTTGTGGAACACCGAATTTTGACGCATTCACAAGAAAATACTGAACATGATACCCTGCATCACTAAATTCGTTAAGAATCATTGGAAAAGCTTTTTTTTGGTTTGCGGAAAGTATTCCTTTCACGTTTTCTGCAATAAATGCTCTGGGGCATTTTGCCTTAAGAATCTTAACCATTTCAAAAAAAAGCATACCCCTCTCGTCCTTATACCCTAAGCGAGGAGGATTTTGTGCTGAAATTGAAAATGATTGGCAAGGGAAACCACCTATGAGTAAGTCAAAGTCAGGCATCTCGTCAGGAGAAATGTCACGAACATCTTTAATTTGGCATTTATGCTCAAAATTTGCATTGTAGATTTTCGTGCAGTAGGGATCATTGTCAACGGCATAAACAATATCAAAAGCAGAGCGTGGATAATTAGTATCAAGGAAATCAAAACCTCCAAGTATGCCCAAATCCATACCTCCACAACCACAAAACAGAGATGCTACTTTTAATCTTCCCATACCAATAACTTTTCAGGTGTGAATTTTGATGAGTCAAAAGTGATTTCCATTCCGTTTCTTGGAATAGCGTTGATTAAATCCTGTTTATATAGCCCTACAGGATTTCTAAGGATGTACAATGTCTTGTCTACTGTGCTAAGCATCAAGCGATAAATGCAATAATGTTCTCTATGAGTTTCTGCCACATACCACTCATTTGGTGACATGTGGAAGTTATAAAGATATATTTTTTTCTTACTAATAGTAGTTTTAACTTCTATATATCTATGGTGGTTTGTGCCATCTCCTTCTAAACTATCAATGTCGAAACCTGGATGGTAAGCAGGGCTATCCACAATTGCAATCAAATGCAATAGTTGTTCATATCCCGCCAATTTTAGACGTTGTTTCTCGTGAGAATAAATGATAGACTCACCTATATTGCCAATGTCTTTTGTGGTGGTGGAGTTGTTGCTAATAATTTCAGCGATTCTATTATCAAAGACAACTTCCAATTCAGAATTGTTGATTAGTGACTTAATATCGGTCTTAAACCTATTAGAATCCACCATATCATTAACATAACCAAACCACTTAGGCTCAACTTTAGACAGCATCGTTGATGTCGGTTGTTTAATACCATAAAATGGTTCATATCCATCAAAATATGAATTGTCGTTGATGAATGTGTCTAATAATTCAACTGAATTAGGTTTCAGTGTATAATAACCGTCAATTCTTTTCTCTAAAAGAGATGCAATTTCCATATAATCCATAATATCGCCAGCGTACCTAACTACATCACCTTTTGTCCGCGGTTTCCCTTTTGAGTTAAGTATGTGTTTGTCTTCTGGGTTATAGTACTTTAACTTTTGCTTTCTATTCGTAAGAATAATCTTTGCAACATCTTTTGCCGACCTTTTTCCTGTGGTCACTCGCAAATCGTTAAAAATGCAATAGGTGGCCTCTTCATCAGAAATTGACATTTCTTTTTGTGGAACAGCTGAAGCAAGTAGCTCATTTCCAGCCATCAGCACTTTCAAGATGAATTGAGCTGGTTTAAATCTTACGTTATTTGATATTAATTCAATATTGTCAGTAGGTTTAATATGACCGCCTGGAAATTGAAATGACAACATAAGGAACCTGAAGAATTGAGTCAAATCTTGATTTTCATTTAAGAAAAAAGATAGTTTTGATGTTTCTGTTCGATTTTGCTCTTTATCTTCATTGTAGAATGCACATAAAGCGGAAATCTCTGTTCGCCAGTTTTCCACAGTCTTTTGTTTTAATGTGGCATTCCCTGGAAATAAACGAATAGATTGGTTGATTTTGTTGGCATAGTCTTCACAAGTTGTGGCTGAAATCTTGCAACACTCGTTAGCCATATACAACAACACATTTTCGATATTTCCTTTAAATCGAGGACGAACAAAATGGATTCTCAAATAATCAGAATCAGGAATATGATAATACTTAATCATAGTTGATGCTTTAATGCTTTTGCTATTGCTTTTGCTAATAATGGAGGAACAGCATTCCCCACTTGTTTTAATTGGCTTGTCTTGCTGCAAGTGAAAAAGAATTCATCTGGGAATGATTGAATTCTTGCGCTTTCTCTTGCGGTGGGAATTCTATTGAAAGAATAATGAAAATGATGTCGATGGCCTGTGTCGATTGTGAAGCTGGGCTTTGTGCTGCATAGTCGGGTCCATGCTATGTGCACTTTTCTTGTGTTTTGCAACTCGACAGGCAAATCTTTATAATTTCCTCCATCAGGAACAAGCGAGATAATGTCGATTGTTTTTTGATTGTGTGTCGTCGTTTGGTGATTATAGAGGCAATTTGATTTGCTGCGCATTAATTGCTGATATTGCGATAGGGGAGGGAATGGGTATGCTCCTCCGTCATCAACAGTGTGTTCTGGCAAATCAGATAAAGCTTCTTCCGCTGTCACTTTTTTTGTGTCGAAAGGAATTGGAAATGTGAATTCATTACCATCTTTTAATCCCACAAAAATGGCGCGACGGCGATTTTGTGGCACTCCATAATCAGATGCCAAAAGCACTTTTACTGCTACGGTGTAGCCCAAACTCTCAAAATCCCTAATTATCGTGTCTTTGACAACTCCATTGCCGATTGAAAGTATGTTTGGAACATTTTCCATGACAAAGGCTTTTGGCTTGAAATATTCAACCATTCTGACAAAACCCTTGTACAATTTGTTGCGTTCGTCGTCAACAATGCGTTTTCCTGCAATCGAAAAACCCTGACAAGGTGGACCGCCAATTATTACATCCACCTTTTCCCCATTGATGATATCAGCCACTTCCTTGCCAGTAAGTGACGACATATCGGCACATAAAGTTCGTGATGACGTGTGATTATGTTTGTAGGTTTTCAACGCATCTTTCCAAATGTCAATTCCAAGAAGAACGTGAAATCCTGCTTGCTCAAATCCAAGCGATAAGCCACCGCAACCGCAGAATAAGTCAAGTACATTGTATGTTGTTTCTGTTGTCATTCAAAATTTAAAGTTCTTATCATACAAAGTTACAAAATATTTTTATAAAGAAGGTGCACCAATGAAATTGGGTAAATAAAAAAACTCGCAGGCTTGGGGGCTGCGAGTTTTTTTGTGTGGGATAGGGTGGAATTAGTAGCCGAAGATTTCTTCGGTGGTTACGCGGCGGATAGGTCCGATTTTTTCGAGGGCTTTCATATCGAGTTCCTTTTCATCGCCGAGAATGATGTAGCGGTATGGCTTGCCAGCCATATTGGCTTTCTCAAAGTTCACCACGTCAGCCAACTTGATGGCAGGCAGTGCCTCATACACCTTTTGTGATGGGTCGAAGTCATAACCGTTTTTCTGTGCGTTGAAGTATGCCCAGAGCACGCTCATCTTGGTGGTGCGATCAGTGGCGTATTGCTTTCTGAGTGCGTTTTTAGCCAAATTGAATGCTTGTTCAGATTGTGGAATACTGTCGATGAGGAGGTTAAATTCTGTGATACAGTCGGTCATCTTATCGTTTTGTGTTGCGATATAGGTGAATGCCGATTCAGTGTCGTTGTTGCGGTAAGGGAAGCTGTAGTTGGCTGAAGCCGCGTATGCCAAGCCGCGCGCCTCGCGTAGCTCCTGGAACACGATGCTGTTCATGCCGCCGCCAAAGTATTCGTTGAATGCCACAATAATGGGCAGACGTTCGAAGTTGCGGCCGCGACCCTCATCGGTGTATTGCATCATATAGATGTTCTTAGCCTCGTATGGCGCAATGATTACCTCGTTTTGAGTGACAGGCACACTCTTGTAAGGCTTGTTCACAGGCACATCTTTCAACTTCTTAGCCACCTTGTGACCCTTGTCGATGGCGGCAATCACTTGCTTTTCGCCGTCGGGACCGTAATACATCACCAAGTGCTTCATATTGCGCAAATCTTTCATGATTGCAAGCAGTTCGGCAGGCTTAGCCTCGCGGAGTTCGCTTTCGCTCATGTCGTTGAGTGTGCTGTTGTAATTACCGAAAATGGCATAATTGCGCAGTGCATTGAAATTGGCGCCTTGGTTGGTCTTGTTGTCGGCGCGACCTTTCAGCACCATTGCCACATATTGGTTGTAGGCCTCTTGGTCGGGTTTTGCATTTTTCACAAGGTATTCCACGAGGGCGATAGCCTTGCTCATATTCTCGCTCAAGCCGCTAATTTGCAAATACACATTTTCGTTGCTTGATGAGAAACTGTAGTCGCAAGCGAGGGCATACATTTTCTTCTTAAATTCCTCGTTGCTCATCTTGTCGGTGCCCAGATAGTCCATGTAGTCGAAAAGAGTATTCAAACGCTTGTCGGCCTCCATGCCGAAGTTCCACACAAAGCAGAGGTTGAACAAGCCGTTTTCAGTATTTTGCTTGTAAAGCAATGGCAGACCGTTCTTGGTCTTGCTCACGGTGAGGTCGTGCTTGAAGTCGATAAAGCGTGGAGCGATTAGTGCAGGCTCTGAATTGGCAATATCTTCTACAAATTGGCTCTTTTTGTCGCGGTTGGTAGGAATTGGGGTGATGGCTGGTTTCTCAATCTTCTTTTGATTGGGGTCGTCGCCCTGTTCCTTGTAGCAAATCACATAGTTGTGCTCATTGAAGTGGCGGCGTGCGAAGTCGGCAATCTGCGCCTTGGTCATACCCTCGATGCGCTTGATTTGCTCCACTTCCTTGCTCCATTCAATGCCGTTGATAAACGCGTCGACCATCATATCGGTGCGAGTGCGGTTGCTCTCAATCGCCTTGTAATAGTTGCGTTTCGCATTGTTGATAACCGATGTCAGCAATTCGTCGCTAAATTCGCCACGGCCCACCTTTGCCATTTCGTCGAGGATAAGTTGGCGTACCTCATTCAGCGTTTGCCCTTCCTTTGGCATAGCATAAACGAACAGCATAGAGTAGTCGGTCATCAGTTCGCTGCTTGCGCCAGCGCTCAGCACTTTCATTTTTTGATTGAGGTCGAGGTCGATCAGACCGGCATTGCCGTTGCTCAGCAGCATCGACACCACTTCCAGCGTGTCGCTCTCGGCGCATCGAGCAGCAGGCATACGCCATGCCATAGCCATGTAAGGCGATTCCTTACCCATCACAGTAGTGTCGACAGGTGCGGTGATAGGCGCCATTGGGGCAAATTCGGGGCGAGAAAGGTTTTCGTTGGCCTTCCAGTCGCCGAAGTAGCGTTCAATCACGTCCATTGTGGCGTCGAAATCGAGGTCGCCAGCAAGGCAAATTGCCACATTGTTGGGGCAATAGTAGCGGTTGAAGTAGTTTTTGATGTTGGTGATTGACGGATTTTTGAGGTGTTCCTGAGTGCCGATGGTGCTTTGTGTGCCATAGGGGTGACTGGGGAACAATTTGGCGAAGAGCGCTTCAAACAGTTTGCGGTTGTCTTGCGCCATGCCGATGTTCTTTTCCTCATACACTGCTTCAAGTTCGGTGTGGAAACCGCGAATCACCATGTTTTGGAAGCGGTCGCTCTGAATGCGTGACCAGTTTTCCACCTCGTTGGCAGGAATGTTTTCGGTGTAGCAGGTCACATCGTTGCTGGTGTAGGCGTTAGTACCTTCGCCTCCAATCGACGCCATCATCTTATCGTATTCATTCGGAATGTTGTATTGTGCGGCCAGTTGCGACACGCTGTCGATTTCGTGATAGAGCTTTTTGCGCAATTCAGGGTCGGTCACCTTGCGGTATTGCTCGTAGCGCGCCTCAATGTCGTTGAGCAGCGGCACTTCGGCTGCATAGTTGCTGGTGCCGAACTTTTGTGTGCCCTTAAACATCAGGTGCTCAAGATAGTGTGCCAAACCGGTGGTTTCGGCAGGGTCGTTGCGCGAGCCGGTGCGTACGGCAATCAATGCGGAAATGCGGGGTTTGTCCTTGTTCACGCTCAAATACACCTTAAGCCCATTGGGCAACGTGTAGATGCGAGTGGCGGTAAGGTCGCCAGCCACGCTCTCGTATTGGCGAGGAGCGGCCCAGGCAACGCTGCCAGCCACCAAGCAAGCCAATAATCCAAAAATCAATCTTCTCATGCGAATAAAATTAATTGACTGTAAATGTTGATAATTGATGCAAAATTATAAAAAGATGTGTAATATCAAGACAATTAGCACCGATATTTACTGGATCAGTGGAAAATTTGTGGGGATAAATTATGCTTTGTTGCCGAATCGTGAATGGAACCAAAAACAAAAACATAAAAAACAGCCTTGGA
>ERZ857629.852-NODE-852-length-38272-cov-4.818222_pt1 | contig 38272 bp, 25 predicted proteins | sample MGYA00519700_ERZ857629 | MGnify/ENA primary metagenome ERZ857629 (study PRJEB31778, sample SAMEA3449351) | human gut metagenome | biome: human gut; feature: human-associated habitat; material: faeces | place: United Kingdom | collected 2010/2012 ... | reverse complement strand
GACATTTCCTGCTAATCAGGATGCATTTCTCCGCTGGAAATCATCCCTGCAAGACATTCCTGCTAATCAGGATGCATTTCTCCACTGGAAATCATCCCTCCCAGGCATTTTCTGCAATTCAGGATGCATCCCGACGCTGAATTGCATCCCGCGAGACCACGAATGCCTGATCAGGATGCTTGCCTATTCCGGCATCTTCGCCTCGCTGGCCCCGGCTGCAGCAAGGACTTCTTCCAGCGGCACCTCAAGGGTCTCCGCTACATCCTCTGCACGCATGCGTCCTTCCTTGACCAGTTGTACCAGAGAGGCCAGAATCTTCGCGCGTTCTTCGTTTCGGCCGTCTCTTTTTCCTTCTATATGCCCCTGCTCTTCGCTGGTACGCATCAAATCTTCGATCGCTTTGCACATATCTATCCTGCCCTCCTTCGCTTCTTCATATGAAATATCCGTTCCTGTCATCGTTCCGATCACACGGGCTGCACTGACCTCCAGCAGCATGCGCGGATTGTCTTTTGTGAAAGCCAGCAGTTCATCTGCATTTTTGGAATACTTGATGTAGCCCATGACTTCCCGAAAGCTTGTCTGAAACTTCTGCAGCTCGTCTTTACTCAGTGTTGACGGTTCGATCAGATTCACCCGATAGTTCTGAATGTGCTGTTTCATTCTGGGATCTCTCAGCTCCATCATATCATGCAGGCACAAGGGACCGTCCCATGGATCTGAGCCGAAATAAATCGTCAGGGTGAAAACAGGAGTCAGTTTGTCTTCTTTTCGAAAACCGGACAGAAATTCTCCCGACGAGCTCGCAGGAGGATTATTTTCTCTTCGGTGCCTCTTTGCCGTCTGCTCAATCTGATCATAGTAATCGATCGCATCGTACATCTGATTTCTCACCGGCATGGCATAATGCACATTTGTCTGCAATTCCGTTCCAAGATTCAGACGATACACAGCATGCTGATCTCTGCGGATTACCGTGTTTTTCATCAGATCACGGAAAAGATTCCTTGTCCTTAGTTTACTTTGTTTTCCCTTGGTGCTTCTTCCGGACAGAACCAGCATCTCGGAAGGATCCAGCTCTGTCAGATCTTCGGGATGTATGACCTGCTCTCCATCGAACAGCTGATAATTGAACACATCCGAGAATACTTCATTGTCCTGAAGATATTGCTTTGTCACCGTGTCTGCGATACTCATCGTCAGCCTCCTCTTTCTGATGCAGAAGCCTTCTGACGATTTTCCCTCTGTCTTCGATGTTTCTCCTCCGAAGTTATTTTGCCTGTCTCGTGCGAAGCTTCTGCCTATACAAATGAATGGATTTTTCTTGCATAAGCTTCATGGGATGTGAATTCAGAACAGAAAACAGACGGGACCGCATACGATTCCCGATGCGGCATTCACAGACTGGATGAAATATGCAATTACCTATGATAGTATCGAAGTTTCTCTCTTGTGTCCATACCGCAATTCTCGCAGGGAATTGCGGTACTGCATGGAAATGTCTCGTTAATGCGCCGCGCGGAAGCGTCACAACGAAGTACCGCGGGGAAGCGCCGCGAAGAAGCGCTTCAATGATCCCCGAGAATTGCGGTGTGCCAGGCTCTTCGCACTGTGTCCAGGATCAGGTCGTGCATTTCCAGGTGCTGTCCCAGGAAATCCTGCATGCCGTAGACGCAGTCCAGCTGATAGCTGATGGCTTCATATCCAAGCCAGGCTCCGAGAAGATTTCCGGTGACGGAGCCTGCTGTGTCGGAGTCGCCGTTCTGATTGACGGCGGCGTGGATAGCCGTAAAATAATCGTTCTGATAGCGAAGGGTCAGATAGAGGCTCATGGCGAGCACCGATTCGCAGGTCTCCCCTTTCCCAAGCCGGGAGAGGCTTTTTCCTGTGGTGATCGAAGGCGTTGCGGCAAGCTCCATGGCCTTTTCCATAAGCGCGATGAACTCCGGGAGATCCTTTAAGCCGCGGAACTGCTGCTCCACCTGGTAGACCGCATTGGCGGCAAGGCGCTCCAGAGTCGGATCCGCAGGCCTCCGGTAGAGCATCCGGTGAATCATCTCGGCAAGAAGCGCCGAGGACAGCCAGGCGAAGGGATGCCCGTGCGTAAGCGCAGCAGCGCGGGCTGCCGCAAGTGCGACATTTTCTCTCCGGAGATTCTGGGTTTCCTCGTTCAGCATCAGCCCGATCGGAGCTGCCCGCATCACCGAGCCGCACCCCTTGCTGGCATTGAAAGGCTTCTCCATCGTTCCGCGTTTTTGCACATTGTATTCCTCTCCGGTTCCCTGCGCCGCAATGAACTGCTGTGCCAAAGCGCTCATGCATGTTTTTCCCGGTGCGCGCTGCGCCTTCAGGCGGTGATCCGTGTAAATTGCCGTAAAAGGGTGGGTATAGCGGATTCTGGACTGCTGCGTCGCATACCAATCCAGATAGGCCAGGTCCAGAAAAATCTCGGCGTCCGCATCCGCAGCCCCGCTTCTGCGAAGCCGGATTCCCTCGGTCAGCCCATCCATCCCGAACAGAATCATCTGCGTGTCATCGCTGACAAGAGCCTTCTGATTCGGCCCGAACTGCGGCTTTACGATTCCCTGGCGCCCATAGTGCTCCACGATCTCAGAAAGCTGCATAAACTCCACGGGAAAACCGAGCGCATCTCCGAATGCGCCTCCCATGATGCAGCCCATAAATATGTTGTAATAACGTCCTGTCGGATCCAGCATTTCATCCCCCTGTCCAGAATCCTTTATCGAGTTATTGCTAATATGTCCCTCTCAGACCTTGCGAAATTTCTCAGGCCTCCTCTGTTTTGCTCAGACCATTTCAGATTTTTCTCAGATCGTTCCAGCCTGTTTCCGATCTTTTCAGGTCTCCTGCTGCTTTCCCCCGATCAGGCGGCAGATCCCCCATGCCGCAAGAGGCAGCATCGTCAGGTAATACCGCATGGTGTATCTTCCGGAGGCCTCCCAGATCTGGTGGAACAGCATCCCGCCGACGAGAAAGAGAACCAGCAGAATTTCCGGCTCGGATACGGTGTGAAGGTGCTGTCCCTGCTTTTGTGCCTGTTGGCCGTTCTGTGTCTGTTGGCCGTTCTGTGCCTGTTGGCCGTTCTGTCCCTGTTGGCCGTTCTGCGCCGGCATTCTGAGCTTTTGCTTTCTTCGGAGCGCAGACCCTGTGGCGCTGAGCAGATAAACAGTGAGTCCCAGATAGATCAGAGAGTGCGTCACATTCATTCCCCACTGAAGAATCCGGCTTCCCGTTCCGAAAATAAGAGAATCCACTAGCTTCGGAAGCTCTCCCGTATGCCGTCTCGTCTCCTCCATCTCCCTCATGGAGACACAGGTGGGATCCCCCCACTGCGACAGGAATTTTCCCGCATAAAAGCGAATGAGATACCGCTTGGAATTCTGAAATTCTCCAATCGAAGCCTTCATCGTTTCCCGGGCATCCAGAACGGTCTGCTCTCTGTCATAGCCGGCATCCCGGAAAAGACCGACATTTCTGCCGTTGTACCAGCCGTATTTTCCCTCCGTCTCCTCCATTCCCATGGCAAAATAGGCCGCAGACGGAACGCCTTCCGGCATTTTCTCAATTCCTGCTGCCCTTGCCGTTCCAAGATTCACAGCGCTCTGCGCGCCCTTGGTAAGGACAACGAACATGACGCCAAACAGCACCGCGCGCAGGATCAGAGCTCCTGCAGATTTTCCGGAGGCTGCAGCATTTTCAGTAGCTGCAGCGTTTTCGGCTGCTGCAGTACCGGCTGTATTTCCGGAAACTCCAGCGTTTTCGGCTGCTGCGTTCACCGCATCCATCAGAAGAATCAGGATCATGGCAATCAGCGCCACGTAGCAGTTGGTTTTCAGCAGCGTTGCCGCAGCGATGCAGATCCCGGCCCCGATGATATCGCGAAGCCTTCTCCGGTTCAGATATCGGATCTCCAGGAGAAATGCCGCGCTCTGCACAGCAAAGGACCACAGGTCCGCATAAATAAAGGTTGCAAAGACATAGTAGAACCAGCAGCCCATTGACAGAAGCTGCATCACCGCGCAGACCCTCCTGTCATGGAACAGCTCCCACGTGATCTGATACAAGAAACACAGGTTGCAAAGAATCGAGACAACGTTCAGCAGCTGATACACCAGATAATTGGACGGACCGCACAGCGCCTGAAGCACCTGCCCGATGAGGACATAGGTCACCTGGAACGGATAGACGAACAGATAGCCGCCCTCCTGCAGCGAACTGTAATCTCCCTTGGAAAAAGCCTGCATGATCTCATCCAGCTGAAGAGCATCGTTGGTTGCATTTCCCCGGATCACCAGCACGAGAAACAAAGACATTCCCCCTGCTGCAAGGAGCATCGGCCACGGAAACGACGGGCGCTCTCCGCTTTTCCCCTGCTCGCTCCTACTCCTAGTCTCGTTCCTGCTCCTACTCTCGCTCCTGCTCCTGCTTCTGCTCTCGCTCCTGCTTCTGCTCTCGCCCATGGTCATGCTTCTGGTCATGCACTTCAGGACAATTCGCATCAATACCAGGATGACCGCCATGGAAAGAAGCAGCAGCGGCACATGATCCCGCACAATGTCAAACAGATCATTCTGCTCATACTGCCGAAACCGGATTACCGTCGCCAGGCTGAAAAAAAGCGTAATCACGGATAAGATGCAAAGAAGTCCGTAGGAAAGATATATGGCAAGCTGTCTTAAGAAATTCAGTACTCTCATCATTTATTGTCAGGCAACCTCCTGATCCATGTCTTCCGTTCTTCCATCATTGATCTGCATGGCTTCCCGTCGCAAGCATGCACAGCCTGGTTTCCTGCTGCAAGCATGCACAGCTTGATTTCCCGCTGCGGACTGCAAACATGTGCAATTTCCTGCTGCAAAGGGAACAGGATACCATGCTTCCTCTCATATTATCACATCCTATGTTCTTAAGAGAAATTGGAAGCAGGCAAACAAAAAAGAGAGCCGCGCTCTCTTTGGGGTTTGGGCTGGAAGGGCCGATTGGAAGATAACTTTTTTTCTTTTCAATGTATCTCTGACAAGACATTCCAGCAGATCAGGATACATTTCTCTGACGGAAATCATCCCTCCTGGAAATTTTAAGCAAATCAGGATGCATTTCCCCGACGGGAATCATCCCTCCCGGAAATTTTTATCAAATCAGGATGCATTTCCCCAACGGGAATCATCCCTCCCGGAAATTTTAAGCAAATCAGGATGCATTTCCCCGCTGGAAATCATCCCTCACAGACTTTTCCAGCAAATCAGGATGCATTTCCTCGTTGGAAATCATCCCTCCAAGACATTTCCTGCTAATCAGGATGCATTTCTCCGTTGGAAATCATCCCTCGCAGACATTTCTAGCAAATCAGGATCAATCTCCCCGCTGGAAATCATCCCTCGCAGACATTTCCTGCTAATCAGGATGAATCCCATCGAAAGAAATCATCTCTGGACAAGTATTCTTGCAAATCAGGATGAATTTCCGCCGCTCAAAAAGCGTCCCTCAAAAAGCGTCCTCCAAAAAGCGTCCCTCAAAAAGCTTGTCCAGCTTACGAGACAGGCAGAGTACACTTGACAAGGGATACAATTCGTTCAGAGAGAAATTCAATGGAATAAGATCGACGAACAAAAAAATAAGAAAAGATAAGAATCCGAACAGAGAAAGAAAAAAACCCGAAAGCCCTGTGCACTTTGACTCCTAGCCTCAGCCAGGTGGGTGCCCGAAGCAGCTACTTTTGCCATCCCGAGAACGCCGGACAAGCCGGGGTCTTCTGTCCGTAAGGACAGGGGCGCGACAGCCATAATGCGAAACGAAGCTCCCGTTTAAAGTATTTGTAGGTTCAAAATAGCACAGGAAGAATGCTTCCAGGCAAGACTAAGTATAACAATCCGGGGTCTTTTTGTCTATGCAAAAAGGCCCCGGAAAAGTGTTTCTGTATGTCACCCGCATATGCCCGGAATATACTGTACCCATAACTGTGGACACGGAAAACGGCCTATGCGGGTCAGAAAAAGGCCCCGGAAATCAGCTCCATATTTCTGCGCATTCACCGGAAATCAGCTTCAGATCTCTGCGCATTCACCGGAAAGCCAGAGCTTCTCTTCCTCGTTCAGGTAAGGGGATATTTTCTCCAGAACGCTTCTGTGATAGTCGTTCAGGAGCTTTCTTGTGTGCGGCGTAAGGACGGACGGATCGATCAGATCACGGTCCAGCGGTGCAAAGGTGAGCGGCTCGAAGCAAAGGAACGTTCCATCCGGCGTTGTTCCCCATTCGCGGCAAAGAAGGATCGTCTCGATCCGGATGCCGTACGCGCCCTCCCGGTAAACGCCTGGTTCGTCCGAAACCACCATGCCGGCCTCAAGCGGCGTGGAGTCTGCTTTTTCACGTTCTCTCCAGCGGATGGTCTGCGGGCCCTCGTGCACGTTCAGAAGATAACCGATTCCGTGCCCGGTGCCGCACTTGTAGTCCATGCCGTTCTCCCACATGGGCTCTCTCGCCATGATATCGAGCGCAATGCCGTTGCAGCCCTTGAGGAATACCGTGCCCATCAGCTGCAGCTGTGAGACCGCGGTCAGCGTATAGCTGCGGCGCATCTCGTCCGTCACGGGTCCGAGGGACATCGTTCTTGTGACATCCGTTGTCCCGCGAAGATAATGTCCGCCGGAATCCACAAGAAGCATTCCCTCCGGGGAAAGCGCCGCTCCGCCGTCCTCGCCGGGCTCGTAGTGCATCATGGCCGCGTTGCTTCCGTACGCGGAAATCGTCGGGAAGGAAAGCTCCACATAATCGGAAATTCCGGCTCTCAGCTGATCCAGGTAAGCGGCTGCGGAGCCCTCCGTCAGCTGCATTCCCTCCTTCATGCTCTTTTTCAGCCAGTAAATAAACTTCGTAAGTGCTGCGCTGTCCTCCACGTAAATGTCGCGGAAATTCCGAATCTCCGTCTCATTGCGGATGGACTTCATAAAGTCCACGGGGCTCGGCGTTTCAACGAAGTGTTTTGCTTCCTCGGAGGCAAGAATCTTATCCGCAGCTGCCTTGGGCAGCGCTGCAAGGTCAAGACCCTCTGCCTTCAGCTCCTCACGGATGGTCCGATCCAGATTCTTCAAAAGAGCGCAGTACACAGAGAAGCTCGTGTAATCCGGGTCGATCCAGACTCTGACCGCAGCCGGCTTTTCCCCGTCCGCGGCAGAAACCGTCTCAGCGGCAGAAACCGTCTCAGCGGCAGAAGTCCCTGCCGCTGCGCCAGCCGCGGCTTCCTCGCCAAGCGGCAGCTCCGGCAGATCCGCAAGGAAGCGCTCATAGCTGCGGAGCGTGATGCCTGCTTCCTTTGCATATTCTTTCAGCTCCCCGGTCACCTCCTCGTCCTGAAGGTACAGGAGTGCCTTATCCTTCGTCACAACGGCGTAGGACAGCGCCACCGGGTTGCACTCCACATCATTTCCGCGGATGTTGAAGAGCCACATGATCTCGTCCAGCTTGCTGCTGACATAGGCCGTGACATTCTTCTCCGCCATTTTCCCGCGAAGTCTTTTCAGCTTCGACTCGGCGGACTCACCCGCGTATTTTTCCGCATCCAAGAGAAAAACAGGGTGCTTCGGAAGTGCGGGGCGGTTCTCCCAGGTATCTCCCGCAAGGTCCTTTTCCGCAGAAACCTCCACCCTCTTCTCGCCAAGAAGAGCGGCAAGTGCCTGCCCCTCTGCCTTGGTGATGCAGCGGCCGTCAAAGGCAAGCCGCGAATTCTCCGGCATCTCTGCCTTCAGCCATTCGTGAAGCGTCGGAACGCCGGGCTCTCCCATTTTCATCAGGGTGATACCGCTTCCTGCAAGCTCATGCTCCGCCTGGATAAAATAACGTCCGTCTGCCCAGAGTGCGGCTTCTTCTCCCCGCACGGCGAGAATGCCTGCGGAGCCTGTAAAACCGCTGTAGTACTCTCTTGCCTTGAAACAGTCTGCCACATATTCCGAATTGTGATAATCCGCGGTAGGAATGATCACGGTGTCCACACCGTTTCTCTCCATCGCACCGCGAAGCGCCGCAAGACGGGCGACGCATCTGTTCTCTGCCATTTCTCTCTGTCCTTCTTTCCTGTTTTCTTTCCGATTCTCCGGTTCTTTCTCCGAATCTCCGGTCTTTTCTCTCCTGAAATATCCTTCCGGTCTTTTCTCCGGAAATTCTCCTTCCGAGAATTTCCTTTCGGAATCTCAAATACCGAGGAATTTCTCCACCTCGGCTGCCATAGCTCTTTCGTCCTTGTCGCAGACCGTCTTATGACGGATTTCCGCGCCGCGAAGTCCTGCAACCGCCTGAGGAACAGGGGTGCCGCTTACTGCGGAGAGCGCATCTGCAAGCTCCAGATCCGGAAGCTCGTGGGGCTTTCCGAGCGCCTTCATGACCGATGTCTCGAACTTGAACGGAGAAGCTGTGGAGACGATCACGGTTCTGGTCGCATCGCCGGTCTCCTTCCGGTATTTTCCGTAAACCGCAGAGGCAACTGCCGTGTGCGGATCGATGACGTAGCCGTCCTTCTCGTAGCGCTCCCGGATTTCCTCCGCAGTCTCTTCCTCGTCAGCATAGCCGCCTGCAAAATCGCCGAGTCTTTTGCGCATCTCGTCGGTGATCTGATATTTTCCCTCCTCGGAAAGCTTCTTCATAAAGCCGGCATCCGCCTCGGCACTGTCGCCTGCGATGTGGTAGATCAGGCGCTCCAGATTGGAGGAAATCAGGATATCCATCGACGGCGAGGTGGTCAGAACGAACTCGCGGTTGCGGTCATACTCGCCGGTCCGGAAGAAATCATACAGAACCTTGTTGGAGTTGGAGGCGCAGATCAGCTTGTGAACCGGAACGCCAAGCTCCTTCGCATAGTAGGCAGCAAGGATGTTGCCGAAATTTCCGGTGGGAACGACAAAATTCACGGCTTCGCCCGCGGAAATAGCTTCCGCTGCCGAAACGCCGCCGTTTACCGAAATGTCCTTCTTCTCATTCTCTGCGGCACCGAGAAGTCTCGTGTAAGCCCAGACGTAGTAAGCAATCTGCGGAACGAGGCGGCCGATGTTGATGGAGTTTGCGGAGGAGAACTGGTAGCCTGCTGCAGCAAGCTTCTCCTTCTCTGCGGGATCCGTGAAGATCTTCTTGACGCCGCTCTGGGCATCGTCGAAGTTGCCGCGGATTCCGACAACGCAGGTATTTTCCCCCTTCTGCGTCACCATCTGGCGCTCCTGAATCGAGGAGACGCCGTCCTTCGGATAGAAAACAATGATCTTCGTGCCCGGAACATCCGCAAAGCCTGCCAGCGCAGCCTTTCCGGTGTCGCCCGATGTGGCCGTCAGAATGACAATCTGCTTGTCCTCATGGTTCTTCTTCGCCGCCGTGATCATCAGGTGCGGCAGAATCGAGAGCGCCATGTCCTTGAAGGCAATGGTGGCGCCATGGAAAAGCTCCATGTATTCCACACCGTTTACGTTTCTGAGAGGAGCGATGGCCGGCGTGTCAAACTTGCTGTCATACGCTGCGGCAATGCAGCCCTTCAGCTCTTCCTCCGTATAATCGGTAAGAAACAGCTTCATGACTTCATAGGCAACCTCCCGGTAGGTCATTCCGGAAAGCTTCTCCAGAGAGACATCCAGCTTCGGAAGCTCTGTGGGAACGAACAGTCCGCCGTCATCCGAAAGGCCCTTCAGAATTGCCTGCGATGCCGTAATCGGTGTGCTCTCACTTCTGGTGCTGCGGTACATGATGCTCATAATCTTCCTCCTCTGCCGCGGCCAGCCCGCGGCTCGTTATGCCATTACCTTCATTACCTGATACTCAATCTGTCACCCCGTCAGAACCGTCGCTTCCGGGTTCTGCCTGCCGGTTCGGACGCTCTCATCCCTTCGGCTTCTCCTCTCCCGCCTCGGCAAGAGCCTCCCGAAGCAGCGTGTCATCTCCGGTATAGCGGGCAGCCTCCAGACCTCTTGCTTCCTTTTCAATCTGCTCCTGGAACTGCAGGAAGGCCTGATCGAGAGATTCGTTGGTAAGCTCCGGGCGAACCTCATCACTTTTCTGTGGTCTTCGCCTCTTCTTCGGCTCCTTGAGAATCCACTTCTTTGCCGACGCACCGAACGGCTTCGGCGCAAGCTTCTTATCCAGAAGGGGCCGCAGAAGGTTCACAAGAAGCAGTGCATAGACCACTGCATCCTCATAAAAGCCGGCCTTCCTCACCCAGAACACGGCTGCTCCGAAGATCAGCCCGTACCAGCATCTCGCCGCAAACGAGATCGGTGAGGTCGTATAATCCTCCGCCATGACAAAGGCTGTAAACAGGAAGCTTCCTCCGCCAAGCTGAATCGCCAGCGTATAGGGAGACAGGCCGTAGCGGCCGATCAGTACATAGCATACAGAAAAAGACAGGATTGCCGCAAGAGGTACGGTCAAATCTATGATTCCCGCAAGGAACAAAATAACGACACCCGCCAGAACGGCAAGCGCCGATGCGGTCCCGATATAGCCCGCGACATTGCCGGTCAGCATCTCCAGGAGATTCGGTGTCTCCCCGCTCTGCAAAAGCGCAAGGGGAGAAACTCCCTCGTAATTCTTACAGGACAGATCGAGCATCATGCCGCGGCATACAAGGAGCAGTACACATTTTGCCGCCATTGCCGGATTGAAAAGATTGTGCCCCAGTCCTCCGGAAGCATGCTTGAACACCACGATGGCAAGCGCCGACTGTGCGGCAGCGGCCCAAAGCGGCGCACCGGGCGGCAGAATCAGGCCGCACACAAGTCCCGTGACAATGCAGGAGTAGTCCATCACGGACGCTGCCCGCTTCTTCCATATCAGATCACAGAGAAATTCCAGGACGAACGCGCAGCCAACCGAGATGCCGATCAGAAGCGCTGCATGAAATCCGTAGCGGTAAATTCCCATGCCCGCGCACGGAAGAAGTGCCAGCACAACAAAATACATCAGGTCGCCCGTGGTGATCCGGGATCGCACGTAGGGGGCGGTTTCGAAGACTTTGAATATTGCCTGCTTCAAATCTGATACCTCCTTGCGTAATCTCCTGCAAGCGCGCTGTTGCGAAGACATTCCCGCTTCATCGCGCCGATCTCTGCGGCAAGATCAATGCCCGCCGGGCAGACATAGCTGCAGCAGCCGCAGTCGCAGCACTCCATCCCGGCATGCTCCGCAAAAGCAGGCTTGTTCCTGAGTCTTGCATCCTTTATAAGCTGCATCGGAACAAGCTGCTCGGGGCAGGCCTGAACACAGCGCCGGCACCGGATACAGGGTGTTTCCTTTTTTTCCTCCGAAGCGCTCTTCGGAAGGCAGGTAATGGCGGAGGAAAGTTTGGTGACCGGGGCGTCCAGATTCCGGATTTCATGTCCGGTGATGGGCCCTCCCGCAAGAAGAAGCGTGTTGTCCTCTTTATAAAAGCGTCCGAGATTTCCTGCCTGCTCCAGAACATCCCGGTAGGTCTCTCCGAGGCGGACCCGGAGATTGCAGGGAGCTGCGGCGGCAGGCCCGGATACGGTAATCACTCTTTTGATCAGCGGCTCCCCGAGAAGCACCGCGTCACTGACCGCGGCAAGCGTCTGGGCATTCACCACGAGACACCCGATCTCATAGGGAAGCATTCTCGCATTCAGGCTCCTTCCGGTGACCGCATGAATCAGCTGTCTCTCCGAGCCCTGCGGATACTTATCCTTGCAGCGCCGCACATAAATTCTCGGATTGTCGATCAGAAGCTCGCGAAGGAGCTGAAATCCCTCGCGGTTCGATTCGGAGACGGCGATGATTCCCTTCGCCTTCGGGAAAAGTCCAAGAAGAATGGCCAGTCCGTCAATGACCTTCCAGGGATCCTCCAGAATCCGGCGGTAGTCACCGGTCAGATAGGGCTCACACTCCACGCAGTTGGCAATGATCGTATTCATCGTCGTCCTGCTGGCATTCAGAAGCTTATATTCCGTCGGAAGTCCCGAGCCGCCAAGACCTGCAATGCCCGCATCCCGGATCGCCGTCAGGATTTCCTGTCTCGTCATGCGCGTAGGATCGATGTCGTGCCGCCTTGCAAACGGCACATACTGCCCGTCGTTCTCAATAATAATGGAAGGAACCGGCTCCCCCGAAATGTCCGGCACATCCTCCATCGCAACCACTCTCCCCGACACCGAGGAATGAAGGTTTGCGGACAGCTCCCCATCCGCCCGTGCGATCAGCTGCCCGCAGCAGACATATTCTCCCAGGGACACGACAGGAACTGCCGGCTCGCCGATGTGCTGTTTTAACGGGAAAAACATCTTCCCCTCAAACGGAAATACCTCCCGGATCTTCCGATCCTTCGAGAGGTCCTTTCCGGAATACGGGTGAATCCCGCCCGTGAATGTCAGTCTTGCCATTTTATCCCTCGCTGAGGCAAAATTTGCGAAGCCGCTTTTTATTCCGTCCTCCCGGAGAGGCTACTGTTTTGCCATCTCAAATTCTTCCAGATACTTCATAAATTCCTGCTCCGGCACCGGTTTCGAGTAGTAGAAGCCCTGCAGATATTCGACGCCGTGCGAAATGAGCATATCCCGCTGCTCCTTCGTTTCCACGCCCTCTGCCACTGCCTCGCGCCGAAGTCCCCGGATGAGGGAAAGCATGTTCTCAAAGATCACATGATTGTCCTCGCTCTCCCCTTCTGCCCACAGAAAGCTCTTGTCCACCTTGATAATCCGGAACGGGAAATTCTGAAGGTAGAACAGGTTTGCCCGTCCGGTTCCGAAATCATCCAGAGCAAAAGAAAAGCCGTCTTTCGTCAGCTTCTCCATGACACTTCGCATGGTGTTTATGGAGTATACCATTGCAGATTCCGTAATTTCCAGATTGATTTCCGACGTTGATACCCCATAGCCTTCCGCGATGGAAAGCAGGCGCTCCGGAAGCTGCGTATCCATGCACTGAACAGCTGACAGATTTACTTCCACAAACTGAAGACCTGCATGCTGCGGAGCTCCGGAGGAGAGGAATCTGCACACCTCCGTGAAAACAAAATCTCCGATCTGTGCAATCATACCGGTCTGCTCTGCAACCGGAATGAATTCTTCCGGAGAAATCATTCCAAGCTCCTCATCCTTCAGGCGCACCAAAGCCTCTGCCGAATGTATTTTTCCACATTTTGTATCATAAATCGGCTGATAATAAACTTCCAGCGAACGATTTTCCAACGCCCTCCGGACCGCCATCTCCACGGAAATTCTGCGCTCCTCCTCCCGCAGCTCATCCGCCAGATAGATCCGGTCCTTCGGCAGCCGGTCGTTGTATTCCGCTCCGACGAAAATCTCCAGCTGCTCCTGCGTCTTCATCTGCTCCGGCACCTTCGTCATCCAGACCTGAACGGAAATCGGCATCCTCATGGTGTGGAACTCCCAGACTCCGGAGAACTTGTTCAGAATCTGCTGTGCCACAGAAGAAGCCGCTTCCTCCGTACAGCCGCCGAGGAGCAGTGCAAACTCACCGGTTCCCGTGCGGTAAATATGCGTTCTTGCACCCTCAAACCTCATCAGCCATCTGCCAAGTTCTCTCAGAATCCGGTTCGTGGTATCCATACCGAGCATCATGCTGTAATGCTGATAATGCTGCAGCTTCACGGCAATGGCATAGGAAGACATCTGATTTCCGAACAGAACCTCGGCATCCCTTTTCAGCGCATACGCACTGAAAAGTCCGGTTTCTGCATCCATCATTTCATCGTTGTTCTCAAGAACCAGAAAGCACCCGGTCAGAAAGAGCGACTGCATGAAAATGGAAGCACGAAGATATGGATTGATCAGCTCCAGAATCAGTCCGCCAAGAAAAGCATAAAAGCAGATCAGAATGTACCAGAAATCCTTTCCCATGGATTTCCGATACCGAAGAAGAAGCAGCATGCTGTAAAGGACATAGCAGCTCGCTACAAACGCATAAAACGGATAAAAGCTCTCCCTGGTGTACTGCCCGGAAACGTCATAGGAATAAAGAAGTCTGCGGATGCATGGAAGAACCGTTGCCACTGCAAGCGCAATTTCGGGAATGGAAAAGATCAGATATTTCTTCCATGTGTAGCTGTAGGCCCGCCCGGTCAGCTCGAGCACATAGAGCGCCATCAGATACTCCACGGAAATATGAAAAAAATGAGAAAAACAGGTCACAATCTCCAGAAGGAGAAGATTGCTGCTGCCGACATTACGAAACGCTCCTGTCGCAAACTCGGCAAACGCAGAAAGCATCAGCGTCAGTGTCATAAGCGCAACAAGATGCGAACGGAGATTCCGGACATTCTTCTTCCTGAAAAAAGTAAACATAAGAAAAAGGTTCAGAAACCCCGCACACAGATCAAAATTCAAATTGTATCGGCCGCTCGGATATATCATAATACCTAAGATATTAACACATATTCCGAGAGGATATTAATACTTATTTGGTGGACATTTCATAGGGCTTTTCTCTGGTTTTCTCTGGATTCCTGCAATCCAACCAATTCAGGATGCATTTCCCCGACGGAAATCATCCCTACAAGAGCTTTTTCGCAAATCAGGATCAATTTCCCCGACGGAAATCATCCCTACAAGAGCTTTTCTGCATATCAGGATGCATTTCCCCGACGGGAATCATCCCTACAAGAGCTTTCCTGCAAATCAGGATGCATTTCCCCGGCGGGAATCATCCCTGTAAGAGCTTTTCTGCAATTCAGGATCAATTTCTCCGACGAAAATCATCCCTGCCAGAGCTTTTTCGCAAATCAGGATCAATTTTCCCGGCGGGAATCATCCCTGTGAGAAGAATCATGTAAATAGAGATGAATTTCCAAGCCGAAAATCATCCCTCCAAAACATTTCCTGCAATTCAGGATGCTATGACTTTTTCCAGATGCCCCCGGCGATTCCAACCTTTCCGCCCGCGCGAAGAAAATCCTTCATCCTTCTCTGCAGAGAGGTATCCTCCCGGAGATTTTCCAGCTCTGCAGACTTCTGCTGCCCGGCGGCAAGCTTGTATACCCACTCCAGATAATCCGTCGCGTCCGGATTTGTCTGCGTAATTTCGAAGCGGGCAGCAAATGCAAGAATTCTGGAATCCGACGGCAGAAGTTCTTTCAAGGCTGGAGAAAGGAGCCAGGATTCACACATTCCGGGCCATCCCGCTGTTTCCGGAAAATTCTCCGCAAAGAACTGCTTCTGCTCTGCATACGATGCATCCACCCGGTCATCGGACAGATCTGCATCACTCGGAATATGGATGCTGATCACCTTCTCTTCATCATCGATCTGATATTCCAGCTCTCCGATGCGAAACAGCTTTCCTTCAATCTGATGCGGCGTCCAGAAGCCGCGGTCAAACCCATACACGCCATACGACACCTTGTGCTCCCGCACAAAGCGAGAGAAGCACTTCATCGTCTCGATATAAATTTCCTCGCTGATCCGGTTCCAGGGCTCTTGTTTCCTCGCTTCATATGCAGCCATCGTCTGCTGAAAGAGCTCATCCAGGCCATGCTCCGGTTCATTTGCCCGTAGATTCAAAGTCTCTTCCGACTCCCTGTTCAGCGCATTTCCCTGCATTCCGGAAAGCGCCCCAAACGCCCGCTCATCGGCAGCAAAACTATCATCTCGTTCCCCGGCCATCCGGACAAGCTTGTCTGTGACCTCCTGCGCCATATTGATCCGTTCCAAAAATTCTCTGTAACTCAAAACGCTTCTCCCGTTTTCTTCTGCCTTCGCCTGTTTTTTCCGCTTTCTTCTGCCTTCGCCTGCCTTCTTCTGCCAGCTTTCTGCTTACTCCTGCCTGCATTCTGTCATGCCATCCTCTGCGAAATCTTCCCGGAAAATCTCCTGCAAAAGAAATCCGGTCAGGGATTCTGCCATTTTGCGCTGTCTTTGGGCAGATGGGTGTCCGTCACATCCGGTCACTTCGCCGGGAGGCATGGGCTCCTCGCGGTGCATCCGAACAGGAACGCCGCTCTCTGAGAGCCTTTGAACGGCTTCCTCCACTCTGGGAAGGAGCCTTTGCGACATCACACCGAAGGTACAGACAATTTCCGCTCCGGGATTCCGGCGATGAATGTTCCTTACAAACTCGCAGTATTCCTCTTCAAACCGCTCTTCCCTCTCCCGGATTCCTCTGGTATAGCTGTCATCATTGGTTCCCAGATTGATGACAACTACCTGCGGACAAAAGCTTGAAAAATCCCAGCTCTCCGGCCCCCATCCATACCTTTTTGCAAGCACCGCGTCAGTATGCGGATAAAGGGCAGGCATCAGCACATCCGTCAAAGGCTCATTCTCCTCCGGTTCTATATACCTGGAAATCACGCCGATTCCGCTGAAGGAAACCAGCTGATAATCCGCATCCAACGCTCTTGCACACTGAACTGCAAAGGCATCGTCCGCACTTTCGGTTTCCGTAGAAAACAAATTCTCCGGTTTCCCAAGCACCCCATAACCGCAGGTAATGGAACCTCCGATAAACTCAATTTTCCGGTCTTTCTTATCTGTCGGCCGGATCTCTGCTTCCTCATCGGTGTAAAAGGCCAGAATTCCCGAGGATGCATACTGCACCTCGGATTCCTTCACAAGACAGACCACCATCGTCCGGAGATCTTCCTCCGAGTCATTTCCTCCCGGATCCTCACACTTCCAGGCATCCCGCTTCGAATTCTCCCCCTCCGAAAGGAGCGGATAGATGTGCCTTCCCGGCATAAGCGAAAAGCGCCGTACCAGCTGATGATCCAGGTACAGCGCCATATAGCAGGGATACTGCGTGCCGTCCGTCTGATCTTCGCAATAATCCGAGAGCAGCTCACAGGATAAGCTTCTTCCCGTAAAGGTAAACTCGACATAGCTTCCGGAATAGCAAAGATAACGTGCTCTTCTGCCCGTGTTTTCTCCGGTATGCACAAGTGTTCTTCCGAGAATCTTCATGTTCCCGGCATCCGGCTCCCAGCTTCTTCCCTCCGGATGTTTCGTTATCCCCTTCGGGTGCTTCGCCGCCCCCTTCGAGCTCTTCGCTGCTTCTTCCGGACGTTTCGTTTCCCTTTCCGCCATGTCTCACATCCTTTATCGCATGCCATTCCCGCAGCAGATGAGCTCATACGAGCCATCCGCTGCGGGTGATTTCATGGAAACGCTGTGCTTTGAATTATCCAATCACAGCCGTCGTCACAATGTAATTCCACCGGTTATAGTCAAGGGTGGTGACGTCTGCGCCTTCGCAGTACGCAAACGGAAGAACCGGCTTCTCCAGCTCGTCAATTTCGGCAATCTCTCCCGACAGATATTCTTCCAGGCGCTGCTGCACCTCCAGAATCCGCTGACGAAACCCGCCGATCCGGAGTGACTGCACCTCAAAGCCAAAGGCCTTGTTCTCACTCATCCACTGCTTCCGGAAATCCTGATAGAACCGGTCCAGCTTTCCGAGCAGCTGCGGGATCGCTTCCTCCGCAATATCCCGGAGCTTTTCCCGGTCTCCTGCGTCATACGCTGTTCGGATGACCGTGCCAAGATTCGCCTTATCCTGCAAAACCCTGCACAGAGAGGCCTGCGTCTTCAGAACGTAGCAGAGACTGCTGCCGCTGCTGTCCCTGACCGCCTGTTCCAACTGCTTCGCCGCATCCTCGTAGTACCCATTTGACAACTGGTTCGCCGCATCCTCGTAATATCCGCTTGCCAGCTGCTGTGCGAGCGGATCGAATATCCCAAGCAGAGCATCGTTGTAGAAAAGGAACTTTCCTGCGTTGTTCACGCGGTCCTTGCGCGCCGGAAGAGGGTTACTGAGGTCAAGCTTCATATAGTCCTCTTCCCGGATTCCGGTCAGTGCGTAAAATGCAGCTTCCGGCAGGTTATCCTCATAGACCAGCCTGGCATCCTCAAACAATCCTGGCAGAATCGAGAACTGGCTGGCTTCTCCGCCGTTGTCTCCCCAGCCGGTCATCACCACGGAAGTGATTCCGTTTCTTCTGCACGAAGAAAGGGCTGCCTTTCCGATCACAGCGCTGTAGCGATTGTGCGGCGCAAAGCCAATCCACTTCCATACGCCCCCAGCAAAGCTCACCTTGTCTGTCATCTTTCGATGCTGGCGGAGCATATCATCATAATGCTCTTCGTCTGCCGAATAATAATCCCAGTAAACAAGCTCCAGACCCTCCGGAATTTTTACATTCTCAGCCATGGGCTTGTCTTTCACATAGTACTCACCGCCAAACGCAAGGCGGAAAAACATATCGCTCCACATCTGCGGCTGAAGACCGTATTTTCTGCAGATCTCCATGACGCGTTCCAGATGCTTCTGAATGATTTCCACACGGTTCTGATAGCCGTGCGCATCCAGATACTTCCCAAGTCCGACCATGTGGGCCTCGTCCATTCCAATGTTCACGCGGCGGGAAGGAAACGCATCGGACACCGCCTTCAGGTAATGATCGAGGAACTCATACGTCCGCTCATCCCCAGCAAGAAGAATATCGTCGGTATCAATGAATTTCTGATAATGCTCATACCTGGTAATCTGATTGAGATGTGCCAGCGTCTCGACATACGGGCGAATCTCTACGCCGAAGAGCGCTGCATAGCGGACAACCTCCGCAATCTCTTCCTTTGTATAGGCTCCACGCATGTAGCCAAAATACGGCTCCTCCGGAATCGCGAGGGTATCCTCCAGATACAGCCCGATGAAATGATATCCCATCAACGCGGCCTGTCTGACCAGTTTTTTCAACGTATCCACTCTGGCCACGGCATTTCTGGAGCAGTCTGCCATATAGCCGATTTCGGAAAGCCAGCGCTCACTCTTCCCTTCCGCCGCGGTACTGCCCGCCGCCGCAAGGAGTGCCCGGCATAAATCCGGCTTCGTTCCATAAACCATATGCAGAACTCCGTCCGACTTCGTATAACGATAGCCGGCCTCCATCCCCTGCTCAGCAGTCAGCGCATACGCTTCGGTATCCGCTCCGCGCTCCAGAGCCGGAGCAATTTCCTGAATCAGTTCCGGGTCAATGCCATTGATATCCCTTATTTTCATAGTAACCTCACTGAGGCAAAATCCTCGAAGGCGGTTTTGCCGAATGCGTTACCCCCTGCATTCCCCAATCGCCTGTACAAAGCGCTTTGTGATGTCACGGGGTCTGGTAATTGCGGTTCCCACAACTGCCGCAAGAACCGGCTCCCGGAACACTCTCTTAAGCTGATCGACCTCCCACACACCGCCTTCCGCGATGATCGGAATGCTTTACGGCCGATTGTTGATTTCCCGGATGGCGGACGGATCCACCTTGAACTTCCGATCCGCTGTCATGAGTCCGTTGATCTCCTGCTGCACGTCCGAAACCTGTGTATAGCAATATCCGCACACATACGGAAGTGCCTTGATGGCAGACGTCACAGAGTCAAAACGCCGGATGAATTCCTCCTCATCCTTCACCATATCTCCGTAGCCCCAGCCCTCTCCTGCTCCCGCAAAGGCAATTCCTCCGTACTCACTGATGAGGACCGGCTGGCCGCGGTAGGAATACCCCTCCGCCAGGGCAAAATGATCCTTGCAGTGCGGCAGCCTTCCGGCAAGAATGTCCTCCTTCCGGGTCAGATACCGGTCCGCAAGCGCATCTCCCCACGCCTCATAGTCGTGCAGGGTAAGAAGGTCCGATACGGTATGCTCCCATCCGTCGTTTACCACAACGGGCCGCATGGGATCCAGGCTCTTCGTCAGGTAATAGATGGCTTCCGTGAAACACTGCTGCGAGCGATCGGTCCTGACCTTCGGGATCCCCCAGGATTCGTTCAGAGGAACCCAGGTAATGATCGACGGATGATTGTAGTTCTGCCGGACGATCTCTGTCCACTCGCGGGTAAACTGCTCCACCGCCGCATCGGAATACGAATAGAAGGCCGCCATCTCGCTCCAGACAAGCATTCCCTTCACATCACACCAGTACAGAAAGCGCTCATCCTCAAGCTTCTGATGCTTGCGAAGGCCATTGTAGCCAAGCTCATGAATCCGGTCGATGTCCTCGATCAGTGCCTGCTCCGAGGGCGGAGTCAGATGACTTTCCTCCCAGTAGCCCTGATCCAGAATCAGCTTCTGATAAACCGGAGCGCCGTTCAGAAGAACCTGGGAATCCTTGATCTGCACCTCTCTCATTCCGAAATAGGAATCCGCGCGGTCAATCTCCTTCCCGTTCCGAAGGAGCCGAAGCTCCATGTCATATAAATTCGGTGCGTCCGGGCTCCAGAGGTGCACGCCCCACTGATCCGCAGGATCCGGCTTGTCCAGTCCGATCCGGAAGACAAGGTGCTCCTGCGCCAGGAGCCTTGCTCTTGCCGTCAGCTCCCCGTGGTAAAATACGACCGCCTCCACCTCCAGAGAGGACAGATCTGCCCCGCAGGTCCCAGCAGCTTCCGCTGAGCCTCCATCCGCACCGCAGCCATTCTTCCGAAAATGCTCCAGGTTCAGGGAGACCTCCGCCTCGATTTCATTTCTCTGCAGATCCGGCGTCAGCTTCACCCGCTCCAGATAGGCCTCCGGCACCCATTCCATCCAGACCGTCTTCCAGATTCCGGTTGTCTGCACGTACCAGCAGGCAAAATTCTCCTTCATCCAGCGCTGCTTGCCGCGCGGCTGCTCCCGGCCAAGAGAATCCTTCACGCAGACGACAATGCGATTTTCTCCGGCACAGATGCTGTCTGTGATGTCGAAGGAAAACCGCTCATAGCCGCCCCTGTGGCTTCCCGCCTTCTTCCCGTTGATCCAGACCGTAGTCTCGAAATCACTGCCCTCAAAATGAAGAAGCAGCCGCTTTCCGTCCGTTCCGACCTTCCGTCCGCCGTCCTGCTCCGGGGCATCTTCCACTTCGTTTTTCTGTCCGTCGCCCAGCTTCGAAGAATTTCCCGCAATGGAGAAGCTCTTTTCATACCACACGCAGGAATGCACCGTCTCGTCCCCGATGCCGCTCGCAGCGGTCTCATAGGGAAAGGGAACCTGGATTTCCCGGACTCTGTCCCCCGGGAGCCCGAGGGTCGGCCAGTCCGCCCCGCCCTCCCCGTTGTCATCGAAGCAAAAGCTCCATGCTCCGTTCAGATTGATCCACTCCTTCCGGACAAACTGTGGCCTTGGGTAATCCGGAATATAACATGCTGCTCCATAAATCTTGTTCAACGCTCTCTTCCCTCCTGCTGCCGTTCCAGATATAACGTGACGATTTCATACGGACGAACGCACAGCGTCACCCGTCCACCCTCTGCGGGAAGCGGAAGGCCGGAATGCTCATGGCTGCTCTCCTTCGAATCCCCGTCCGGATTCTCATCCGCTCTTTCATCCATCCTGACGCGGAAGACGCGGAAATTCTCCGCAAAGCAAAGGCTCACCTCCTGCTGCCTGCCCCACGCCTCATAGCCGCGGCAAATGATTCCCTGTCCGTCCTCCGACTGCTTGATCGTCTCCAGAACAAAGCCCTCGGAATCTGACTGAACAAAGGAATAACTTCCTGCTCTCTCGCCGGCAAAAGCCACGGGGCCTGCAGGCGTTTCCATCCCTGCGAGCGGAATCGCCTTCATCGGCTCATTCAGGCGGCTCGCCTCCCGGATCACATGACCGCTCCGGAAATCCCCCTCATGCGGATACAGGGAATAGGTAAATTCGTGCACGCCGGTGTCCGGATCCGGGTCCGGATACGTGCCGTTTCGAAGAAGACTGAGGCTCAGCACATTGTGGTGCACGCTGCAGCCGTACCTGCAGTCATTCAGAAGCGCAGCTCCATAGCCGGAGTCGCTCAGATCCATCCACCTGTGTGCACAGACCTCAAACCGCGCACGATCCCACGACGTATTCTCCGTCGTCGGCCGCTCCACATTTCCGAACGGAATGTCGAAATTCGCGCGGAAAGAAAATACCTTCACCGGGAACTGCACGCGCACAAGAAGCTGATGCTGTCTCCAGTCCATCCGCGTCCGGAAATCAATCCGTTTCGTATGACGATAGAAAATCACATCCTGCTCCAGTACGGATTCCATAAAACGCCGCCGGATGTGAAGCACCGCGCGCACCGGCCCGTTCTCCGAAAGCTCGCAGGACTCTGCCGGATCCAGCGCCCAGAATTTCTCCCGGTAATAGCTCTCCACATTCCAGTTCTCATACTTATCCGGCCGGTCCTCATAAGCAAGAATCCGGTTTCCGGCGCAGTGCTCCGCTTCTTCCCGGCATTCCGGAAAAGCACTGCCGATCACCTCTCTACCCGCCAAACGGTCATACAGCCGAAGAAGCTCTCCCTCTTCGTTCATACAAACCTCGTAATAATCCGTGCGGAAGGAGAGCTCCCCGCTCTGCGGATCCTTCCGGAAATCGGAGATGACAGCCGTCTCGTCGGCTGTTTTCTCTTCTCCTGCTCCCAGAAGCCGGTATCCCTTGCAGGGCACATCCCGGAAAAGATACAGCCACGTATTCTGCTTCGTCTTCTGACGGAGCGCCTCGCTCTTCAGCTCGAAGGAAAGCTCTGCCGCATCCTCTCCGGAAAAGCTGCTCATGTTGAAAACAGCAGCCCCCGCCAAAGGCTCCTGCGAATTCTCACGGCTCTCTGCAGCGCAGCCCGCCCCCTTCAGAACCGCAGCAAGTGCCGCCGCGTTCAGCTTCTCGTTGGATTCCATGATCTGCGCATACTCGCGGTCCGACTGCTCATAAACCTCATGAATGGAAGAGCCCGGCAGAATATCGTGAAACTGATTGCGAAGAAGGAGCAGCCAGCTCTGGTCCAGCTGCGCCTTCGGATAGACAAAGCCGTTCCCGGCCAGAAGAGCCAGCACAGAGAGAAATTCCGTCTGCTGCATTCCGATCTCTGCCTTCCGGTTATTGCGCTTTGTTTCCGCCCGAGACGTATACGTTCCGCGGTGGTATTCCAGATACAGCTCTCCGTCCCATTCGGGAAGGAACCTTCGGTCCATTCCTTCCTCCAGCTGATGGAAGAATTCGCGCAGACTGCTCTGCTGCACCCGCGGCACTCTGGCGATGGAATGCTCCATCCGTCTGCTCTGCTCCAGCATCTCCCTGGTCGGGCCGCCGCCTCCGTCTCCGAAGCCGTACAGCGTCACAAGGTCTGCCGTCAGATTCTTCTGCTGATATCTCTGCCACGTTCCCATCAGCTGATCCGGATTCTGACGGCCGTTGTAAGTAGTTTCGCGGTCGCGGATTCCGGCATGTCCCTCCGAAGGATCGTAATCTCTGGTTGTCACAAGCTGTGTCAGAACCGGAGATCCGTCGAGACCTCTCCAGAGGAAGGTGTCGTACGGGAATTTGTCCGAATCGTTCCAGCCCATCTTGGTCGTCATGAAGTACGAAAGGCCAAAGCCTCTCATAATCTGCGGAAGCGCAGCGCTGTATCCGAAGACATCCGGAAGGAACAGCACCTCCTGCTTCCCCGCATGCAGAACCTCTTCAAAATAACGGGTTCCGTAAAGAAACTGTCGGACCATGGATTCCCCGGAGATCAGGTTGCAGTCGGGCTCAAGCCACATGCCGCCCTCGGCCTCCCAGCGGCCCTCCTGAATTTTCTTCCGGATCTCCTCAAAAAGGTCCGGTGCATCCTCGCGAACGAACTCGTACAGTTCCGGCGTGCTTGCCGAAAACCGGTACTCCTGATATTCCTTCATCAGATTCAGCACCGTCTGATAGCTTCGAACCGCTTTCTGCCTTGTCTGACGGATCGGCCATTTCCAGGCAACATCGATATGGGTATATCCGATGCTGTGGACCGTGACCGGAGCCTCTTTTCTCGAATCGTAATAATTCTCGCGAAGGGACTTGTCCGCCAGTTCGACCGAATTTCGGAATGCCGCAGAGCCGGTATCGCGCAGATCCAGAAGGCAGAGCGCGTCATAAATGGCCCGCTCTCCCGCAATTTTCTCCGGATCCCCCTTTGCAAGAAGCTCACAGGCATCAAACAGAACCTTGACATCATAGTAAAGCTGCTGCACCGCAGGATCCGGTACAACGGCCTCCAGATAGAAATGAAGGCTCTTTCTCGCCTGATTGGAATAGGCATAGAAGGCCACCTCCGCAGGCTTCCCGCCGCAGCACTCCTCAAGCAGCATATCCTGATGATTCATGTCCATGGAGGCCGTTCGCCTTCCGTTCAGAAAGCCGATGATCTGCGGATTGTCCGTATCCCAGATGTCCACGGCCCCTGTTCTGACAAGCAGATACAGCGGCTTCCCCGGAATCCCCGCATTCTCCGGAACCTCTGCGCGAAACCAGAAATGCCGGTCCGCACCGCCCCAGGTCTCATCCGTTTCGAATTTGCGGAACGTAAACCCGTCCGCACAAAAACGATCGGGGCAGCTGTAATCCCCGTCTGCAATCTCAATTTCGGACAGCTCTGTTCTCTTTAACCGCATAGAATCCTTCAGCGCAGGAAGGATCGCTCTGATATACTGATCAATGTGTTCCATAATCCCCTCTTTCTGCCACTCCCGCAGCATATATCATTTTATACTACCTGAACCGACTATGTTTTACAATTGTCATGCAAACTGTATAATTCTTTTGTTCTATAATACCTTTAACGGAATCGCAATACGGAAAACGCAAACCGGGAAAACAGCAATCGAACCCCCGGGAAAATAACATAATAAAAAGCGAGGGTCTGTCACATGATTATCAGCTCATATTACTCTGCAGCAAAATACGGTGCCGCAGGAGATGGGAAGACCAATGACGCGCCTGCCATCCAGCACGCGATCGACGACTGCCATGCGGCCGGCGGCGGAACCGTTTTTCTGGAGGGCGGTCATACCTATTACTCCTCTTCCCTGACGCTCCGAAGCAATGTCAACCTGCATCTGGAAAAGGGAGCCGTGCTGAAGGCCTCCTCGGAGCTGGATTCCTATTTTCGCCCGAACAAGGAGAAAAAGGACGAAGGCATAAACCGTGTCGGAACTCCGGTCACGCTAAAACCCTCCTATGTCTTCCTCTACGCAAAGGATGCGGAGAACATCTCCGTTTCGGGAGAGGGCACGATCGACGGAAACTATATGGCCTTTGTCAGACGCGTCAGCCCCTACTATGTCACAGGAGATTTCTACCCGCGCCCTACCATGATCTATGCAGAGCACTGTGACCACAGCGTCTTCCGGGACATCACACTGACCGGTGCGCCCTTCTGGACGCTCCACATTGCGGGCTGCAATGACGTCGGCGTTTTTCAGCTGCGCATTCGGAATCCTCTGGACACCGCAAACTCCGACGGCATCGACGTCGACCACTCGAGCAACGTCCGCATCCTCGGCTGCCACGTGGAATGCGCAGATGACACCATCTGCCTGAAAACTACGGCGGGAAATCAGGAATACGGCCCCACCGAGAACGTCATCGTCAGCGACTGCACACTGATCTCCACCTCCGCTGCCATCAAGATCGGCACCGAGGGAGTCGGCGATTTCCGAAACGTTCTCGTGCATCACTGTATCATTTCCCGCTCCAACCGCGGCATCTCCGTCCAGATCCGGGATTCCGGAAGCGTCCGGAATGCTGTTTTCTCGGATATCATGATTCAGACAAGACGCTTTGCGGACTGCTGGTGGGGAACCGCCGAGCCGATCGCCGTGACCTCCCTGAATCGCGATGACGAAACCGTCTCCGGCAGTATTTCGGAGGTGCGCTTTGAGAACATCACCTGCTGCTCGGAAAACGGGGTTCTGATTGCTGCGGATGATCCGGACAAGATCCGGGATCTGACCTTCCGGAATGTCGACGTCACGATCTGCAGCCGGACAAAGTGGCCCAAAAACCAGTACGATTTCCGCCCGGGAATCCGGCAGGGCGTGGAGGATATTCCGACCGCAGGCTTTTTCCTTCGCCGCACAGGGAAGGTCACCTTTGACCATTGCCGTGCCCGCGCGGAGGATGGCATTTCGCTGGATGGAAGGGAGTTTGTCAGGGAACAGGAGATCCAATGAACATATATGATATTGCAAAGCTTGCCGGCGTTTCGATCGCCACGGTCTCCCGGGTCATGAACGGAAGCGACCGCGTCAGCGAGAAAACCCGGCAGAAGGTTCTCTCCATCATCGAAGAGGAAAGCTATACGCCGAATATTTTTGCAAAGGGACTTGGTCTGCACACGATGCACACCATCGGCATCCTCGTTCCCACCATTTCGGACATGTACATGTCGCGTGCAGTCTCCTATCTGGAGGAGGAGCTTCAGGAATTCGGCTATGACTGCATTCTCTCCTGCAGCGGCTTTGAGCAGGAGAAAAAGGCTGCCCACGTGCAGCTTCTTCTCTCCAAGCACATCGATGCCCTGATTATGATTGGCTCGAACTATGCCGGAGAGGGCAGCAGGCGGGACACCGAATACATCCGAAAGGCGGCGCTTCAGATTCCTGTTTTCATCATCAACGGCACAGTAAGGGGCGACAACATCTACTGCTACGTCAGCGACGACAAAAGGGCCGTGGATGAGGCGGTGTCTTCTCTGATCGAGAGCGGCCGCCGCAGAGTTCTCTTCCTCACGCAGTCCGATACCTTCAGCGCCGCGCAGAAGCTGGAGGGTTACCGGAGAGCACTTTCCCGCCATGAAATTCCCTTCGACGACCGGCTGGTTGTGCATGTTCCGAACCACGTCCATGACGTGCTGAGCGTCCTGCTGAATGATGTTTCCGAGGAATTCGATTCCATTCTCGCAACCACCGATATTGTGGCGGTCGGCGCGGTAAAATATGCTGCCGCGCGCTCTCTTCGCATTCCGGAGGAACTCTCCATCATCGGCTACAACAACACGCTGATGGCTCTTGGCTGCGAGCCGGAGCTTTCGAGCATCGATAATCACTGCGACACCTTATGCAAAACCGTCGTGCAGCACCTGCTCGCCGTTCTTGCAGGCTCCGGGGAGGAGCCGAAGAAGCTCACCATTGGCTGCGAGCTCATCAAACGCGGCACAACGGATTTCTGATAAACGCGGCACAACGGATTTCTGATTCTTGACATTATTTTCTGCACTGCTATATTTGGAATGTAAGCGGTTACAATTAAGACAGGGCGGGTTTTCCGCCGGAAAGGACCAGAGCACAATGAACGCTTTTATGGACAAGGATTTCATGCTCTACAATGAAACAGCCAGGCACCTGTTTCATGATTACTGTGAGGAGCTTCCGATCATCGATTATCACTGCCACATCCCGCCGAAGGAGATCTATGAGGATCGCCGCTACAACAACATCGCAGAGGTCTGGCTCGGCGGCCGCGGCGCAGACGGCACGTATTTCGGCGATCACTACAAGTGGAGAGTGATGCGCTGTAACGGCACTCCCGAGAACCTCGTAACCGGCGATGCAGAGCCCTATGAGAAGTTCCTTGCTTTTGCAAAGGCTCTTGAGATGTCCATCGGCAATCCGATGTACCACTGGAGCAATCTGGAGCTGAAGAAGTATTTCGGCATCGAGGAGGCTCTGACTCCCGAGAATGCAAAGGAAATCTGGGACAAAACAACCGAGCTCCTTCAGAATGACCCGAACCTGACTGTTCGCGGCATCATTCGTCAGTCCAATGTTGAGTTCGTCGGAACCACCGATGATCCGATCGATTCCCTGGAGTGGCATGAGAAGCTTGCGCAGATCCCGGATCTTGGCTTCAAGGTCTGCCCGTCCTTCCGCCCCGACAAGGCCGTGAATATTCAGAAGGAGGGCTTCGCCGACTACATGGCAAAGCTTGCCGAGGTCGTTGGCCGTCCCATGAACCACATTTCCGATGTCATCAGCGCACTGTACGAGCGTGTGGATTTCTTCAAGGCTCACGGCTGCCGCGCAACCGATCACGGTCTTGACTACGTTCCCTTCGCTGCCTGCGATGAGGCAGAGGCTGACCGTGTCTTCGTAAAGGCGATGGCCGGCGAGAAGCTGACCCGCGAGGAAGCGGATGAGTACCAGACCTATGTCCTCCTTGCCCTTGCGAGAAAGTATCACAAGGAGAACATCGTCATGGAGATTCATTTCTCCTGCACGCGCAACAACAACAAGAAGATGTACGGTCTTCTCGGACCGGATACCGGCTACGACATGATCGCGAAGTCCACCTGCTACAACCAGCTGGCAGAGCTCTTCTCCGCCCTGGAGGAAACCGGCGAGCTTCCCAAGTGCATCGTCTTCTCTCTGGACGAAGCAGATCTCAACCAGATTGCAACCTGCCTTGGCTGCTTCCAGTCCGATGAGGTTCCCGGCAAGATGCAGCTCGGCGCCGCATGGTGGTTCCTGGATACCAGAGACGGCATGGAGGCACAGATGAAGTCGCTCGGCAATCTCGGCGTTCTCGGCAATTTTGTCGGAATGCTGACGGATTCCCGCTCCTTCCTCTCCTACACCCGTCACGACTACTTCCGCCGCATCATGTGCAACCTGATCGGTCAGTGGGTAGAAGACGGCGAATATCCGAACAACGAGGCTTCCCTGAAGAAGATCGTGCAGGGCATCAGCTGCTACAACGCAGAGCGCTACTTCGGAATCTGAACCGAATACAACAGGGTCAGCAAGGTCTGACCTCATTCACAATACAACAGGGTCAGCAAGGTCTGACCTCATTCACAAAAAGACGCGGAGCGCGGCAGCCGGTGATGGCTGCTGTGCCTCGCGTTTTTGTTTTTGTGGTGCCTGGCGGCGCACCACTTTTCAAATACTCCAATTGCTGACGGAATTGTTCGGTTGTTTCCTCTGTATTTCAGATGCGGAACGAAACGGTGAAAATCGTCCCCTCTTCCCAGCTGCTCCGGGCGGTGATTTTCCCTCCGAGCCGCTCTGTCATCTCCCTTGTGATGGCAAGCCCCAGTCCAAAGCTCCCGTCCTTGCTCCCGCGGCTCTTGTCACTTCGATAGAACCGGTCAAACACATGCGGAAGATCCTGCTCCGCAATGCTGCTTCCGAAATTCTGAACCGAGAGCACGGCATTTTTCTTCTCGCAGACAAGCGAAAGAAGGACCCGGCCGCCTTCCGGTTCATACTTCAGCGCATTCTCCAGAAGGCTGCTGACAATGCGAAGGAGGTCTTCCCCGCTGCTGCAGAGCATGCAGGACTCCGGAAGCTTCGTATCCAGCACCACCTTCTTCTCGTATGCCAGTGACTCCAGCTCCAGAGCTGCCTTCCACAATAAGTATGTTCAAAGCTCTCTCCTCCCGGCTTCTTCCTCCCAGCTTCTTCCCCCCGGCTTCTTCCCTTCATGATGCTATTTTACGCAGAATTCTGAAAGAGAGCTGAAAAGATTTGATTTCGAGCCGCGCGCTGATAACAAATTCTTTTGGCGGGGAAAAAATCAGCGGGGATGAATCATCCCTGAGAGAGAATTTTCATCCGCAGGGATGAAATCAGCCGAGAAGAATCATCCTTGAGAGAGATTTTCTATCCGCAGGGATGAAATCAGCGAGGATGAATCATCCCTCGAAGAGAATTTTTATCCGCAGGGATGAAATCAGCGGAGAAGAATCATCCTTGAGAAAGATTTTTTATCCGCAGGGATGAAACTAGCGGGGATGAATCATCCCTGAGAGAAAATTTTTATTCGCAGGGATGAAATCAGCGAGGATGAATCATCCCTCAGAGAGGATTTTCATCCGCAGGGATGAAATCAGCGAGGATGATTCATCCCTCTGAAGAGAATTTTTATCCGCAGGGATGAAATCAGCGGGGATGATTCATCCTTGAGAGAGATTTTCTATCCGCAGGGATGAAATCAGCCGAGAAGAATCATCCCTGAGAGAGATTTTCTATCCGCAGGGATGAAATCAGCCGAGAAGAATCATCCTTGAGAGAGATTTTCTATCCGCAGGGATGAAATCAGCGAGGATGATTCATCCCTGAGAGAGAATTTTCATCCGCGGGGATGAAATCAGCCGAGAAGAATCATCCTTGAGAGAGATTTTCTATCCGCAGGGATGAAATCAGCGGGAATGAATCATCCCTCGAAGAGAATTTTTATCCGCAGGGATGAAATCAGCCGAGAAGAATCATCCTTGAGAGAGATTTTTTATCCGCAGGGATGAAATCAGCCGAGAAGAATCATCCCTTGAAGAGAATTTTTATCCGCAGGGATGAAATGAGCATCGCCAAGGGCCCGCGTTCTCGGAATTGCCCTCGGATAATATTTTAAATCCCACAACTTTTAGGATTGTCCCATCCTTTTCAGCACTTTTTCAGAACCGTGTGGATAATGAATACCATTCTCCCAAAGGAGAAGCACACAAGGAGGTACCCTCATGGAAAACTATCAGGCTGTCTTCAAGCGAAAGGAAATCAAATATCTGCTGAGCCGTGAGAAACGAAACGCGCTCCTGCCCATTCTGGAGGCCCACATGGAGCCGGATGCTTTCGCCCACAGCAGCATTTCCAATCTGTATTACGACACTCCGGATTTCCGGATGGTTCGGCGTTCCCTGGAAAAGCCGATGTACAAAGAGAAGCTCCGCCTTCGCAGCTATGGAACGCCGGAGAACACTTCAACCGTTTTTCCGGAAATCAAAAAGAAAGCAATGGGCATTGTCTACAAGCGAAGGATCAGCCTCCCTTATCAGGAAGCCGTCTCCTTCCTGTCCGGGCAGCAGATTGCTTCCACAGATACGTGTGACGGAACGACGCAGCAGATTGCTTCCACAGATATGTGCGACGGAACGACGCAGCAGATTACTTCCACTGATACGTGCGACGGAACGACGCAGCAGATTACTTCCACTGATACGTGCGACGGAACGACGCAGCAAATCCTCCACGAGTTGGACTGGATGCTGGCTTCTTATGAAAACCTGTCCCCAAGGGTGTTCCTGAGCTACGAACGGGATTCGTACAAGGGAATCTCGGATCCCTCCCTTCGCCTGACTCTGGATCAGGATATTCTCTTCCGGACAGACCGCCTCGATCTTCGTGAGGGTGCCTTCGGAGAAGCCATTCTCCTTCCGGATCAGACGCTGATGGAGGTCAAAATATCCAATGCCGCGCCCTTATGGCTTGCGCAGGCACTGTCGGAGATCGGAATTTTCCCGGTGTCGTTTTCGAAATACGGAAGGGCCTATGAACAAATCTGCCGGGATCCACTTTGGCGCAAAGGGATGAATGGACACGCAAAAGAAATGGAGATGAAACGATATGCTTGACGGAATATTTGCTACTCTTTATACATCCACAGTCACCGAGACCGCTTTTCTCCTGAGCAGTGCGGTTTCCATCGCACTTGGCTTTGGAATTTCTCTGGCTTACCGGAAAATCAGCAAGGATCCGGGCACAATGACCTCGGCGCTGACGGTGCTCCCCTTTCTGGTGCAGCTGGTCATTCTTCTCGTAAACGGCAATCTGGGGGCCGGCGTTGCGGTTGCGGGTGCCTTCAGTCTGGTCCGCTTCCGCTCGGTTCCCGGGACCGCGCGGGACATCATGGCAATCTTTCTTGCCATGACCACAGGTCTTTGCTGCGGCATGGGCTATGTCCTTCTGTCCGTCCTGGCAGCTGCTGTAACCTGCCTTATTTTCTTCCTGCAGAAAGCACCCGGATTGGATCCCGCAGACCGTGACATCCGGGTCGTCGTCCCGGAGAACCTTGACTATGCAGATCTGTTTACCGATCTGTTTGATCGTTACACCACCGACTCCCAGCTCGTTCATGTCAAAACCGTGAACATGGGAAGCCTCTACAGCCTGCACTACCGTGTTACACTGAAGGACACCACTCTTGAAAAGGAGCTGCTCGATTCCATGCGCTGCCGAAACGGCAATCTGGAAGTTTCAAGCGGCCTTCCCGCAGACGACAGACAGGAGGTGAAGAACTTATGAAGAAAATAAATAGTCGGCTCACAAATGGATCACCTGTAAACGGCGGGTTCGCGAAGGCCCGGCTTACAAACGCCCCACCTGCAAACAGCAGATTCGCATCTGTACTCACCCGGACGCTGACTGCTGCACTGATTCTGAATCTGCTGACCGGCTGCTCCATGTCCGGATCGCAGGGTACATCGGCCTCTCAGAATGCTTCCGAATCCCAGAATGCTTCCGAATCTCAGGATGCGTCCGCTTCAGCGAAAACAGATGCTGCCTCCGACGCCAAAGACAGTGCTTCCGATGTGTCCGCTTCAGGAGCAGCTGTTTCTGGAACATCTGCGGATTCCGCAGAAAATGGCATCAGCATCCGCTTCTCCAACGATGGCATCACCGCAGCGGACGACTCGGGACTTTCCATCGACGGCACCTCCCTTACCATCACTGCCGCAGGTACCTATCTTCTGTCCGGCAGCTGCGAAGACGGCAGCGTAAAGGTACAAAAGGGCACCACCGGCGTTGTCCTTGTGCTGGACGGCCTGACACTCTCCTCCCAGACCACAGCTCCGATGATCTGCGCCAAGAGCACCGAGGTCACCATCGAAGCTGCTGCCGGAACCGTAAACACGCTCTCCGATACGGAGGCCAACAATGACGGTAGCAACGATTCCAATACGGGAAACAATAACGCCGAAGGCAATGATTCCGAAACAGAGTCCGGCAACGACGCAAGCAACAATTCCACAGCGGAAAATGCTGTCATCAAGTGCAAGGACGGCTCGCAGGTAGTTCTCTGCGGAACCGGCGAACTGATTCTCCAGGCAAACGGCAAGAACGGAATCAAGTCCGGCGCCTCCACCGAGACAGAGGGCGATGCATCCCTCACCATCCGCGAACTTACGCTTACGATAGATGCCCCTGTCAACGATGCGGTAAATGCCGAATCCATTTTGAATGTGGAAAGCGGCACGCTTGAAATCTCCGCAGGTGACGACGCTCTGCACAGTGACGGCGAGCTGAACATCGGCGCGGATGGAACGGATGGCCCTTCGATCTCCATCACCTCCTGCTATGAAGGACTGGAGGGAACGATTGTCAACATTTTCTCCGGAGACATCAATCTTCAATCGACCGATGACTGTATCAATGCAGCCGACTCGGATCAGCCAAATGGGGACTTTCAGATTAACATCACAGGCGGCAGCATCACGGCTTCTACCAGCAATGGAGATGGCTTTGATTCCAACGGAGATCTGATCATTTCCGGAGGCAGCGTCGCCGTATGGACCGCGAACGCCGCAGACAATGAGCCCCTGGATGCAGACGGCACGGTGACCATCTCCGGCGGAACCGTCCTGGCAGCCGGAGAAAGCAGCGGGATGGGGATCCATCTGGAAGCATCTCAGCCCTGCGTCATCTTCAGCGGAGACTCCTCCGAAGGCGGTGGTTTCCGCCAGACCGCTCTTCTCACAAACGGAAGCAGCTTCTCCATCCTGTCTGATGATCAGACCACACTGTATTCCGCGGAAGCTATATGCAGCGCCTCCTATATCATCTTCTCATCACCGGACCTCACAGAAAGCGGGAGCTGCACGCTTTCCTCCAAAGATACGGAAACAACAAGCTCCGCACAGTCCGGATCCATTTCCACCGGAATGGGACGAAGAGGCGGCTCCAAGGGCTTTGGAAATTTCAAAGGCTTTAACGGCCAAAGGCCTGAGGGAGAACGTCCGGAGGGCAATCCTCACTCCGGGGAAAGGAACGGACAGCAGCCTGGCGGCAATCCTCACTCCGGGGAAAACAATGAACAGCCCGAAGGAAATCCCCCAACCGAAGAAGGAAATGAACAGCCCGACAGCTCCCAAATCGATCAGGCAACTTCAAAATGATCGAAATTCAGGCTGGAATCTGAAAAATAAGGGTGGAAGCGATTGTGCTGCTTCCACCCTGGTTCCATCATTACGGCAAGACACCCCTCGTTATAATCACAAAAAGAGCAGCCGCCTTACGGCAACTGCTCTCTGACATTCGCTTTTCTATTGTATTCTGTGATTCCGCCCCGAAGCCTTATCTCTACGCTTCTTATGCGATCAATCATCAATAACCAAATTCCTGTGCCCAGTACCAGACGCCTCCTGCAGTCTGATAAGCAGCCATTCCAACGGTTGTAAATTCACCGTTCACGATGTTGGCCTTATGCGTGGGCGATGCCATCCATGCACTTACAACACTGTTCGCATCCGCATAATTATATGCAAGATTCTCACCATACATCAGATTGCTGTCCACGGTCCACCAGTCCGTTCCGTTCGGTCTCGTGTGGGAGAAGCTCTTCTCGCATTCCTGTGCCCGAACCTGTGCATCCTTCGCCAGCCCGTCGCTCCAGACAAGTGCTGCCAGTCCAAGTGCTGCTCTCTGCTGATTGATCAGTGCCAGTGCCGACTGTGCCATGGTCACTCCGGCTGAAGTAGAAGCCTTCCCCGCAAGGGCGATCGCATTATCATCAATGTAGTGCTCCTCTCCCTCATCGGATTCCAGTCTGGTCACCGCCCCATCATCAAGCGAAGCGGTATCCGCAGCCTGCTCGGCCTTGCCACACGCGGTCAGCACCAATAATGATGCCGTGACAAGTGCGGTAATCATCGTTCTTACTAATTTCCTGCTCATGACTGTCACCCCTTTTCTTCCCATTTGGGAGAAACGCCCCTTCTTACAGAAATATCTTAACGCCGGAGAACGGAAAGTCAATCATTTTTAAGTAGTTTCGTAGTAAATTTCGAATGTTTTATGATTGTTTCAGCACTTCCCAAATAAATTTTCGAAGAATGGGGAATACTACTTTGTTTACGCATCGTTTTCCGTCTCCTGCAAAACAGCCAGCACACAGACAATGTCTGTATTGATGCAAATGGATTGTTTCGCAATGGCGGCGCGCCGCAGACAGGGCATTTCGATATCAGCTCCGTGGAGATTTTCATATTCTTTTGTTCCGATACCATTTTGCGCACGGTTTCCTCATTATCATAGGTTTTATTGTGACAGGCTTTGGTGAAGCCATTTTAAGGCATAAACTTTGAGGGGCAAGGTGTTGATACCTTGCCCCTCGATCGTGTTTTTTATTTCGCTGATAACATATCTTCGGCTGTCAGAAGCTCCACATATGCTTCTTCACCATGTTGACAAATTCGCCGTTCGTCCGTGTCTTATAGAACAGATCCAGAACACTGTCGGTAGCTTCCTCACCGCGGGCCCCGATGAATGCCTTTCGGATCGTTGCCACACACTCCTGCTCATCCGGAGTAAGGAGCAGATCATCCCGGCGCGTTCCGGACTTCGCAAGATCCACCGCAGGGAAAATCCTGCGCTCGGAGAGCTTACGGTTCAGAATCATTTCCATGTTGCCGGTTCCCTTGAATTCCTCATAAACCACATCGTCCATCTTGGAACCGGTTTCAATCAAAGCCGTAGCAAGAATGGTAAGAGATCCTCCCTCGCGCATATTGCGGGCTGCGCCGAAAAAGCGCTTGGGCATGTGCAGTGCCACCGGATCGAGACCACCGGAAAGTGTTCTTCCGCTGGAGGGCTCTGTCAGGTTGTAGGCTCTCGTCAGTCTCGTAATGGAATCCAGAAGAATCATGACATCGCGCTTGCTCTCCACCAGACGCTTTGCACGCTCGATGGTCATCTCCGCAACTCTCTTGTGGTGCTCCGGCAGCTCATCAAACGTGGAATAGATCACTTCCACATTCGGTCCCTCCAGTGCCTCACGAATATCCGTGACTTCTTCGGGACGCTCATCAATCAGAAGGATGATGAGGTGAATGTCCGGATTATTAGCCTTGACAGACTTGGCAACCTCTTTCATCAGAGTGGTTTTGCCGGCCTTCGGCGGTGACACGATCATTCCGCGCTGTCCCTTTCCGACAGGGCACATCAGATCCATCACACGCATTGCGATGGATGCTCCGGGCTTTTCCAGCCGGATGCGATCATCCGGGAAAATCGGCGTCATATCCTCGAAGTTATACCGCCGTTTGGACTCCTCCGGGTCAATTCCGTTTACCGACTTCACGAACAGAAGAGCCGAGAATTTCTCGTTCTGGCTGCGAATCCGGATGTTTCCTTCCACGATGTCGCCGGTCTTCAGATTGAAGCGGCGGATCTGGCTGGGTGCAACATAGACATCATTGTCGCCGGGCATATAGTTGCTGGAACGGATAAAGCCATAGCCATCTCCCAGCACCTCCAGAATGCCATGTGCCATCTCTCCGCTGTCCAGCTCGCGGTTCAGTTCATTCTTATGCACAATCTGCTGGTCCGGACGCACAAGTCCGCGCCGCGCATATCGTCCTGCAACCGCCTGCGACGGAGAAAAATCCGGTCTTCCCTGCTCAGACGCCTGGTTCCCGGCAGTACGCGCTGCATCCGAATTTCCAGACGGACGTACCACTTCTGAATTTGCGTTTGCACGAACTGCCTCTGAATTTCCGGACGAACGTACCGCTTCTGAATTTACGTTTGCACGTACCGTCCCCGGATTTCCCGCAGTTGCAGCCGCGCTCTCTGCTGACTGCTGTCCTGTCAACTGCTGTTCTGCCGGCTGTTGTCCTGCCGGCTGCTGTCCTGCGTTCGGATTCTCCATGGAAGCTACTGTCTCCTGTACCTGAGCAGGTGCCATCTCCTGTGCACTCTCCTGATAAGAAGATGCTGCAGATCCCGATGCGGCAGTCTGCCTCTGTACGGGCGATTCCGTCTGCGCAGCTTCTTCTGAAGCTTCCTTCTTCCTGGGACGGCCCGCTCTTCTTTTCTCCGATGCCGGGCCTTCCTTTTCCTTTCGTCCTTCCCTGCCTTCCTCTTTACGGGCTCCGGGCTTGCGTCCCCGCCTTGCAGGTGCAGAATGCTCCCTCTCGCCGGCGCCCTCACTCTGTGCTCTGGCTGCTTCCCGCTCCTTCAGAACCTTCTCATCCTCTGCGCGGTCAAGCTCCAGCAGCTTCCCGACGATGTCTTCCTTCTTCACTCGTGCCGGAAGGCTCAGTCCGCGGCTTGCCGCAATTTCCTTGAGATCCTTGACCTGGAGTGACTCATACATATCTTTTGTCATTCTCATCTGTTTCTTCCTTACTGGTGTCGTTATATATGTGATGTGTTTGATAAACAATAGAATTTCGGAATTAATACAAGAAAGTACTATCCGGCACCATCTGGTGCGGGTACTGTGATCGTCCGCATCCAAAGCCTCTGAATTTCAAAAGAAATGCGGCGTAATAGATTGAAACAATTATAATTCGACAGAAATTAAAATGTCAACGGATTCCCGCAGTTCCAGGCTGCCTGTGTTTTCTTTGCATTCCCGCAGTTCCAGGCTTTTCCTCCGTCGGAATTCATCCTAATCTGACATAATTTTCTCGCAGGGATGATTTCCTCCGTCCGAATGCATCCTGTTTTGACAAAACTTTCTCGCAGGAATGATTTCCTCCAGCCGAATTCATCCTGATTTGACAAACTTTCTCGCAGGGATGTTTTCCGCCGACCGAATTCATCCTGTTTTGACGGAATTTTCTCGCAGGGATGTTTTCCTCCGTCCGAATGCATCCTGTTTTGACAAAACTTTCTCCCAGGGATGTTTTCCGCCGGCCGAATTCATCCTGATCTGATGAAATTTTCTTCCCGGGATGATTCCCGCCAGCCGAATTCATCCTGTTTTGACAAAACTTTCTCGCAGGGATGATTTCCTTCCTGGCAACCCGACAGCATCCGGAAAAGAAAAACAGGAAACCGACACCCCGATTTCCTGTTCCGTCTGAAGTCTTTTCTGTAAAGCTACTGTTTTACGTTTTCCACAAGGGCCGCCTGGACGATGAAGTTATTCACATGGCCGGTCGCATAACAGGTCGACAGCGTAAGCAGATCCGGCCGGCTGCTCCAGTCGATTTTTTCCTCTTTCGACGAGTGATACACGGAGTGCTTTCCGGCATCCGCAACATAGGCATCATACTCGTCGTCTCCAGAAAAATCATCGTATACATCATCTCTGACCGGAATCGTATAATAAGCGAAAATACGATATACCAGCACCTGATCCTTCTGATAAATATAAATATAAGGATCCTCATCGCACAGCTCTTCCTTCTGCAGGAACTGCTTCAGGCTTCCGAACATCGTCCCGTTCTTCATGTTGTGCCCGAAGATAAAAGAGTTCGAATCCGAGAAGTCTTTGCTTGCCGCACAATCCAGGAAAATACAGCCGGATGCATTTCTCGTTCCCTCAAAGGTCGTGTGCAGATACTTATCATTTCCTGTTGACTGGGCAATTGGATATGTAAGGTTCAGCACCGGAATATAAATGACACCCACAAATTCACTGTTTGTTGCCGTAAGACCATCGTAGTCGATCTGAAGATTCGGATACTGGTATTGCTCCTTCTCATCTTCCTCCGGCGCTTCCGCGGTGCTCTCTTCCGCTTCTGCATCAGAAGGTGCTTCTTCTCCCTCCGGAATGACCTCGATATACTTCCCAA
>ERZ857629.850-NODE-850-length-38379-cov-5.707442_pt1 | contig 38379 bp, 54 predicted proteins | sample MGYA00519700_ERZ857629 | MGnify/ENA primary metagenome ERZ857629 (study PRJEB31778, sample SAMEA3449351) | human gut metagenome | biome: human gut; feature: human-associated habitat; material: faeces | place: United Kingdom | collected 2010/2012 ... | reverse complement strand
GCGCATTGGCGAAGCAAGTAGCGTAGTAACTAAACAATTAGCTTTAGATTATATTTTATCACCAATGGCAAGAGATAATCATTTAAATAATATGATTTATACTCATGACCTTGATGCTTATTATGTTGGTTCTCATAACTGTTTGAGTATTCCTTTTGATGATTTACTGGCTAATGGATTTAATACTAGACAAACAGATGTACGTCCAGCCGGTTCAGTAAATACAGCTTTTCAATTAGTAGCTGTTATTTTCCAAATTCAAAGTCTTTCTCAATTTGGTGGGGTTAGTGCTACTCATCTTGATTGGACTATGGTTCCTTATGTTCGTAAATCTTTTTATAAACATTACCGTGATGGTATGAAATATTTATGTAATTGCAACTGGAATTTAAATAATTATTTAGAAGATAGTAATAATTATAAAAAAATTATAGATATTCCAATTAATGATTATTCGGCTTATCCGAATGAAGCAGATGATGCTGGAAATTTTGATAAAGTATATCAATATGCTATGGATATGACTTTAAAAGAAGTTCATCAAGCAGTTGAAGGTATGTATCATAATCTTAATACATTACAATCACGTTCCGGTAATCAATTACCTTTTACATCTATTAATTATGGTACTTGTACTCTTCCAGAAGGAAGAATGATTACTAAAGCACTTTTAGATGTATCTATTGAGGGTATTGGTAAATTACATAAAACATCTATTTTTCCTTGTGGCATTTTCCAATGCATGAAAGGAGTTAATCGTGAACCAGGTGACCCAAATTACGATTTGTTTAAACTCGCATTACAATCCACCGCCCAAAGATTATATCCCAACTACGCAAATGTTGATTGGTCAGGGAACGCTGGATATGACATCAATGACCCCCGCACCTATTTTTCTACAATGGGTAAGCGAAAACTCAGCCCATTTAAAATCTTTTGAACTGCGCCAGCAGGTGTCTCTATAAAGAGGCTAACGGTTAGGTCTTAATATAATTGGCTGTAATATTAAGATGAGACCGTGCTAAAATTCATCATAATATTCATATAAAGGAGGTGTCCTTAATGTGGATATATAAAATAACAAATATTCAAAATAATAAAGTATATATTGGTTAGTCTATTAGACCAATTAATCAAAGATTCCAAAGACATATAAATGATGCTCTTAATAATATTCTTGATACTCATTTTGCTAGAGCAATAAGAAAATATGGTAAAGAAAATTTTATTATAGAAGAAATTGATGCAGCAAATACGCAAGAAGAGTTAAATGAAAAAGAGCAATATTGGATTAAATATTATAATTCAGTAATAGATGGTTATAATGAAACAGACGCTATTTCTAAATGCGGTGGAAATACTTATCAATCTAAAACTGATGAAGAAATGGAAGCTATTAAAGATAAAATTCGACAAACTAAAGTAGGAAGTAAAAATCCTATGGCTAAAAAAATAAAAAGAATAAATATTTTTACTAATGAAATAGATATTTTTGATACGATTATTAGTTGTGCTAAAGCTTGTGGAATTCAAAGTGGTAAAACTTCTATTACAAATAGATTAAATGGAAAAATTAAAAGTCCATTTAAAAATACTTGGAAATTTGAATATTATGATGAATAAAGTGTATCGACTATCCCTGATGAATGTAAGGGAGTAGGCTTGGAGATAGGCACCAGGCCGAAGCGGAAGACAACTCTATCTTATAGATAGAATGATAATATAGTCAGTACCAATGGTGACATTGGATAATTACGTGCAGAACAGCCAATGGATACGATATTAATGGTTTCGGTTAGTTAAAAGATGGTCGTGGTAATATTTGTCCAGTAACTATTATTCTCCCTACTTTAGCTATGATAGCAAATCAAGAATGTCATATCATGGGTATGGAAGTTGATGAAGCTTTCTTTGAAATTTTAGACCAAAAGATTAATGAAGCAAGAATCCAATTGATGGAACGATTTGAGTGGATTTGCTCTCAAGATCCAAAATCTGCTAAGTTTATGTATGAGAATCATTTAATGGCTGGCTATATTCCAGAAGAAGGAATTAGAAGCGCGCTTAAACATGGTACTTTAGCTATTGGGTAGATTGGTCTTGCTGAAGCTCTTCAAATTCTTATTGGTAAAGACCAGACAACTAAAGAAGGTATGGAATTAGCTAAACGCATTGAAGGATTATTTAAACGTCGTTGCGCAGAATTTAAGGAGAAATATAAGCTTAACTTTGGAGTATATTATACCCCCGCTGAAAATTTATGTTATACAGCAATGAATAAATTTAAAGAAAAATATGGTGTCATCTCCAATGTTTCTGATAAAGAATTTTTCACTAATAGTATTCATGTTCCTGTATGGGAAAAAATGTCTCCATTTGATAAAATTGATATTGAAAGTCAATTAACAGGTTATTCCTCTGCTGGATGTATTACTTATGTAGAATTAGATTCTACTGTAAAGCATAATATTGATGCTCTTGAACAAATTGTTAATTATGCTATGGATAAGGATATTCCTTATTTCGCGGTAAATGTGCCTAATGATACTTGTCTTGATTGCGGATATTGCGATGAATTTAATGATAAATGTCCTGAATGCGGTAGTACTAATATTCAATAGTTACGCCGTGTGACTGGTTATTTAACTGGAAATTATAAAACTGCTTTTAACTACGGTAAACAAAAAGAAGTAGAAGCACGAGTAAAACATACGGGGTAGATGGAATGATATAGCTAATTTATGATTTAGCAAACTATTTTAATTAGCAACAAGGAAGAAAGTATCCTTGTTCTAATTAGATAGTGGTATGTGCTTATATAACTGACAATCCACAAGAAATTTATAATTATTTAAATAAAAATAATATCATACCAATAAAAGTATCAAAAACTCGTATAGAATGGCAAGAAAATAATGAGCGATGGATATGGTTACCTATAACCTAGAATACTAGAGGTTATAGATTTAATAAAGTAAAAATATCTAAAAATTATAATAATGAGGAAATATTAAAAACAATAATTATTCCTTATTGTAGTTTATATTGTTGCTCTTGGGAGGTTATGGAATGAGATATGCAGGAATTATAAAAAATGATATTGCCGCGGCACCTGGGATATGTGTATCATTCTTTGTTCAAGGTTGTCCTAATCATTGTGAAGGATGCCATAACCCTGAGACATGGGATTTTGATGGTGGCAAAGAATTTACAAGTGATATATTTACTGAAATTACTCAAGCGTTATAGGCAAATGGTATTCATCGAAATTTTTGTATTATGGGTGGAGAACCTTTATGTGAAAAGAATCAATTGCTTACTTTACTTTTAGTTCGTACTATAAAAGAAAAACTTCCTAATACAAAAATTTATATATGGACTGGATACTATTATAATGATTTGATTAAACAAAAAGATAATGGAAAACTTCAAGAAATTCTTAGTAGTATTGATGTCTTGATTGATGGTCCATATATCCAAGAGCAAAGAGATGTATCATTGCCTATGCGTGGAAGTAAAAATTAGCATATTATTAATTTAAATTCAAATAAAAATTGACGACTTTAAAATTTTTTGTTATAATATATTTATAAAAAGAAATCGGAGGATTCAAATGGAAAATTTTAAAGTTAGTTTTGAAGTGAAGAATATCCACGAATTAGAAAATTCTCCTTAGAATTTCTATGCTGGATAGGTTTGCTATGATTAGGATAATCAAAAATTAATGGTATATAAAGATTCTAAGTGGATTCCATTAAATAATAATGCTAAATTAAATGCAGAAGGTTCAGGTATTGAGATTAATTTATATGATTTAAATAAAAATATTATGTCTCAATTAAAACCTTTATCAAATGAAAAACTCAAAGAATTAAAGAAATTAATTTTAACCTTTGATGATACAATAGATAATACTTATTATATGTTATTATGCCGAGAACGAAATTATTATACAATGTTCGTTAAAAGTGGTTGTATTGGTATTAATGCTATTAATGAAAGTGTTATTGATTGTCTACATGATTTAGGTGAAATAATAAGTGGCGAATTAACTGAAGATAAAACAGCGATTGAATTTTGGATTAAAGCAGATGATACTGCTTATTGCGTTTATTTCTTTGGTTATGATGCTGGCGTAGTGGAGTGTGTATAATGGATACAAAAATTGTTGCTATCATTGATTTATTTGATAGGGAATAGAAAGTATATAAAATCTCTCCAAGCGAACAATCTCTTTTAGGAAAATATTCTTTAAATGATATTAACTCATTCGCTATGGAGATTTTACATAATTGTTATAATTGTAAAATTAATGATATTCATTTCTTTGGATAGACAAATTATATTGAAGAAATTGTAGAATCAATTAATAATGTAAATAGAAATAATTATTCTTTAAATTTAAATATAGAGGTTAATTAAATGAAATATTTAATCAGTACAACAGATATTTATAGAGTTCCAACAGTAGCAGAGGTAGAATAGTTACATGAAGAATTAATTAATGATACTCATTTTACTTTAAATGCTTTTAGTTATAAGACTAAACAAGTTAAGCAAAAGGGCGAAATTGTTGATGAATACCAGCTAGTTACTGCTAAGAAATTATTCAATGATGAAAAAGAACCCGGTACAAATATTGACATTAAGTATGAGGTAGAATTTTAATGAATAGATTTGAAAGAGTTTCAAGATTTCCTGATGCGGTTCTTCCCGTTCGAAAAACCGCGAATTCCGCGGGTTATGATTTAACTGTTGCGGAAGATATTTGTGTGCCGCCGGTAATAAATCATATTAAAGCATTAGATAGTGAATATACAACTTATATTTCAACCTTTGATTTGAAAGAAACAGCAGCATTAACTAAGGCTACAGGCGCGAAGCCTACTCTTGTTTCTACTGGAGTTAAATGCCAATTAGACCCTGGTTGCTATTTGGAATTATCTGTGCGTAGTTCTACTCCTTTAAAGTATTGGTTAATTTTAGCTAATAGTGTGGGTATTATTGATTCTGACTATTATAATAATCCTGACAATGAAGGAGAGATTTTTTTACAATTAATTAATCTCTCTCCATATAATATTCAATTACATAAAGGTGATGTAATTGGACAAGGCATTATTAAAAAGTATGAGATTACTGATGATGATAATGCTACTGGGAATAGACTCGGAGGCTTTGGTTCTACATCTAAATAATAAAATTTGTCTCCTTGTCAGAAAGGAGGTAAATATGAATATTTTATTTTTAGATTTATCTACTAAATCTACTGGATATTGTATCTCTGATGATGCTGGTAAAATGATTACTTATGGTTTAATTACAGCATCATCAGAAAATAATATTTCAAGAATTGTTAAAATACAGACTGAAATTACAAAATTAATCCAATAGTATAAGATAGAAAAAATTGTAGCAGAAGATGTTCATCCCGAGGAATATGGTTACTCAGATACCGCAAGATTATTAATGTGGCTTTAGGGCGCAGTTATGTTAGGTGCGCATTCAGTTAATTCTAAAGTAAATTCTAAAACTTTAGAATTAATGCAGGCTAACGAATGGCGTCGCTAGCTAGGAATTAAAGTGGGCCGTGGCATCAAGCGATCGGCTTTAAAGCCTTTAGACATTTAGTATGTAAAAGAACATTATGGTATTGAAGCAAATGATGATGTTTGTGATGCTATATGTTTATTTACTGCTTATTTTCTCGCGCATTAGTAGCAAAATGATTATAATTGGGAATAAATGATTGGACTTAAATAAGTAATTCTCCTATCTAAATGCTGAAATATAATAGAAGCTAAAGAAAGGAGGTTACATATATGGCCACTTTTATCGCTGAACATTTTATTGAAATTATTTTTGGACTTATTTCTGCTGGACTATTAGCATTTTGTAAATCAATTCATGGTAAAATGAAAAAGTATAAAGCAATGGTTGAAGAGCAGAAAAATGATGACCTAGATGAAAAAATTGAATCTCATATTGAGCCTATTAAAGAAGAAATAGAAGATTTGCGAAAATACATTAGAGAAGCAAAGACTATTGAAGAAGCTCATATGGAATTAATTATTGCATCTTACCGTTTTAGATTAACTCAATTGTGCCGTGCTTACTTAAAACAAGGATATATGACTTCTAATGAGTATGAACAATTAACAGAGTTTTATAAAGTTTATCATGGTTTAGGCGGCAATGGGCAAGCCAAAACTTATTATGACAAAACGATAAAATTACCAATTCAGCATGAAGAGCTTCCAAAATAAAAATAAGGGATAGAACTTAATTGTTCTATCCCTTATTTTTTTATCTATTTAAATGTACTTTAAAAGATAATCCAGATTTTGTCTTTGTTGCACCGAGCTTATTAATTAATTTAAATTATATTAGTTCAATGAACTCAAACTATTTAACTTTTACCACTGGTGAAGTATTATATTTCCCAAAAAGCGCGTATAAATTAATTTGTGAAAGATGGAAACAATATGGTTAAATAGAAATAAGGGGAACACTCGATAATTGAGTGTTCCCCATTTTTTTTATGATTTATTAATATTAACACTTGCTTCTATCTTCTCGGAAATATATTTATCTAAATCACCATAAATATTAGCAAGATAATCTTTTGCTTCTTGGCTAAGAATTGTTAATACTGCTTGTGTAGTCTGTTCAAATGCTTGCTTTTGAGCTTCTGCATCAAATTTACCTTGTTTCTTTAGACTTTCTACATAGGTCTAATTCGTAGCAATAACACAACTATTAATTGTATCAGTTAGCATTTGAATATATTTATTTGCTAATGCATTATCATTATTCTTTTGAATTTGATTACTTTTTACATTAATCCATTTAACAATAAAAGTAGTTAATACTCCTAATAAAGGAATAATACATACTTGAAAAATTTGAGTCAGTAATTCACTAGTCATTATTATTTTCCTCCTTAATCTGGTTCATATAAAATTAATATAGCTCCATTTACTACTTCAGGAATTACATTGGCTGGGGAGATAATAATTTGAGTACCATCTACTCCAGGATCGCCTTTCTATCCTTGAGCAGCTAGCAAGGCCCAACCATTACTTTCAATACTAGGCTATTCTTTAATAGAAAATGTGCTATTTAGTACATTGTTACCGCATATAAAATGGTTACCTTCTTCTGCATTAGTATAACAAAACCATCCATAAGTTGTATACTCGCTGGGAGAAACTGAACCAATCCAAATATAATTTCCATCATTCTATGCTGTATAATCCACTGAAATACCATTATTAATTTTTACTGAATAAATATTTCCTTCCTTCAAAGTAAAATTAATATTTGTATCTTCTTTTGAAATTAAAGCATTAAATTCACTTGTATCGGTGATACTAGCAGAAGGATTTTTAGTATTATTATTTACAGTACATATATAACTATTATTGTTATAAAATACCGCATCTAAAATATTATAAGTTTCAACTGAAGAATATAAGCCTCGCCAATTAATACCTTGGCCCTATGGTCCTTTAATATTCTAAGGAGTTGGATTAACATTTGTGTTACTCTTTTCCCAACTGATATCACCATTATCATTTACTTCTGGATACCATATTTCGTTACTTCCTCCAGAAGTAGATAAAGCACGGATTTTATTAGGCATTTCATTAGCAATTATTTTTTCAGTTTCGCCATTTTTTTCTCGAATAGCATCACCAATATCAGTTAATAAAGATTTAATTGTAATATTATTATCCATAATTTTACCTCTTAATTAAATACAGAAACATACTGTAATAGGCCAATTGCTAATAATCTTTGTCCAATTAGCACTATCCCAAGTCCAAGCATATCCTTCTTGTATAACTCCGGTGTTTACATAAACAAACCATCGTCCAGGATAACTAGACTAATTACCAGTAACAAAATATCTATCTCCTCTAGTTATTATAAAACTAGTATAAGGATTATAATTTTCAGTCTATATTGTAGAAATATTTAATTCTTTTTTAGTATTTATTTTAGAATAATATGTATAATATTCCTATTTACTTGAACAATTTGATGAAGTTTTTCCTCCTATTTCATACTCACTTAAAGGAAAACAATAATTAGTATTACCTGCCAATGAAGAAGTAGTTGATGCAGATGAACTTTCATCCTAATATTTTTTAATTGATTTTAAATTTATTAATAAAGACTCTGGTAAAAATGATAAAATAGTATCTTTAGGTTCAGATTTATATATACCGAAAAATTTATTTCTCAAAGAACTTATTCCCCAATTATCAATATATAAGCCATCTCCCCCAGTGTGGCTTGGATCGGTCTAAGCCCAATTCCATCTAATACCTTGTCCAGCAGTATCCTTATTTGCAGCTGTTTGACTACCATATGTTCCAGTTCCAAATACTAATGGAATTCCAGTATCTTCTAAAGAAGTCATACCTATTTGAAAATGAATTCGGTTTATACCTTCATATTCACTATTATGATTAATCCCGATAATAAAAGCATAAGTTTTATAATTAGTTAATTTTAATCCACTCCAAGCATTTGTACCATTTAAAATAACTTCTTTTTTATCACCAACTTGAAAATATTCTTCTGCCTATCCAGCATCAGAAATCTATCGAATTTCTTCCCAAGTATAATCATTTAAAGCTTTTCCTTTAATCGGTAATGTGGGAACTATAACGCTATAAACTCCTTCATTATTTTCTATTAATCGAGTTGAATCAGATAAAATAAAAGCGGGCTATAATCCATAATTATAATTACTATGGTAATTCCAATCAGAAATAACACCGCTAGTACCAACATAAACTCCACAATCATTACTACTATCAATTACATCTCTAGTCCAATATTCTACACTACTGCCATTATATTTTGGTGCTTTTAATCTATCTGTTGTAATAGAAGTATCAATATTATTAAAATAATCTAGAACAGTACCAATTTTTCCATAATTTGTATCAGTACAACTATATTCTTTCGCTGACAAAAGAAAAATTTTTGTTTTAGCTCCTGTTTTAAATGATCTATTGCTTCCTTTAGCTACATATGGTAATCTTACTGTTCTTATAGCCTATTGTAAATTTTTATCTAACTAATAGAAGAAAGTATTATTTAAAGTAGAAAATTCCTAAGACTAACAAAAATCAAGATTTGTCCAAAGTGTTTTAGAAGATAAAGTATAAATATCTTTCATTAAAAACCATGTTGAATCTTCAATACTACAACCATAATTAGTCTCATTAGGCTATCCATGATGAACAACAATAAATTCTGTTGGTACATTATTTACATTAAATTTTACAATGTCACCAACTTTTAATTCTTTACATGATATACCATCAGTTTCATCTACTGTATCTTCTATGCTCATAGTACCAGAACGACATACTGAAATTGAAAATTCACCGCTACTTAAAGCAACCACTGTCGCCACTTGTTTAGGAGCTATAACAATAGATTCAACTTTTTCATCGCCATTTAAAATAATACCATTTTCATGTGAAATAAATATTTTTCCCATAGCAGAATAATTATATAATTTACAATTATACCCTGTTTCATGTCCATTATTAACAATTAAATTTAAATTATCAATTGAATTATCTGTAGTTATTCCTTTAAAGTAAATATGCTTACCATTCCAGTCATCTAAAAATTTCTAAGCAGTACTAGTAATTTCTACAATATCGTAAGTACGTTTTGTACTATGAGTATTTAAATAACTAATTATACCATCATTCTCTACAATTTCTCCTGTTGGGTCTAGCTATGTCATTATATTATCAGCATAAGATTTAGTCGAAACATCATTATCTGCTATTGGTACATAATTATTATCCATTTTAACCGCAACAGTTGAAGTAGCAGTTTTTTTACTAGAACTTGATTCTACATTAACATCATTATCATCATTTACATATAAGCTGCGCAATAATTTAGGTTCACTCATTTAAGCAAATCTCTCCTTTCTCTCTTTAATAACTTTCATTTACTAAACTATTAATATAGTCATATACTGCTTTAGCTGTAGGAATTTCATCATCAGATGCCTTTGGAGTAATTACCATTGTCTTATTTAAGTTTTCTCTATCATTAACTGAAACTTTAGCAATATATAAAAAAGTGAAAACATCACCAATACGCGCTTTATAATCATCACCAATTAATTCTATCATCAAACTTGATGTATTAAATTTATAATTCTATCCTTCCACTAAAATTAATCCATTCTAAAAAACTAAAATCTATTTTGAATTTTCTATTCCTTTAAATTCAGTAGGCAAGTTTATCTAATTAGTTTTTTTATCAATAATAATAGAAGAAACTCTTAGCTCCCCTCCACTTGGCCCAATTAATTCACTATCTATAGCAGTCTATAAATTAATTTTTTTATTATTTATATCTAAATAAACTGCCTATCCAACAGTCTAAGGATAAATTATTTTTTGTTTTTCAGGGTCAGTCTAAGTATCTTTTAAAATTTGAATTAAGGCTTCAGCCATTCTTTCCAGCCTCCTTCAGTTTTTAATTTAATTTTTTCAATATCATACCATTTATCATTAACTTTTATTAATTTTTTATCTATCTATTCCCATTGTCCATTTACTTTTATAAATTCGCCTTTTTTTTCTTTTTCAAATACTGGATATAAAATAGTCTAAGTAAGAAACTAATATTTATTACCAGGCAAATACTACGGGATATTACTTCCTTTAATTTTAGTATATCCTAAAAATTTATACCCTTCCTTAATCTATTCATTCTACTTTATTTCTACTGTTATTTTTTTATCAATAGTATAATCACTTTCATACTCATCCCAAATAGCATATAAATCTAAAATACCATTACTTGCTTCATTATCAAGTTCAGTAATTATATAATTATAATTTGTATCATAATAATTACCGCTTCCATTGGACTGTGAATTCCATTTATAAAAATCATAAGTTAATATAGCTTTTTTAGTTCCACCTCTATATTCATTAAAAATTAAATCTTCATCAGTCTTTTTTACAACTGTAAAACTCTTAAATTTTGTCTAGGGAGATTTAGTAAGAACTCTATCTTTTATAATAAAATTATCTATATCATTCATAACTTCTGAATTAATTGATTCATTGCCAGTATTTATATTATATTTTATAGTAAAACCAAAATGGCCTAAACAGCTATGATCTTTTGCATCTTCTATAATAATAGTATCATTAGGTTTATAGCTATGTCCTGTCTCGTTATCAATCCATTGAGTAAAATAATGATTTTTCCAAGTTGGAATAGTCGAACTAATAGAACAAGATATATTATAATAAATTTCAGTCGGCTCAGGTAGATTTTCACCATTATCTAAATAATAAGTCATTGTAAAAGGAGTACTAAACCCTACATTATATTTTAAAGTAGCAGTTGGTATATTTGTTTCTGAAGCAATGGCTATATAATATGTTGTAGCACTTCCATCAGTATCAATAACTAATTCACCATTATTATAATAATTTATATTCTCATCAAATACAATACCATATATATTATGTATTGTAACTTTATTTGGAGACTAAATACTCCAATAATAAGAACTACATCCATACTATTGAGTAGTATCCACTGGATCTCTAAATGTACATTCTTCGGTAAATATAAAAATTTTTCCTATTTGTTTTGGAACTGTTATACCCATAGTATAAGCATAATTAGTATTAAGAGATAATGAATTAGTTAAAGTTTTATTTATATAATTAGAAACAGATATTGAACTAGTTGATGTTTTTGCCCAATTTCTCATATAGAATAAAAGATAATAAATCCATTCAGTTTCATTCTAATTAAGATAAATTATGGTATTAGGATTTTCCTAGGGAGCTATACCTATCTATGGATAATAACTAGAAGGAGGCCATCCATCAGTTTTATTATAAGTGGTAAAACCCAAATAAGAATAATTTGGAATAGTAGGAACTTTTAATTCACTATCCATAGTAGAACCTGAATAACCATTTAACATTGAATGAGCACCACTAACATTAAAAGATTTATAATAAAATGTTGGATTTTTAAAATAATATAAATTATAATATTTTATTGTATCATCTTCAAGAAAATATAAATAATGTTTTTCATCATCTGTATACCCTCCTGGCCATGAATAACCAGGAGTATAATCTGGACTAATTTCTGGATAACTATCTGCATTATAGTCCCATCCTAAAAAAGTATATCCACTTCTATAATAAGTAATATAACTATTTGAAGTATTAGTTCCTGTCATCATATAATTTTTATTACTAATATCATACATACGATAATATCGTCTTGGAGTAGTTTTATAAGTTAATATAAAATACATTATATTTTCATTATAATCATTAAAATTAATATAACGAGTACTACTATCAATATCATAATACTCATTAGTAACTTTATTTTCAGCATCTGATGAAGATTCACCATAATAGCCACCTAAAAATGTATAACTACTACCAGCAGCGCTAACAGATATTCCTCCAGTAGTAGAAGACCAACTACTAATAAAAGATTTTGTTTCAGAATTATAAAATCTATAATATCTTGGAATAGCAGGTATTGTAAAACTATTTACTCCATTTATTGCTTGCTTATTTGGACCACCATATCTATAACTACGATTAGGATAACTAGGATGAGTTCCTGGCCACCACCAATCTCCTTCACTAGGTAGATTTAAATTTATATACACATAATAAGTTTTTCCGGGCTCTACATGATAAAATTCTACTAAATGACCTTCATGTGAAAAAGTTCCATTCTCAATTTGAGCTGAAGCTCCATAACAATAATTATCATTGGAATCATAAACATATATACCGCCCTAAGCAGAAGTCGTTTTTGATATATTGCTTAACGTAACAACTAAATCTTCATTTAACGCGTATTCTCTAGAATCAAATTCAAAATATGCCATAATAATTAACTCCCATTAATCGTTTTTCCCAATTGTAAATGCTGGAGCTAAATAAACAGTAATATTAGAAGAAGTACTATAAGTAAAATTATTTGTATTATAAATATAACATATATAACCTTCATACTCTGTAGATCGAGTACCATATGCAACAAAACTACTATCAGAAACATCTCCAGCAGAATTAGCAAGCTATTTTCCTGCATGATTATTTTGATAATAAGTATATGGAGAATTAAAATTATAAGTACATTCAGCATTAGTCTAAGTACTATTTGATGCTGTTAATGACAAATAATCAGTATCAAAATTCAATTCTCTTAATGATAATAACCACACCGTTTCCCAATTATATATGACTAATCCATTTTTTTGGTTTCCTGACTATGCCACGCCTTTTTTTACTGTTTTAATATAATCTTGTATCTAACAAGCATTATAAAAATTAACACACTATGTTCTTTGAGCCGATCCGATCCAAGAAGCATTAGAAGGAAAACGAAAACTAGTCGGCAAAACATTCATAGTCTAAAAAGTTAAAGTATTATCTCCATCTTCATCCGCTCCAATACATAACATAACAACAGTAGTTGCTCCTAAAACAGCTTTAGATAATGTTAATTTTTTAGTCTTGCCAATACAAGCTTTTCTTTCAGCTACTGTTGAATTTTGTACCCAATTATATAAACTTTTCCACCAAAATACATCTCCAACAGCAGTCTAATCTCCCCAAGACCAAGAAGTATAATTGGTACTAATCGTAATAATTTTTTCACTTGGAGTACTATACTTCTTACAATTTTTCGCGCCTATGGAAATATTAACTCCATCAACTATTGTTTTACCATCACCTTTAATAGTCAATACGTTGCCGCTTAAACTTAAATTAACTCCATTAACGGTCATAGGATTATAAGTTATTTGTCCGTCACTATTGTTTGTAATAATAATCTCTACACCTTTATTATAATTTTCATCGGTGAGTACTATATTATTTTTACTTAAATATATTTTTCCTTCAGCTTCTTTATAGACAATCCAAATATCTCCATTATTTCCTTCTTCATCTTCAGGCATAATGTTTGAGACTCTAACAGGTCTATAATAACTTAATTCACTTGATATAGGAGTTGTAGCATTACATTGAATACCATAATTTAATAGATTAATAGAACCAGTAACATTATTAGTTTTATTCTTATGAACATAATTATCTAATTCAGTAGTTAATACATATGGAGTTAAATCAGAGTCAGTTAAGAATATCTTTGCTTCATCTTTTAAAACATAATCATTTAACTTACTTTTTTCAGCATACATACTTAATAAACTATTTACTTCATCTAAAGTTACATGCTGACCAGCTATCTCTTCAACATCAGATGTATCTATTGGGTCTGTTGTAATAACACCTTCATCAGCTGTTAATGAATGAGTCATTATATCTGAAGTGCCACTATATAAAATTTTTGTCTTATTTGATAAATTAGAATTTAACTAAATACGTTCAATTTTATCAGCGTCAGGTTCTTTGTCTTTAGGAATGATTAATGGCGCATCAATATAAAAATTACCAGTTTCAGGAACAAAATAAGCATAACCATCATGCTTTTCTACGCCTTCTAAATCTAAATCGTTACCACGCAAAATTTTAAATAATGCCATGAAATTCTCCTTTCAAATTTATTTATATAACAAAAAAAATGGGAGAGGATATACCTCTCCCATATAATATATGAAAATTATTAAAATATTAAATTGAGAAAAGTATCTTACCTTTCAATATTAACTGAAAAAAATAATATACTTTCTTAATTTATTTTGTCCTTATAATACCAGCCAATAAACATCTAATCCACCATCGTTACCAACAAATCCTTCTAAACGCGATAAGCGTTCCCAAATCTACTAGACGACCTAATCATCATCAACTACATAATAATCTTCTTCTTGTGAAATATTATCATAATTCAAACGATTATAAACTTTAATTACATCAGGCTAAGTATTTAAATTAAACATAAGATTATTTGTATCTTTTTCAATATGATAGAAAGTAATCATATATTTTAATAGACCAGTCTTTTTAGTAGCGCTATAATTTAAAATCCAAGGAAAAATAATCTTATCTTTCTTTGTAACTAAATCATAATAAGGGACTGGATAAATACGCTTTTCATTATCAGCGTTAATATAACTTACAATACACATCATGTTACTTAAATCAACTAAACCATGGTATCTATTCACTTCAAAATAAAGTGTCTCAGCTGCATGGTCACCTTCAATAGTAACATAATTATTAGTATTTTCAATCTTCTTAGTCTAAAGATTGATCTCTATTAATGCTTCATCTTCTGGACTTGGTAAAGATGGATATTTAATTGGAAAATTTTTATCTTCTAATTGATATAATAACTATTGATAATCAGTAGGATTAGTTATCATATAATCTCACCTCTTACTCAAGACTAATTTTATTCGTACTCTTAAGTAGTTTTTCGCCTTTCTTAATAGTAACTGTATAAGCAACAGCTTCATTAGTATTAGCGATTGGAACTATAATCGTATTATTGGTAATTGCTTGAGATGTACTATAAACCTTTTTACTAGTGTCATCAAAGAAATCAATAACAAATTCACCAATAGAGCCTAACTCATTAGCAGTATTTCCAACAGTGATAACATAATTGTTATCATTAATACTCTAAGAAGTGGTAATGTTTATATTAGATACATCTAAACAATGAGTAAATGAATAAATAGAGTTAAATTCTTTACTGTCTTTATTTTTTACAGCAATAACCTTTGGCTTATAAACTCCTTCATCAGAAGTTAATACTAATGTATTTGTATTATTTTCAATTAATGTACTATCTTTGTACCAACTATAAGTAAATTCAATACCAGCATCAATATTAGGTTTCAACTAAATAGTTTTTTCACCATAATAATAAGCGCCACTTTCATCATTAGAATCCGGAGCTGGATCATAGTTAAATGACAAATCACTTGGCAAACCAGTAACAACAATAGATAATTCACTATTATTTACAACTTGGCTCTTATCATTGGCGGTTTTACCATACGCAGAAACAGTATAAGTACCTTTCTCAGTAATTTCACAATAAGCAACCTTCAAATAAAGATTATCTTTCTTTTCTTCAAAGTTAGCCACATCTAAAATACCACTTACATTATTATAATCAGTACCATTAGCTTCATAATAACTTAATTTACTATTATAAGCTACATTAGTAAAAATACTATCTCCGCCAGTGAGCTTCATATAGTCATACTTTTGTGCTTCACTAATTGGATATGCTGTTCCATTATCAGTGCGGACCCAATCATACATAATATTAGTACTCTCAATATTATTCTATGTATCATTATATGCTAAAGCATAAATCTTATCGCCAGTAACATATGCTTCTTTTTCATTTTTAATGCCAGATAAGAAAGCAATAGTATCTGCTACTCCGCTACCAATACTCTTAGTAGAATCAATTAAAGATTTTAAATAATTGTTCATATAATCAACAGGCTCAGCTGTTAATATATTTTCATCAATATCTAAACCTTTACTAATTGTCATTTGTGCTGGTAAAGTATTTAACATATATTCATACTCTCTATCGTTCTTCTTTTTAAAGAATACAATAGAAAAATATACTGTACCAGGTTGCGCAGTTATTGAATTATCAATAGGCCATTCAAAAATAATTTTTCCACTTTCACTAGTAATATCTCTAAAACGAGATTCAGAAAAACCTTTTATACCATCATCAACATACCATTGAACAAAAATACGAATTCCATTTTCAGCTAAATCCTATATATCAAAATATCTATCTATTCTAAACCAAATAGTTTCAGCCATATGATCTTTAGCAACATTTAAAAATACTGTCTTACCAAAATCATTACCCAACTTAATACGTCTTGTATTCGCATCTATATCTATAATTTGTTCATCTACTGGAACACGAATTACAAATGGATTAGTTGCGGCCATTTTTACTATACCAGTTATATTTTCAAAATAATCAGATATGCTACTAATTTCTACAAGTTTGCCTTTATCATTAGTAACTTTATTATCTCTAGCCAACTTATTGATAGTATTAAAAAAAGTATCCCAATTACCATGTTCTTTATTTGTATCAATTCTAGTAATCAAAACTTATCTCTTCCTTTCTAAAAAAATTAGGGTAGATAGATTTTACCTTCTATCTACCCTAATTTTTAATTAAATTAAATAATCAACATTTGGCCTATTTTATTAAACTTCTTGCCACTCTTCTAATTCATCTTCAGGGATAGTTACAATCTAACAGAAAGATTTATTATCTTTAGTTAATTGTTTTCCCTAATCTGCCGTTAATCTTAATAATCTAATATAATAAATATCTTCAAGATGGACAGGAGATTCAATTATTCCATTAGTACCAAGATAACGATAAAAAACTTCTTTAGTCATAATAGTTCCCCTTTCTTTATCTATTAACGATTTCAGGGCCAGAATCATAAACACCATTAGCTCCACTAATAATATTCTGACCTATAGCTGTCATTGTTTCAGTACTTGAAGTAGGACAATATATTCTTAAATGACTTGGTCTAGCCGAAGTAGTTTTATAACCAGAATACATATTAAAAGCATTACTAGCAATATTCACTGTCGCTAATAAATGCTATTTACTTCCCAATTCCAAATTTAAGAAACTTGTAATCTCTGTAATTACTCCACTCTTAGTCTAAAGAACTCGTCTATTGCCGAATGCATTAGACTAAATAGTTAAAATTTTAGCTCCTTCAATAATAAAAGTACAAGACTCATTTCCAGAACCAATCTTACAATATCCTGGATAAGTAGATGATGGAGCAGAACTATAAAATGCTCTTTCTCCAATCGTTAAACCTTCAGAAGCAGATGAGTAAGGTAAAATAGATACTTCACTTAAATCAGCATTAAAGAAAGCATTTGAACCAATGTTACTCATATAACTACTAAAATCAAAGTATCTTAAATTAGTACACAAATAAAATGCTCCACTTTCAATGACACTTAAATGATTATCTTCTACTGGATAAATAAAAACACCAGTAATATTATTATTACGATAGAATCCATCTTGCTATGGCCGACTACTCCAGTCATAAGTAACAGGAGATTGAATAACTTCAACATAACTTCCATCAATTTTTGCCGGTAATGTTACTTTGCCTTTTAAATTAGCATCTTTATTTATACGAATATACCGTTTTCCATTGCTATTTATTCCAGAAGTATAATACTTACTATCAAGGATATTTTCTGAAATGGATACTAATTTACCAACAGCATAGAAAGTACGTTCAGAAAATGCTAATTGAGTATTTAAATCAATTAATGCTCCTTCTGGGCCAATAGCACTCCAACCTATATGCTTCCAAGTCTCATATAATCCAACTCCAGAAGCGACCGTATCAATATTATAATAATAAAAATCATCAGGCTATTTAATCTATTCACCATAATTAAATACAACTGGAATCTTAGTTCCATCACCATTAATGAACGTTATTGTATAATGCTTTCTTTCAAATATTGCTTTGAAAGTATAAGTTTTTATATCTTTAGATAATTTTAAATTAGACCAATTATTCTCTTTAATAACTGGTTTATTATCTACAGTATCTGTACTAATAACCATAGTATCTGTTTCAACTAATTTCCATCCTTTAAAATCATAAGTAGGCATTTTATCTTGTAAACTATCAAAAGAAATATAATTTACAGAATTACTATCTATAGGACTAGCAAAGAATGAATTTTCATCCACTGTGGCTGATAACTTCTAAGTTTTTAAAACTTTTCTAATCATAACGCTAGAATCTTTTGAGTCATAGTCTTCATAAATAAACTATGCTGAGTAACCTGGAGTTACTTTTTCAAAGAAAATAGTTAAGTTAGGATATTTGCTCTAAAAATCATCTTGAATTACTTCTTCAGCAATGTAATCATTATTATTAATATAAATATAGCCAGTAATATTTGGATGTGATAAAGAATTCATTCCAATGAAATGAGTGTCTTCATATAAATTTTTTAACAAATCATAGTTTTCAATAGTCTTTAAATTATTTATAGTATTATCTTTATAATAAATTAAATTGTTCTTTATATCAGATTTAGTAATAGTAGATACATCTATAATTTTTTCTAAAGTAAAATGGCCTGTATCTTTATAATATTCTAATTTATTATTAAAACTATCTAAATCTTCTTGTAACAATCTATAAGGACTCCACTAAACATTAGTAAAATTAATTTTACATCCAGATAAATTACTATTTAAGCATCCTTTATAATACTTATTTAATAAGTCATAACTATAATAATCTAAATTACCGCCCTATATCTCTAAATAAGTAATGGCTGTTGTAATATCGCTGTCACTTTTATCAGTTAAATCCTAAATATATAATCCTTTATTTTCATCAGCTACTTTTAACTTTTTAGTAATAGAATCTTTTGTAGGATAAACATAAGTTGTAATTAGCTTATTTAAAAGTTTAGCTTCAATTAAAGACAAATAAGTAGTATCTCTAGTCAAATATAAAGTGTCTAATGCAACACCTTTAGCGAATTCAACTTTATTTATATTAGAACCAGTATTTCTAAAATTCTATAATTTCTAACTGTTACTTAAATCAATCTGCTATTGACTTTTAAATTTAATATTACAAAGATTCATTTCTTTTAATAAAGGCATAGAAGCATAACTCCAAGCATTAACTTCATTATTATAATAATTGTATTGAGTAAGCTTACCTTCAGAATTAGGCTCAGATACAATACCATCATAACCTAATAATAAATCAGTTAATTGATCAACTTTCCCTTGTAATTCAAATTCCTAGAAATAAAGTTTACTTAAATCTCCAAGGCTCTTCATCTAATCTAATCCATAAATATAATATAACTATTCACGATAATTACCACTTTCCATGATGCCTTTTTTTAAGTCGGGTGCGGTAAATCTGACCGGGTTTCCATCCCCTTTATATTTCTAAGAGGGGAAATTAGATGTATCAGTACCAACAGTGACATAAGCATTTCTAGCTGGCTCTAATTCAATCCAATATTCACCATCAAATTCATGTGTCTTTTCGCCAAATTCTTTATTATCTTTCCAATACTAACTATTTTCTAATTTCATACCATTAGTATTAGTACCCTAAATCCACCAGTCAGAAGTTGAAACTGGATTATTAGCTGAAATACGACTACGAATTCTATTTGCACCACCACGTGCATAGTTACCAACAGTAAGCCAAGAATCAATATAATTTAAACGATTAGATAAGAATTGAGTTCTATATAAATTACGATCACCCTATAAAGCATAGAAATACTAATCTTTTTCGGTACTATATTTACCATCATCAGTCAAACGACCAAATATAGTATTTTCAGCTTTAGAATTAGTAGGAATAATATATTTAAATTCTTCATCTAAATTTAAAGCTAATAACGGTCTATCGCCTTTTACTGCATAACTATCAGTAATAACTTCAGGACTAGTCTAATACCATTTATCAACAATATCACATTTTAAATCATTAGTATTAGAACCGGTTTCAAAAATAGCTTTTACATTTCCAGCAGGATAAGAATTCTAAATCATACCCATTAGCTATAAATATTTATCTACTACTTTATCTTTAAAGAAAGTAAAGAAATTATTCCATAATACACTATCATTGGTAGAGAATGTGCCATCTTCAGTAGCATCTACATAGTATTCAAAAGAAGGAATACCAGTATTATTAATACCTAGTTGAGTATCAATATCATAAAAAATAGGATACCAAATATAGCAAGAATTACTTTGCGTTCTAATTTCTTCTTCACCATTTTTTATATATTGAATATTTTCATTATTATCCTTTTGCGGTCCCCAAGAAGCAAACATAGCATTCTTACCACGAGAATCATAACATTCAAAAATTTCTGTCATTAAGAAATATGTAGCTAAATATTCAATACTAAAATGCTTACTTAATTCATTAACGAATTTTGCCTAACGATATTCCTTACTATCTTTTGTATAACGTGTATCATTATAAATAACTGTTATAGGATTACCTTCAGCATCTTTTAATAACCATCTATCATCAATATTATCTTCATTCTATACCATAATATAGTAAGTTTCAGAAGGATTAAAATTAGAATCAGAACATAATGTATAAATCCCATTATCAGCATCTTTTAAAATATAAAAAGTATCCTTCTTATAAAGATTATTTTCATCATTAGTCAAAATAATAGGAATATAATCGATTTCATCCTGATCTGTTTTAGTCTTATTAAAATACTCTACGTCCGCAGAAAAAACTCCATTATCTAAACTAAATGTATTATCTTTGTTTTTAATATAATAGGTATTAGTTTTATAAAGAGCTGCTGCTAATTTTTTTTCTGTATATATGCCCATTGATGGAATAGATTCTTTAGTACCATCTTCAAATTCAATAGTACAATCTAAGCAAGTACTCCAAACCCAAGCAACTGCTTCTTCCCAATTAGACATTAAAGCTAATAATAATTCTCTACCATTAGTCTTATCAGCATTTGTTAAATCAAATTTAACCGCCTCTTGCCCAGGATTCTAAATAGTCCACTCATCAATAGTAATATCTCCCTATTGAGCTTTATTAAAAGTTAAATACTTAGGAGCAGTATTTACTAATGATTTAGCAATGCTACTAGTTTTTGTTCCATCCGCATCACTGATAGTACCAATTTTAAATAAAGTTTTAGCAATAATATCATCATTTGGAGTATATCTAGGTTCAAATGAATCAGCTACAAATGGAGCGCCATTCTTAGTAAATTCATTTGAATCGCCTTTTGGTCCTCTAAATGACAATTTATATCTATTCCAAGGGTCACGGAAAGAACAATAAGTTCTAGAGTTATTCTAAAATTCCCAACACTCAGTCATATCAGATACTTTAGCATTATTTAATGTAGTAGATAAAACTTTACTACCTAAATCAAATCCATAACATTCATCAGAACCTTTATCTAAAAGCATATTATATTTACCAAGATAAATTATATCTTCTTTATTTTTATAATTTCCATCTTCATCTGCCGGCCATTGAAATGCTAAAACTGGATATCCTTGAACTGAAGTGCGATAATCTTCTAAATGCTTTACTGTATAATCTGAATAGCCAGATTCTTTATTGACATACCATTTATTATAATAAGCAGATTTTGGTCCTGCAGCTTTTAATTTTGTATAAAGAGTAGGATTTTCTGCCATTAATTTTTGATACAAAGCATATGGACCTAAATCAAAATCTTCTTTACTTGTAATAATTAAATTATCATCTTTACCATCAGTAGTTTTTAAATTATCTTTATGATTGTAATATTTATAAAGATTACCAGCCACATACTCAGTAGCTTCTTTCGGAGCTTCATAAGTACAAAAGGTTTTACTTTCATTATAATCTCTTAGTGGATGATAACTATATACATTATTTACTAAATTAGCAAATCCTCTATTATAATCACCGGAAGATTCCATATAATCAACTTTTAGAGTAAACTTATTTGTACCAACAGTTTTATTATCCATATAAAATGTAGGTAAATAACATTCCGCAGCTGAGTTATCTTTTCCTAATAGCCCTTGATTATATTCATCCTTATAAATTTTTTCATATGGACCTTTATGTAAAAACATGCCGCTATTTTTACATTTAGCTTTATAATTTCTACGAGGGTAAAATTGAGAAGAAGTACCTTGTACTGAAAAATCTGCATTACCATAACTAGTAATAAAACTAGGGCAATGATGAATATAATAATCATCTACAGATTTCCAAGTTCCTTTAGTTTTTTGGTTAGCCTAATCAACTACTTTTTGCAATTCACCAGAAGCATAGGCCATATCAAGAGGAACATTTACAAATTCTAACGTACCTTTAGTAGCTTTTGCCTCTTTATTATAAGGAAGTCGATTATCTCCCGCTAAAGTTCTTATAATAATATAAGGCATTAATGGAGCATCAGTATGGTTTCTATTATAAATTTCCATCTAACTAAAAGAAAATACATCATCATTTATTTCAATATTATTTTCATATAGATTTTTTTGATCCCAATACTTAATATTTTTTAAATCAAATGCATAATTCTATACAATTTCTGGAATTGATAGTCCTCTATCATAAACGCGAATATGATACAAGTCAATATCGCAAGTATCAGAGAAGAAATCAATAGTATCAGAATTAATAGTCCAAGCATCTGAATTAGTACAACGAGCAATACTTGTTAAAACACCGTTTAAATATACTTGCAATAATCTTTCAGAACCACCAGTTTTATTACTGATACTGCCTCCGGTATAAACGAAACTCAAATATAGCATTTGATTTTCAATAAAATCAACTGAAACAGTTTCATCTCCAGAGCAGAACATAGCATCTTGAGGACTAAAATAAATGCCTAAAGGATTATTAACATTCTATATACCATAAGCACAAACTAAATTATTGAAATCAAACATATTATAGGTAAAATTGTATTCAATATCATCAATGCTTTGCGGTCCATCTGAATGTTCAACAAAATATTTTTTAGTTAAAAATTTATCATAGTTTGTATAATCTTTAGTAGTTTTTAATTGTTCTAAGAATTCAGCCCAAGCTTCATTATCACTCCAACCTTTAAAACTTTCAGATTCTTGATTACCTTTATAACGAGTGTATTTAGTAACAGCTTTACGATAATCTTGAGGATTTCTAAGTTTAAACTAAAATTCAATAGTATGAGCTTCATTACTACCGCTTCCATCAAAAGTTAAGGACCCAATAGGAATAGAAACTGACGCACCATTACTAATTCTTAAACAAGTATTATGGTTATCATCTAAGACCCAACCATTATTATACCAGTTAAAATCTTTAAAGGTCGCGGATTTTCCATCTTTAACAGTCCAAGTCTAACGACTTAAAATGCCTTCTGAATTATCTCTACCAATCGTATTTAAATTTACGACTAGAGTTTCATCATTAATTATCTTCATATCTCGAACTGGATCTTTCTTTATTATAAAAGAAAACTCCCTACGAGTTTTATTTGGTTCAATACCTGCTTCAATAGTATAATAGGCACTATCATTTAATACTAAATCAGAAATTTCCCAATATTGCCAACCAGCATTATTACTAATTTCACGAGTATTTAATAATACACCATTTTTATATAATAGAATAGGAATAGTTGAATGAGTAGTGTCAGGATCATAAACTTTGAAAGGAATTTGAATAGTTTCATAATCATAATATTCAGTTTTATAATCCCCAGTCCAAATTAAAGGTAATGGATTGCCATATTTTTTTATAGCGATTTCTTTTATAATTTCATCAGTACCATTACCTTTAGTGTTACTATCACTATTTAAATATAATTTAGCTCTGATTTTATGAGCACCATGAGTATATTTATTTACTAAAGTAGTTTCTGAATCTACTGGATTAAGAATTTTAGTATCTTGAGTGATTATAAAAGAATCAGACAGAGGATCATCATCTGTCTACCCATCGGCGGCTGTAATACTAGAATCAGAATAATATTTATCATATACTAAATAATCATCGAAAAATACCTAAATGCTACGTTTTACACCCTAAGTCATTTTCCAACCAACTGAGATATAATTATCAACGTAATTTTCATTACTAAATTTTTGCCATTCTAATGATAATTCATGTTTAGCAATTAAAACGCTCGCTGTAGGTGTTTTAAAAATATTACCTGTCTAAGGTAGGGCAGTAAATTCAATAATACTTGATACGGATTTTCTTAGTATATTAGTTAAATCTATGGTTTTTGCTTTACCATGCGCATAAATATCTTCGGAGGAATAATATTCTACCATATTATCTCCATCTTTATAAGAAATGGTAAGTTTACCAGTAATATCAGTTGCTACTGGGTCACCCCCATAAGTCATAGATTTAATCATTAAAGTAACGCTAGCTGGTTCATCATTTAAAAGATTTGCTTCACAATTTCTAGTAATAATTACTTCGCCTCTAACTTGACGGTCAACATCTGATGAACCACCACTTACAGTTAACTTTTCACATTTAGCAATTTTATCGCCACTATCATTAATTCCTAAAGATTTAACCTTATAAAAACTACCATCACTATTAAGAATCAAATCATCTACATGACAATTTGAATTTTCAATATCTTCTATTTTTATATAATAAAGAATAGGGTTGCCATCTTCATCTTTTTCCACTTCAATCTCTTTTGCATTACCATATATAACAGAAACGCCACTAGAGCCTAAAGGCAATTTATTTTTTTCAGCAGTATCTAAATAAATTCGTCCAGTATCAGTAGCTACATAGAAATATCCATTTTGTTGAGGAACTTTTTTTATTTTTTCTTCTGTTCCTTGTACCGGTCGAAAATTTATCTTTTCACCCATTCGATTTTCTCCTTTCTATCCAAATAAAAAAAATATGGAGATAAGAATAAAAATATTCTTATCTCCATAAAAATATTTTCTTCTATTAAAGAAGAAAATCTACATTTATAAATTAATTATATTTGACCATGTAAAAATTTTATTTATTAAAAACTTCCCCAAACCATCTCAAGCTGAACTGTTGGCACTGATAAGGCAGCTATCTTTTCTTTTTTATTTACATCAGTACTATTGTTTATTTTTTCAATTTCAGCTACAACTTTCTCATCATCTACAGCAGGATTAATACAAGTAACTGCTATGGTTTTACTAGCTACTTTAAATGGACTTAATTTGATATCTTCTTCATTATTATCTTTATTTAAAGTAGTAGTAATAGATACTGTGGTTAAAGGATTAGCTATATCATCCGCATCAATAGGCTCCATTATGGCAGCTGTGCCAGCACTTAAATCAGCATGAGTATCTTCTATTACGAGTTCTTTCTTTTCATACTTTTCAATATGTCCATACTTACTAATCTTTGCTATATCATAAAAAGGCACTGTAAGCTTTTTGGCTCCTGTAGTATTGTCACCATTCTTTTCAAAAGTAATTTGAGATGGAATATAAACTGGATTACCATCATGATCAACCTCTGGAAGATTCTGATCATTCATTTTTACTTTAGTACTATTTATAGCGGCTGTTGTATGACCTACAGTACCTGTAACAGTAGCACGATTATCAATAGGAGAATGGGTAACTACTGTTGAAACTTCTACTTCATTATTACCAGTAATGCCATATTCTAACGCTTCATTATCACCTATTGAGCTAATAAACCAAGCTTTCTTGTATAAATTATTAGTAATATTACCAGTATCATCTATTACAGTATCTTTAGTCTCAGTAGCAAAACTAGTAATAGGTTCATCACCTGATGGAATAATTTGCCAAGTTACCTCGCCATTTATATATCCATCTTTATCTTCATTTTCTGTGCCTTGGCAGATTATTAAATCACCAACTTTAATAACTCCACCTTTAAAAGTTGGTGCTTGTCCACCAGCAGGCGTATATACTTCTTTACAAATATATATATCACCATTATGAAGCTTTGTTTCATCTATAGATTCCTTACCATTACTCGTATTTACTTTAAGAATATCATTAGATTCAACAAAAACTACTCCTCGATAAACCATCGCATTTAAATCGCGATATATTTTATCAACTTCATTAATTGTATAAACAGGAAGCTTAGCAGTCCCTCCATTAAAATGGACCTGCTGCTTCTCTGAATCTTTATCACCAATTTCAATTATTGGATCAAAAATATCTGTAAGAGGCTCTCCGTTTTCAGTCATATTACTCTTTAAAGTGACTTTAAAACCATCATAATCTTTATTTATTGTGCCTCCAGAACCTAATGCCTCATTAGCTTTTGTTTCAGTAGTAACTAAAATATCAGAAATTTTTCCATCATTAACAATAGAATAACTACTATCTTCTACATTTTTAGTAAAACTAATATTAGTTCCACCTTTAATCTTCAATGTAGATACAGATGTAGGTGTGGGTTTCTCTGTCGGAGTATCTAACCCAGTTTTTGTTTCAGTCTTTGATAATTTTAAGCTTAATTCCTTTTTATTCTTGTCGCTATAATCAATACCTAAATCGTAAGAAATATCAGTTCCCTCGATATAAAGAACAGGTTTAGTGTATTCAACACTATTAGGGACAAGTTTGCCTTCTGAATCGATACCATCACCTGTCCATGTTATTGTTTCTTGTCTAAGTTTAATTGGACCAGTACTGCCCATATATAAATGCTAAGGGATTATATTTCCAGCGGTATCTGTAATATTAGAAACATATCTTAATAAGCTAGTAACATTATTTTTTAAAACATCATTAAAAGTTGTATCTTTTTCATCAAGTTTTTTGCCTGGTGAATGTTCTAAGGAATCTGCACTTATTTTCCCATTAGTTATTGCGATTTCACTTAAATCATAATCAGAATTAATAGTATCTAATGTAGTATCAACATTAGCTTGAACCCAGCCATTACCATTAGCAATAGCTAAAATATTATCATCTGAAACATAATAGAATGAACCATGAGGAATTTTTGTTAAAGCATCTCCTTTTGGTAAATCATTCTAAGTTTTTACTGTAGTAATACCCTAATTGACAGGAGCTACTACAGTTTCACTAACACCATAGTATAATCTACTAGGTTTACCAAAAGTGTCCTGATTATCAGGAGTAACACCATCTTCTTTATAAGTGTCATCAATTACTAAATAAAAAGCACCAGGTTGATATTTAACGCCAGAATTTGGAGTATTTACTTGCGTACGTAAATTATTAAAACTAGTTTCTGTGCCTTTAAGGAATTTTACATTCTCATTCATTAATTATTTCACTCTCCTTTAATATCTTTCCAAGTTAAAGTATTTTCAAGAGCACTTATACGGCCAGTTAAATCAGCAGAAGTCTTTAAAAATGTATTAACTTGACTAACAGTTTCTTCAGATAACGTACCAACGACTTTTTTCCAAATACCATCAGCTGCTAAAAATCTATCAGCAGAGCCAGCCGCTGGAATAGGAACTAAACCACTAATACCATCTTCAGTTTCAGTCGCTCCTGTCATTATCGTACCAACAGGGATTGACATCCATGCACCATTATCAGTTAAAACTTTTCCTTCGATACCTTTTGGATTGACTGGAATAAGTCCATTTTCAGTACCATTAAAAACTGGAATATATTTAATAACATTTTCCTTTGTTAAAATTTTATCAACCAATGAACTGATTAAAGTTTCATTATTAGTTAATCGAGTATTAACCCAAGAAGTGCCATTATAAATTAATACATCATCAGTATTTAAATTATTAATAACTATATCAGCTAAATCTGATAATTTACCAGCAGTATTTAAACCACTACTAATTAAACGAGTACCTAAATATAGCTTACCTGAATTATCTTCTGCGCTTGTAATAAAGTATAAAGCGTCTTCATCCTTAATCTTTAAAGAGTCATAAGCAACTTGAGAACCTCTTTGGAATTTAACATATTTTTGGGTAATATCTGGCAATTTAATCACTCCTTTTATTGTTTCTTCCTTCTATTTGTAAAAGTTATCTCAATAAATTTATAAAGGCTTGGCCTAATTGACCAAGCCTTTATTATTAACTAGTTGTCGTAGAATTATTTTCTAATGTTTTAATTTTTTCTGCTAATTTATCAACATACTCACATAACTACTAAATAGTTTTATCTTTATTTTTTTCATCACTATTTACAGTAAATGTACTAGCCGAATCTAATTTAGCATTCCAAACAGTTCTCTCTTCTGGAGTAATATGGATATTACTATTAGCATGAGTATCTAAAGCACTCTATAAAGCACGACTATTAATATTAGTAGTTAAATTAGTTTCTAAAACAGATAATTTATTAGTAACTTCTACATCCCAATCGCTAATTTTAGCATGAGTTAATGATGGAATATCATTAGCTACTAATGGTGCTCTTGATACTTTAATTTTACCATTCTCTTCAGAAACCGCAGTAACAAAATTCTAACTAATTGCTTTATCGGGATAATCTAATTCTTCAATTTTACTATTGGTATAAGTTTTGGCAGCGTCTAAATTTTTATCACTATATTCATTAGCAGCCTTTAAATTAAGAGTTAACTTATCTGAAATTTTGTCAATACTCTCTTTTAAAGTAGAAGTATTACTAAGACCCAAATTATCATTCTGATAATTTTCAATACCAATTGTTAAATTACCTAAATAATCTTTTGTTTCAACAAATTTTCCATCTTCCGGAGTAAAAGCTAATCCTATAGTTACATTACCAGCACCCTTTGATTGATAAGAACCTTTTGGAATAGTAATATTTCTAGTTTCACTCTAAGATACTACATGCCCGCAATCATCTACAGTAAAACTTGGAATTTCTATTGTTTCACCAAACTTAGGAGCCTAATTCACTTGTGGTGCTATTATTGTTTTACCTAACTCAGTAGTAATAGGTTTGTGAGAAAGTTTAAATTGTGTAGTAGTCTAATCTTTATTATTAGGAGTACTATATTCAATCCAATTATCCCCTGAAATTTCTGTCGATTTAATAATATTATCTCCAGTATCCTTATCTTTTTCCGGAGAAACATATAATAATTTATTAGCTTCTAAATTAATACTATTAAGCTTTTTATTTAATCTATTTAAAGCTCCAGAAACATTATCAGTACGATAATTTAATTGTCTTTCTTCACCATAAAGTAAATCATAAACGCGGCAAGCAGCATTTCCTAATCCTGGTAAATTAATAATCAAACTTTTTACATCATTACAAGTATTAGGTTCTAAATCATTTCCCGCCATTCCAGTTTCAGGATTTTTATAATAAGGATATCCAGTAGACCCATAAATATATTTAATTTCATCAGCTTCAGATAAATAATTATGAGTATTAGGATCAAATCCTGCTAGATTAAAATTAATATTATTTGGATCTAAATTTAAAATATAATTAGTTGGAACTTGTATATTATAACTTATATTATTACTATCTTCACTATTAATTTTAGCATATGGAATCTCATATCTATTTCCTTCGCCTTCTCCATCTGCTACAGTATGAGCTACATAATACTATCTTCCTGCGACATAATTATCAGTTGAAATTACATATTCTGATCCATTAAAATAATAATAAATATTTGGTTGATAAGTATCAACAGTAATTTCTACTGGAGAATAAGGATCATAAGGCATAACAGGTTCCAAATTAAATATTGGAATTACAGTATTTAATTCTGCTATCTAAATATATTTTTCTTCATTATTAATAAACTATTTGATCCAAACTGTTGAATCATAACCTCGATGATAAACATCTCTATCTATCTTATAATTAACTTCATATAAATCATCATCTTTAACTGAAGTATCATATATTCCTCTCATAAGATGCCAAACAGGTTTTCCTGAAATAATACTTGCTTTATATTTATAGTATCTAGTACTATTATATTTAATTTTTACTAATTTATTTTCCACCCAAGGAATAACATGAAGGTTACTGCGATCTGTCGGATGATCATAAATTGTAGTAATATTAGACATACCTACTCGTTCATCAGTCCAAGCTTCATCTGTAGCATCAAATATATATCCATACTCAACTAATACATAGCGTCCTAAAAAAACACCATCGCCATTCGCACAAGCATTATCCATTTCTAATCTATTTGCATAAATTTTATCAAAGGAGAATGTAGTCTTTGATGTATTTGTTATATTACCATAAAAACCCATATTATCCCTCCTCGTATAAAATATCCACAATTAAATAAGCATTAGTATTTTGATTAATTAAATTCATAGAAGCTTTATCAAACTTAATAGAAGTTATATAAGAAATCCCTTCTAAATCTAATTCATAAATACCAGTGCTTCCAACCATAACGCTATTATCACTTTCATTTAAATAAAACTTAACTCCAGGTATTGTCTAAATACCTAACTAAGTAATTAATACATTATTACCATTAATTTTAAATGCTGAACCATTAATTAATTTAGTCATACCTAAAGAAGTTCCACCGGGATAATTTTTCGCATTATTTTCATTATAATAACGAATCTATTTAATTCGCTTTGCCATTTAGTGTTCCTCCTTAATATACTTTTGATATAGCTTTGGTGGCACTAATAGACATTGTCCCATTATAACTTAATGGAATAGTTAATTTATTAACTAAATATTCTCCTTCTACGCCACTTTTTTTATCTTCAATATAAATTCTAGTATTTGGTTCTAAATAATAAACTGGTAAAGTAGTTATTGTACTACTTTCAGTACAATAAGCAGTTGTCTATAATAAATTTTCCATTTCATCAACAGCACTTTTCCCCATAGAACTAATACTAAAATAATTATCATAATTTTTAGGGACATTTACCCAAACATATCCAGTCTCCTATGGATAATTATTTTCAACAATTCGATCATAATCTCCTTGATTTAAAAATAATACTTCGGGTACATCTCTATAACTTATAACTTTTATATTAGTATCATTAACTGCTTTTGTTCTATCACCAATTAACTTTACCGAATACTTGCTAATATCGCTATTTTCTTCTCCAATAAAATCGAACCAAAAATCTAAATTTTCTGGATATTGCTTAACATTATCATAAAATGTACGATTTTCGAAATTATAAATCTAACGCCAAAATGAAAAAATATCCACATAATATGTTTCATACCCAGTCACTCCAAAAGGATAAAGAGTAGGATTAGCGGCGGCTACTTTATGAAGAAAATCATCCCCATAGTTATATTGATAATAATCAACAGCCATACGATATATAACTTCACGCCAATCACAATAAATAATACCTGCTGGGTCGTCATCTTCTCGATAAGCTTTAAATGTTTGCTGCTTTAACTATAAATTCATTGTTTGAAATATTTCATTATCATAGGTTAAAGTTTTATACCTATTAATATCATCTTGAGTAACTATAATAGTTGTATATTGAACAGGTTTTGTATCAATAGCATAACGCATATGGATTGGAAGTTCTTCTCCGCTCGCAGATTTGCGCTATCCCCAAATTGAAAAATCATTTCTTAATACGTTAATCTAAGGATTATTAACAAACTAAGTTACTATCTAACTATCTTTAAATGAATAAGTATAAGAAGAAGAATAAACCGCTGGGTCAATATAACTTTCTCCTTCTGATTTTTCAATTATATTATTCCATGATTTAAAATCATAAAATTTCTTACGCTAAAAAATAAATCTACCATCAACGTCATAAAAATATTCAAAACAGCTTAACATATTTTTAATTTTATCTAAAACGGATGTTAAAGTTTCACCAACGTTAGTTATTAAATCCCCAGCATATACTAAATCACAAATTCGATATCCAACTGGTTCTCCATAAGATTTTTTAGCAATAGTATAAACTGTAGGATTAGCAACTTCTAAAGTTAAAATAATTCTAGTCGGCTCTTCTGTATTCTTGTCTTTATCTTCTTCTTTATCATTTTTATTTTTTCCTAATAAATTATAAGAATCTAATTTATCAAATATAAGCTACTTAAGTGGAACTGGCCCATGGCTTTTTTCTTCGTATAAATTAGGAAGGTTATCTCCAATTACTACATTTACTATACGGCCTGTTTCAGCATCTCTAAAAAAATACATATCAGCATCACATTTATTTTGTAATAATTCATAACCATAGTCATCTAAATCATTAATAACAATATTAGATTCTAACTCTTTACCATAAACCATTAAAGCTTTTTTAATAATAGTTTTAATGGGTACTTTAACTAAGTCTAAAATACGCTCACGATAATAATAAGTTCTATTTTCTGTCTTAGTCTTATTTTCATCTAATACATAATAAATTTTTTCATTGCCATTAGTAGCAATATAATAATTATTATGCTTTTTTGCTTCCTCTTCACTATTTACTCTATAACAATAATGTCCAGCATTATAACTAAAATCGCTATCTTGAGCAATATAATTATATTTAATAACTTCCTCCTAACCAAAATCAATAGAAGCAGGCAAGCTTCCTCCAAGGTCGCCATTTAATAAACACATCTTATCCTTACCTTGAATGGAAATAGTATAATTACTCGCACTTTGAGAAGTATTAAAAGAAGTTATTAAATAAATACCTTCGTTAAACCAAATAATATCAGGATAATTCGAATCAATAGTATTTTTTAAACCAATAGCAAGATTAAATTTAGACTTTAATCCCCACATATATTGCTTATATAACTAATCATTTGTTACCATAGTTAAAGAACAAGATCTGCGGACCGCAGAGGATCCATCAATATTAATAGATCCAGTCGTTATCTTACCTTCAATTGTTTCTATTGGTAATTCATCAAAAGTCATTAATTCAATACGCGCATAAACCTCACGCTCGTGAAGACTATCTAATTTTCTTAAAAATTCTTTATCAAGATTCTATTGGTGTCTCATAATTATTTATAGCCTCTTTCAAATATTTAATAAATAAGTTATATTTATTATCTACATCAGCTTGCTTAGTTTTTATCATACTATTATAAGTTCTTAACTATGATTCATATAAAGAAGTGTTAATTGAATTTGGAGTAAATGGTAACATATAAACTCCATCCTCTGACTTATCATCTTCTCCACGTATTAATCCTTGATATACTTGTAAATCATTATAGGCTTTTTGCCACTCAGTCTTTAACTAATAAATAGTCTTTTCAACATAAGTATTATTAGTAAAAACTTTGTATTTAGTGATATTATCATTTTCAAAAGAAAATACTTTCTCTTGACGTTGAATAGATAATTCACATAAAATTCCGGGGTCAATTTCTACTGAAGTGATATCACTTAAATCAGTAACAAAATATTCATTTTTATGAGTAATATCAATTAATTCTTTATCATCATTATTGAAACGAATTTTATAATCCCATTCATCTTCTGTAATTAATCGACCATTATAAGTAATTGGCTTCTAAGTATTACCATCATAAAAATAAGGTACAGAATCAATAGGAGGATTATTCATTTCTGTTGATAAATTATAAACTTTATAAATTAAAGATCTATCAAAAGAAGTTAATAAATCATCTAATTTTTGTTCACGAGCACCGCCAGGAGATAAATAAAATTTCTTTCCATCTAAAGTATAAATAGTCTATAATTCTCGTTTGGTAAAACGCATAAAATAAATTTTTAATACAGTATATTTTAAATCATCCTAATACTAATCTAAAATATTTCCGCCATTTACACTATAGCATTGTTCTAACGGCAAATCGGCGATTTTAACATCTTCTATAATATCAAATTTACTTTCTTGAGTTCCCATAAATGAATATTCAATAGTGCCTTGCTGAATACCCTAATCAGAAATATTTACAATTTCTAAAGTATATACTGGCATTGAATGGTCAATCAAATAAGCACCTGTAACACCAATAACTACTTCTTCATTATTAATTTTAAATTTATCTCCCGCACTAAATCCCTATAAACGTAACGTTACCGCAGGTCCATTAAAAATTAAATTTTCTGTATATAATCTTTTATGAGTAGGATTTAACGAATCATTTTCTACCTTATAAAATGGATAAGTGGCTAATAATGATTCAATATCAACTTCTAGTTCCTTTTTAGTTTGATTTAATTTATTAATAGATTCAGTATTTGTTTCAGTTGCTAATCTATCAACACAATTATTATAACTTTTAAGGCAACTATTTAATTTATAAATTCCATAAAGAGAAAGACTATTCCATTTAAGAATTTCACTATTGGGTTCATCAGCATCAACAAATCCATAAGAATTAAGATTATCAAAAGTAACTTTATCAATTTCATAAGCCGTTCCTTTAAATGAATGCAACATACGTCCTAATGTATCTTGCGGAGTTAATGTAACATTTAAAAGTCTAACAATAAAATTACCTTCTGCTGGAGATTTAAATAATTTAGGTTTTCCATTAGTTAAAAATTCTAAAACTTTAGTTTTAAATTGACGTTCTATATTATAATTATAATCTGTTAAGTCAGTGCTAGTAAAATCTTTTATTTCATCATTTCCTAATTTATTTATAAATAAATGACTTTCATCTTGTAAATAAGAAATTAGCCCACCAATAGGAAATTCATGATAATAAGTATTTCCATTGCGAAAAATATAAGGATATTGGCTTCCTATAGTATCCATTTTAGTTTCTAAAGTATTAATTTTAAAACTCTCTACTTTAGGATTAAATCTAATTTTTAATAATCTACCACTCTCATATAAAAAACTATCTTCAAATATACTATAAATTATATTAGATAGAATTTTATTTGAGCGTAAAGAAGTAGCATCACTATACTATTGAATAGCATATTGATAAGAAAATCCATGTTCAACAGTAAAATCTTTATATAATATACGGCTCGGTGCTTCACCAGTTAATTTAAATTTAAGAATAGGATTCCAAGAACTATAATTATCTTCACTACTAGCGCGCAAAAGAATAAATGCTCCAGTAGCAGGAATCTCTGATTTGGTAGCAGCATCTTTAATACCTTTTAAATTAATTTGCGCGAACCCATTATTTTCATCCATAACTGCTTGTAAAGTAGCACGGATTTCAGGGTCAATCGTTTCTCTATTAATAATACGATATTCAGGACTTGCCGCTTCATAATTATTAATTGTAGTAACTTTATACTAAATATAATAATTCTTGCCTTTAATTAATTCTTTATTTAATTCAAAACTATCATATGATTCATATAACTATTCATCATTAATAGTATTATGTAACTATTCTCCAGAAGTAGCAAATACATTATGGTATTCATCATACACAATAAATTGATAAGAATAAACTCTTTCAGTTACATCACCTTTGTATTGGCTGTAATGACCAACAAAATTGGTTTTGTTAATACCAATACCACCAGACTCTAATCCTTCAATTTCTACTTTTGGTTCGGCAGTATATTTAGCGATACCAACTGTAGAATAATATCCTATAACTTTATTATTATCAATATAAGCTAGTTGAACTTTATAAGACTATCCTAAATTTAACTAAAAAACATTGCCATTAATTTGTTTAAATTTTAATTGAAAAGTAATAGAGCCACTATTAATAGCATCTTGCGCTTGAGATGAAACAATCTAACCTTGCGCAATTACTACATTACTTTGTATAGTTTTAAATATATAAGCGAATCCGCCAACCTCTGCTGCGCTTACAGTTTGGTTCATCTGGAACGGAATAGTTAATTCCGTTCCAGTAAATGCCGGCAGCGTTCCACTCACATAAGGCGGATATAATTTATCCATAAATTATTCCTCCTCTTGTTTTTGTTGTGAATTATTCTAACGATAAATGAATTCTTTTAAGCTTTTAATACATTCTCCCATTAAAATAGTATCTTCACCTTTCGTAGAAATACAAATTAATGTATTATATAAAGCATTTAAATAATTTAAATCCTCTTTATTCATTAGTTTTTTCCTCCTTTAACTCTTTAACTTGAAGTTTTAATTCTTCAATTTCTTTCATTAAATCTTGTGTAACTGCAATATTTAATGTAAATAAACTGTTATAATCTAATGATAAAAAATGTTCATTATTATAGTTAACTAGACTCTTATCATTTATATTATTTTTCTATAAACTATTTTCAACATCTTGGGCAATAAACCCTAAATAAATTTTATCTAAATCTTTATATTTATAACTAACTGGTTTTAATTCGTTAAATAACTATTTATAGTCATTAATGTGGTTATAATTAATATCTGTTTTTAAACGTCTATCAGACATTGTCTACATTGCTGAGCCAGAATAACATCCGCTTCCAACTACATATATTTGACTAGACTTATTATAATATAATGAAGCACCAGCATTAGAGGCAGCTACATAGCCACCTCCGTAGTGACTATCACCATTCATTCCAAAAGCCCACATTTGTATACCACTTGTACTTTTTGTACCATTATTACCTTCATAGCTATAATCAATACCACCGGCACCAGTACTCATTTTATCTAATTTCGCTATAGCTTGTTCCCAAGCACTATTCGCTTGGGCTAAAGCGGCTGTGGCATCAGCCTAAGCTTGTTTAATATCGTTAACTTGCTTACCTACTTCTTGAATAGCAGTCGCAGCATCAGTAATAGCTTGTTCTAATCGTTCCAAAATATCATTTAAAGACCTGCTGCTGATGCTTCCATCCCCACTATATTTAATATATATCTCTCCATTAAATATACCAGTATTAGCCCAAATATATCCATTACTTAAATCAATTTTCATACCATCCTAATTATAATTATTATTTAAATAATTCTATGATTGTAAATAATAATTAGAATTACTAACATTCATTAAAACATTTTGACTATTAGGGTCTTTAATTGTTAAATAATTTTCGCTATTCGCTCCACTATTAATTGTAAAGACTGAGTTACCTTTTATTTTACAATCTAATAAATTACTTTCTAAATTAAGTAACATACCATTGCCATTAGGAATATCATAAGTGGCTGATTTTAAAAGACATTCATTTCCATCTAATATAATACGACCTTTACCATCTTTACCAAAAAATGCTGTACCATCTTCTTTTAAAGCAAAAGATTGCTCTCCTTGATGGAATCCATATACACCAGTTTGACCACTAATACTATTATCTGATATTGATTCACCATTAGGACTCCAATCACCCATCAATACACCAGAAAAAGTATTATCATCATTTTTCTTACCAGCAGCAATCTAACTAGCTAAAATACTTCCGCTTGCTTCATTTAATACTAAAGATTTACCGTCCCATTTATTTATCATAGATGAAGGATATTTATTCTACAATACTAAAATAGGCTAAGTCCATAAAATATTTCCCTAAATATCTCTACACTAGACAGCGTATTGAGGAGCACTATTTACATATATTGCTAAAGGATATAAATATGATTTATTATTTATAACTTTAATAATACCATAAAAATCAGACTCATTCTAAGAGATTCTTTTATAATAGTGTGTTTCAGAAGGTATGGTATTATTATATTTTTTCTCATAATAATTTATTGTTTTATAAGTTGTAATAATTAAATTACCCTAATTATCTTTAATATAATAATCCTCTCCATCCAAAGGATTGCTTACTATATCTACACCTATTATTTTTTTATAATAATTTAATTTATCGAATATAGAATAAATATAATTATTATAAGTTGGGATATGAGGTAAATTCTGGATATAAAAAATTGTCTAATAGTATAGAGTATGATGATACTTAGTTGTAGATTACTGCTACAGAAATTACTAGAAGATATTCTAATTATAAAA
>ERZ857629.848-NODE-848-length-38500-cov-4.236494_pt1 | contig 38500 bp, 40 predicted proteins | sample MGYA00519700_ERZ857629 | MGnify/ENA primary metagenome ERZ857629 (study PRJEB31778, sample SAMEA3449351) | human gut metagenome | biome: human gut; feature: human-associated habitat; material: faeces | place: United Kingdom | collected 2010/2012 ... | reverse complement strand
TCGAACAGTTCTGTCTTAAGTTCTGTCTGTATCTTACCCATCTCACGTTTTAATTCAAGCTGCGCCTTTGACATCGCCATATTCAGCTGCTGTTTTGCAGTCACACTCTCCGCACGCACTCTCGTCTCCGACTGCCGTCTGGCTTCGATCTGGTGCTGCTCGAACACGCTTCTCAGCGCATCCTCATGCTGCTTTATGATCGCATTCGCCTCCGCTCTTGCTTCTTCCATCGCCGCCGTCCGGATATGCGTGATCTTCTCTTCGTTTGTCAAATGTGCCACCTTCTTCCTGTCTATAATTTCAACCCTATCGCTTCATTTACATACGACGTGATAAAATCTTTCTTACGTCCGGTCCCGTGTCTGTCAGGAATCTCGATCAGAAGCGGCATTGTCCGCTCCAGCTTGATCTCGTCAATCAGGTCCGGGAATTCTCTTCCGAATTTCTCCGTCAACAGAATCACACCTATATCTTTATCCTCCATGGCATTCTCGATCGCACACCGGAGTTCTTCTCTTTCATGTACCACGATTCCGTCTACCCCTGCGAGACGCATTCCTGTCAGAGTATCGATATTATCACTGATCAGAAAGAACTTCATAGTAATCTCCTATAGTGTGTTGATAATTAAGATTGAGATTAATAGACCATAGATGGCAACACCTTCACCTAAGGCAACGAAGATCAATGATTTACCGAAGTTTTCAGCATTTTCAGAGAATGCACCAATTGCAGCAGGAGCAGCAGCAGCTACGGCAATACCAGCACCAAGAGCAGATAAACCAGTTGCAAGAGCAGCACCGATGAAACCAAGACCCTGAGCGATAGAACCAGTCATCTTGTCAGCACCAGCAGCTAATACTGGGCTATTTGCATATGTAAGGAATAATACAAGTGCTACAGCACCAAAGAAACCACAGATATGAGTACCAAGACGCATTTTAGCGCTCTTAGCAGTAACTTTACCTTTGAATACATTTACTAGTGGTAAAGATAATAATACAACAATTAATGCAGGGATAATGAATGTTAAGATAGTAGTCATTTTTTCTTCCTCCGTTATTCTAGACTTTCTTTCATAGATACAAATGGTTTACCATTACCTTCATAGTAACGACTGAATAATTCATAGAATTCAAGACGTAATACCTGGATACCGACAATTAATCCTTCTAGACACATTACAAATGCGTTACCAATAATAAGAACGATAATATAACCGAATCCACCAACCATTTCAGCTAATGTGTAAACAACAAGCATCATACCAGCGTGTGATAAGACGAAACCGCCGACACGTAGGAATGACATAGTGTTGGCAACAAATGTCAACAATACTTCGATCATTTCGAAGAATGATTCAGTAAAGAAGTTACCAAATCCATGTGGGAACATCTTCTTACCTTCAAGTTTGTAAGTAAGAGGTTCTTTTAAGAAGATCATTACAAGTGGGGCAATGATAAGAATTGCCATATAAATACCCATAGGGATATTTAAGCCAAGGTTTAATAACATATTCATTGCGAGTACTAATACTGCAACATAGAATACTAAACCAGCGACACCATTTTGAGAGAATAGTAATTCTCCCCAATGTTTCTTCTTCAAATTTAAATAGATATTGAATAGGATTGAGATGATGATTAAACATACACCTACACCAATTGCAACACCTAATAGCGTCATAGTATTTTCAGATGCCATTGGTGCAAAGAATGGAACGAGAATCTCTTCTGATCCAAATACTGAACCAAAGATTACACCAAATATTGCAGATGAAATACCAATACGCATACCTACTTCACCAAGCTTCATGCCTTTTAATTTATAAGCAAGGAAACCAATGATTGAAAGCAGGATACCTTGACCAACATCGGCGAACATCATACCGAATAAGAATGTATATGTTACCGCAACGAAATTTGTTGGGTCAAAGTCTGTATAAGATGGAACACCATACATCTCAACGAACATCTTGAATGGTCTTGAGAACCAGTTGTTCTTGAGTTTTGTAGGTGGATAAAGTCTTGAATCTCCCATTGCTGGTTTGATTTCAACATGCACCTTGTCCATCTGTTCGAGTTCTTCTTTTAAAGAGTGTGCATAATGTTTATCACAGAAACCATAGATAGCAGCATTGTTTCCAAATACCACGACATATCTCTGTGCTTCACTTGTCTTATTAAGTTCCTGACATGAAGCATAAATGATTGATAAATCTTTTTCTTTTTTACTGAATAAATCTTTTAATTTACCATCATATTTCTTGATAGAGGCTTCTGCAGTTGCATTCTCTTCTTCAATGATTTCTAATGATTCACCTGGAGTTCCATGAAGGAATTCTGGAATATGAATACGTTCAAAGAATAATGAAGAGAATATGTTATCTATTTCAGGAGCATTAGAAGGAGATGTTATATAGAAACAATAACATGTCTTTGCATCCTGATAGATTGATTTAAATAAGAATTCCTGTGAATCATAATAAGATAACTTATCAAGATTCATTGTAGGTAACTTACCAAATCTAACCTGAATATATTCGCTTGAGAAAAGGTCATCGAAATCTATATCGAGATCCTTCATATATTTCAAGTACTTCTTGGCCTGATTGTTTTCATCAATCATAACCTGTAATTCATTTTTAACACGTGAGATTTTGTTTGCTTCATCAAGACATTCGCAGAAGTAATCATCTGCTTCTACAATATTGATGATCTGAGGCTTTTCTGATGTATTGATATGAATACCATACTTTTCAGCTGCTTCATCCATACGTCCTAATAAATCAGCATAAGGATTATCCTTATTCATGACCTTAAGACCTCTTACTGAATCCACAAACTTTGATGCTGGCTCTGGATGAAATTTTTCTGAATCAACAAGCTTAGATAATACTTCATCACTCATTGTTTCAGGGAATTCTATCTCAACGAGCTGCAATTTTGAGATAGCCATAGTATCCTCCCTTCTATTGTTTCTTATCGAGCGCTTTCTTAATGAAGTTCAATACAATGCCTAATACAAGTACAACAACTAATGGTAAATAAGAGACATGCCAAGTTGTATCTACAGCAATTGCGACATAAGCAGCTACTGCAAGTCCCATGACGATGCCAACGACACCCTTGATAGAGAATACCTTATTAATCATTGATTGTTCGTTATAGATAGCTTTTACTTTACCAATGCAGAACTGTCCTACAATAAGTAAGAGAATCGCATTAATGAAGCGCTGATAACTAAATGCATCTGCAACAGGGATTACTGATGGATAAAGATGAATACTGTAGAAAGCATCACCATAAATTAAACCACCAACAAAAGATGCAATACCAAGAACAGTAATCATCTTTCCTGATTCTTTCTTTCTCATAAGTAATCCAAGTAATACAAGCACAACACCTAAACCAATATCACCAAGCATAAGTGCAAATACTAAGATGAATAGTACTGCAGTGGCTAAAGTAGTATCCACACGATCACTCTGTTTAACTTTAGAGATTGCTTCAAATGGTTTAGCCCATGGATAGTTATTAGTAAGTGTTGGTGCAATGATCTGCTGATCACCATAAATATCTGCAGGCAAGTCCTGATATTCTACGTTGTACTTTTCAAAAGCCTTCTTAATATCTTTAGCGACTCTAACAGGTACAAATCCATAGATAGCATATTTAGACTGATAATCAACAACAAATACTTTGAATTCTTCAATTCTAGCAGCAAAAGTAAGATCAGCAAACATCTTTAATAATTCTTCTTTATGTGCATCTCTAATACCTTCTAAACGGCTGTCTGCTTTACGAATAGAAGCATTCATACTTTCAATTTCTTCTAATAATTCCTTCTTTGCGTCTTCCATTCTACCATGGACGAAATCAGGAATTTCAATTTCTTCAAAGCCAACTGACTGGAAGATGTTATCTACCTTTAAGATAGCTGCCTTAGTTGTCATATAGAGACAATAAACACTTTTAGCATCTTCACCAAGTTCTAAGAACATAATTGACTGTCCTCTATAATAGTCAAGTTTGTCTTTGTTTCTTCTAGGAATACGGCCAAATCTTGCTTCCATATATTCGCATTCTTTAACCTCATCCATATTTAATTCTGTATTAGAAAGACCTTCTAGGATTTCATAAGCAGCCTGGTTCTGTCCACGTTCAGTTACAAATTCTTCTTTAATATCAAGATATTGCTTTGCTTCTTTTGTCACATCATCGAGCGCCTTACGATAATCTTCTTTTGCGAAATGAATAGATCCTTCTTTTACACTTGATGTATCAAGCTTTACATGTTCAGCAAGCTCTTTTAATTCATCAAGCATGTTCTTGTAATCCTCATCAGGTGTCATTGTAAATACATCTTTAACGTTATTTACAATCTTTGTAGCTGGCTGAGGATAAAAATACTTTGTTTCTTTTAACTGACATAGAACCTCTTTTAAGTATTTCTTATCAAAGGTCATGTCCAGCAATTCCATTTCTTCTATTGCCATGTTATTCCCCCTAGTAGATAAGCAGCTGGGCTATTTTTTCAGCCTCTTCACCATATCTTAAACCTTCAATGATATGTTTTAGATTTTCAACTTCGTTTTCGAATACAATCAGATATGTCATGTAAACCATGGCAGCATCTGTAGTAAATCTCATATATCTCTTAGCAAGATTATATTTGATCTTATCTGTGTAGTATTCGATATAAACAAATTCCTGATCATCCACATATAACTTGTAAGGTGATGAAGCAAGCTTCTTTAAGAACTCCTCTGCATCTTTTGTTTCAATCAATTCATTCATTACTGATTGTGGAATACGTGAGTAATCCAAGATCAACTGTTTCTTGATTTGTTCAGGCTTAGAATTAAAGAATCGTTTAAATCTATAGATCTTCGTAATATTTTCTAACTCAATCTGAGTATAGATCATAGTAAGTAGATCCTTCTGTTTTTTACCTTTAAAAGTAGATTTCACTGTTTCAACGAATAACTTATAGTAAGCACGTTTGAAATCAAGTTCCATCATGTTTGTATCGATTTTCTCATCATCTACAGGCATATATTTCTGTAATATATGGTAGTAACGTGTTTTCTCCATATATCTTAATAATGATGGATAATCCTCAATACTTAATAAGCCATAAAGATCAAACGTTGAATAACGAGGTAGGTATGAAGGTATATCTAATTCAGAATTCAATGTTTCATCACTATTGAATAAACGTACTTTACTCAATAGTACAGCTATTTCACGTCTAATAATACCTAGCTGATAAAACTTCTGGTCACCCTTAGGTGCATAATGAATCAATCTTATAGCACGTAAGAATTCCTCTTCATCAAGAAGTGATTCCAACTGTCCTCTATGAATGTTTGTTTCTTTCAAACCTTCAAGAATAGGACCATATGCTGTTTCACTCTTTAAGTAACTGACAACATCGTTGACAGTTCTTTTCTTTAAAAGTTCATCATAGCTTTCAGGAGTGAGATGTTTACCATACATAGATCTTGCTTTAGCAAGAACTGCATTAGATGAAAAACTCATAATCTCACCTCTAAATCTCTTTACATCTGTCTACGATAGATGCAACCCACTCCTCCTTGTGGGCTTCATAAAGGCTGGTGATCTTCTCAACAGAAGAATTATAATCCTCTTCATTCTTCTTCTTTGTTGCGTCAATTCTTTCCTGTAACTCTTTCTTCTTTGCATCAAGTGTAACCTGATACTCTTTGACGAAAGAATCGTAGATTTCCTTCTTCTTACTGTTCATATCTGCAGTTGTATCCTGTCTCTTCTTTTTGGCATCTTTTACAGCCTGAGCACATCTGTGGTCTACAGCTATGATATCAAGAATCATTTTATCCAATCCACATACCTCCTTCTTTTTGATTCTCTAGGATAATACTCCTAAAAATTTTAAAATTCAACCAAAAACACTTCATCGTGATAAAAAAGCGTTATCTATATCAAACAGACATATTCAGACATATCATTTATATATGTATCTTGGTTGATACACCCATTATACTCTTAATTCATGTGAAGCGTATACATAAATTTTGTGAAATAGCGAACATAATGAATTGTTTTTTTAGGAAATAGGCAATATGACCGAAAGTCATTTATTTCATACCTATTTTCTGCATTAGTTATACACCCATCATATAAACGCAACAATAAACAAATTTCCATCTTTGTTTAATGTAAGCGTTTCATATCACTTTACTATGGCTTTTTTCATCTATTTTTCTTATTCTTATATATATAGGAGAGAGAAAGATGAAAATTTTAGCAAGTGATTTTGATAATACGTTATTTTTTAGTGATGGTGTACACAAGCAGGATGTAGAGGCAATTCGTACATTCCAGAAACAGGGAAATCTATTTGGATTATGTACAGGAAGGCAGTTAGAAGGTATTAAATATCCTTTTAGAGGAAATAGAGACTGTCCATTAACTGATATAGACTTTGATTTCTATATTACTTTAAGTGGTGGTGTGATCTTTAATAAGAAAGAAGAAGTTATTTTTGAAAAAGATATTCCTATGAATATAGTAAGAGAAATCTCAACAGTCATTCCTGTTCATATGTCTATTGTATATAAGGATGATATTTATATGTATCGTCCAGAAAATGAGATATGGGGAACTACTATTGATTCTTTAGATGAATTATCTTTTAAAGATGCTGATGCATTCTCATTCCATTTTCCTGAAGAGGATCTAGAAGAAGCGAAAAACGCTATGGATTATATTAATGAACATTATAGTGATACATGTGCGGCATTCCAGAACAAGAATCATGTAGATGTATGTGGTGTAGGATGTTCTAAGGGAACAGGAATTAATCATGTTGTCGATTATTTTAATATTAATGAGAGTGATGTATATGGCATAGGAGATTCATGGAATGATCTTCCTTTATTAGATAGTGTTAAACATGGTTATACATTTACTTATGCTCCAAACGAGGTTAAAGATAAAGCTGAAAAGGTTGTAGGAAGCTTATCTGAAGCTATCCAGGATATTTTAAAAGAGGATTAATTCCTCTTTTTTGTTTAATTTCTAAAAATTCTGAAATTTATCGCATATAATACAAATTTTAACTTATACATAATTGACAGTGTTATATGAATATGGTAAATTTTATACAATTCTAATACTATCGGGGAGGAATTTTAAATGATTATTGGTGTTATTGGTCTAGGAACTGTTGGTTTCGGAACTGTAGATATTCTTACAAAAGAAAAAGAAAGACTAGAAAAAACAATTGGGGAAGAAGTAGTCGTTAAGTACGGTTGTGCACTTGAGGATGTAAACCTTCCTGATGGTATTATTTATACACAGGATTATCATGAAGTGATCAATGATGAAGATGTAGATGTTGTTGTAGAACTTATTGGTGGTACAACTATCGCTAAGAAGATCATCTTAGATGCTTTAAATAAGAAGAAACATGTAGTAACTGCAAATAAGGCTCTTATTGCCCATGATGCGAAAGAACTCTTTACTGCTGCAAGAGAAAATGGTGTCAATCTTTATTATGAAGCAAGTGTAGGTGGAGGTATTCCAGTTGTTGTGCCTGCTAAGGAAGATCTAGTAGCAAACAATATTAATAAGATTGAAGGTATCTTAAATGGTACAACTAACTTCATTCTCACATTAATGGAAAGAGATAATCTTGATTTTGAGGAAGCATTAAAGATTGCTCAGAATCTTGGTTATGTAGAAGCCAATGCTGCACTAGATTTAGATGGTTATGATGCAGCACATAAAATCTATATTCTTACTATGAATGCTTTTGGTACATTCTTTGATTTTGATAAGATCAAATGTACTGGTATCCGTAATATCACTAAGAAAGATATGGATTATGCAAAGAAGCTTGGTTATAGAATTAAGTTGATTGCGATGAGCAAAAGACTAGAAAATGGTTTAGGTATTGATGTGTCTCCTACTCTCGTTCCAATGAGTGAAATTGTAGGTAATGTCATGGATGCTTATAATGTAGTAGAAATTACATGTGATTATCTAGAAAACGTCTTATTCTATGGTAAGGGTGCAGGACGTTATGTCACTGCAAGTGCTGTAGTAGCTGATATTATTAAGACAGCTAAGAAAGATGTATGGACACATGATTATGATTATACTGAAGACGTCTATCCTATTACATCTTCTAAGTATTATGTAAGAAGTGAACAGCCACTCAATTTAAATTATGATGAATACTATTCATTTGGCGAAGATCATATTTATATTACTGATAAAGTAGAACTTAAAGATTTAGAAGACGCTTTAAAGGATACTCCAGCAACATATTTCAAAGTAAGAAGCTAAGAGGTGGGATTTTAACCCACCTTTTTTAGTATGTTGATATTCTCTTTTGTATATAGATAGAATGATAGAAGAATAAGAAATGTAGAGATAATTGTAAGAACAATAGAAAGAGTATAAGAAATATTATAGAAAACAATGTGCACAATAATCATGAAATCTAGCATGAATGTAGCAACTTTACCATGCCACACTGCCCCATGTACTTCCCCTGATTTCTTAATAACAACCATGCCTATACAACTCATAAACAGTTCTTTAATAAGAATACATATAAAAGGAATAACAAGCCAACTAAAGCGTGTCATAAGACATAGGAGTACCACTGCTTGGGTTGCTTTATCCGCCACAGGATCAAGTATTTTACCTAAATCACTCATCATATTAAATGTACGAGCTATATACCCATCTAACAAATCAGTCAGACCTGATATAAGTAATAATATTCCTGTTAAGACATAATCCTTTTGGTTCATATACATATATACAATTACTGGCAACAGCAACAATCTAAACACAGATAATATATTAGGTATTGTGAAGATATTCTTATTTCTCATACTATCACTTCCTTATTATTAATACTAAAGTGTATAGTGCGAATTATCAATATAAAAGAGGCAGTTACCTGCCTCAATGTGTGTTATTTAAGTGTTACATATTTGAATACGTATGGAGTACTTACTGTATTATGAACTAATCCCTTAACGTTCTTAGCCTGTAATGCAGCTGTACCAGTTTGAACAACTGGTATATTTGGCATATCGTCCATCATTACTTTTTCAGCTTCAAGCAATTCATTCCAACGCTTATTGACGTCAGTTTCATTCTGAGCCTGTTTTAATAATGAGTTGTACTGCGCATTTTCCCATTTACCATAGTTGTTTGAGTTACTGCTTGCAAGAACGTTTAAGAAAGTAGTTGGATCAGCATAGTCTGGAGCCCAACGAGTGCAGGCAATCTGGAAGTTACCACTTGCTTCTCTGTTATAGATTCTGTCTTTCTTAACAGTAGCTACCATGTTAACTTTTAAGCCCTTTAACTTAGTAAATGAACCCTGTAAGTATTCTGCGAAAGTATCCATTGGAGATTCATCAGTACCATATAATAAATCAACTGTGATTGTATCAGTACCTAATTCTTTCTTAGCAGCATCTAAGTATTCCTGTGCTTTCTTTACATCATAGTCTACATATTTACCAGATTCTTCACGGAAATCCTTACCTGAAGGACTCTTACATAACTGAGCTGGTACAAAACCAGTAGCTGGCTGTGAACCATCTTTTAAGATGTTATCACATAAATCTTTTCTATTGATTGCATAAGATAATGCATGTCTTAAGTTTTTGTTTGCTGTTGTATCTGCTTTGAAGTTACAGATTAAGTAAGCAAGATATCCTTCTCTGATAGTCTTGAAAGTATCTTTACCTTTATACTTGTCTACTAATGTAGAGTTGATTGTTGCATAGTCAACTTTACCATTATCGAAATTCTGAGCAGCAGTCTTAGGATCCTGTACTAAGTACATTTCTATGTTCTTAGTCTTAACAGACTTTGCATCATAGTACTTATCATTCTTAGTGAATGTAGCCTTGTTACCCTTGATCCACTTAGTCATCTTATAAGCACCATTACCTAAAATATATTCAGGCTTAGTTGCATAGTTCTTACCACATTTTTCAACGAACTTCTGGTTCTGTGGGAAGTAACATGGGAATGACATTAAACCTACAAAATATGGAACATTCTTTTCAAGATCAACGACAACAGTCTTGTCATCAGTTGCTTTAATACCAAGTGTGTTTAACTGTTCATCAGTTGCAGCAGTACCTAAATTAATTAAAGAATCTGCATTCTTAATTGAAGCACCTTCGCTACCTAACATATAAGCATAGTTACCCGCATTCTTGATGATTCTGTGCCATGAGTATACGAAATCCTGTGCAGTGACCTTATCACCGTTTGCCCATTTAGCATCTCTTAAATGGAAAGTATAAGTTAATCCATTGTTGCTTACATCCCAGCTCTTAGCGATACCAGGGATTGTGTTACCCTTCACATCAACAGTTGTTAAACCGTCTGTGATAGCAGTGATTGCATTGAAAGACATTGCATCATCAACGACTGTGCTGTCCATACCAACGATATCTGTATCATTCGCAAATCTGAATGTATCAGTATCTGTCTTAGAACCACAGCCAGCAAGCATACCTGCAGCAGTAGTTAATGCAAGCAATACCTTTACTGTTTTACCTGTTTTCATTAATTATCCCTCCAAAATTTTATTATTAATGTTAACAGTTGTGTAGTTTACGCTTTACATCAGATATAGTCAATCGTTTTGTACATTTTCTTTGTAAAAATATTAAAATTTCATTACATTTTAGTGATATCAGAAATATTGTAAATGTTTAATCAAAACGCAAAAAAAGGAGACAGCATTTCTGCTATCTCCTAGGCCACTCTGTTTTGACACAAAGTAGAGGTTATTTTAATTTAACATATTTGAAAGTATATGGAGTCCCTACTGGTACCTGTACTAATCCTTTTACGTTCTTAGCCTTTAATGCTGCAGAACCTTTTTCGAATACTGGGATATAAGCCATATCTTCCATCATAACTTTTTCAGCCTGGATCATTAAATCCCAACGCTTAGTTAAATCTGATTCTTTCTGGATCTGTTCCATTAATGCATCATACTTAGCATTAGTATATTTACCATAGTTGTTTGAGTTATCAGTTGTAGCTAAGTTTAAGTAAGTTGTTGGATCTGCATAGTCTGGTCCCCAACGAGTACATACTACCTGGAAGTTACCATGTGCTTCTCTGTTATAGATTCTATCTTTCTTAACAGTTGCAACCATGTTTACCTTTAAGCCTTTTAACTTAGTGAATGAACCCTGTAAGTATTCAGCCATAGTATCCATTGGAGATTCATCAGTACCATATAATAAATCAATAGTGATTGTATCAGTACCTAATTCTTTCTTAGCTGCATCTAAATATTCCTGAGCTTTCTTCTGGTCATAGCTTACATATTTATCTGCATCATCACGGAAGTCTCTACCAGCTGGGCTAGTAGATAACTGAGATGGAACGAAACCAGTTGCAGCCATAGAACCATCTTTTAATACGTTTTCACATAAATCTTTTCTGTTGATTGCATAAGCTAAAGCTTCTCTTACGTTCTTGTTAGCAACAGTGTTGTTCTTGAAGTTTAACTGTAAGTAGAATAAGTACCCTTCATTGAAAGTAGTGAATGTATCTTTATCTTTATACTTATCTACTAATGTAGAGTTGATTGTTGCATAGTCAACTTTACCATTATCGAAGTTCTGAGCAGCAGTCTTAGGATCCTGTACTAAGTACATTTCAAGATTCTTAGTTGCTACTGTTTTAGCATCATAGTACTTATCGTTCTTAGTGAATGTTGCTTTGTTACCTTTGATCCACTTAGTCATCTTATAAGCACCATTAGATAATGTGTATTCTGGTTTAGTACCATAGTTCTTACCACATTTTTCAACGAACTTTTCGTTCTGTGGGAAGTAGCATGGGAATGCCATTAAGTCTGTGAAATATGGAACTTTGTTTTCAAGTTCTACTACTAAAGTCTTATCATCTTTAGCTGTAACACCAAGAGTAGCCATCTGTTCATCAGTTGCATTAGCACCTAATTCCATAAGTGCATCTGCATTCTTAACTGAAGCACCTCCGTTACCTAACATATAAGCATAGTTACCAGCATCTTTGATGATCTTACGCCAAGAATAAACGAAGTCATTTGCAGTAACCTTATCACCATTTGACCACTTTGCATCTCTTAAGTGGAATGTATAAGTCTTACCATCATCACTTACATCCCAGCTCTTAGCAAGTGCAGGTGCAGTCTTACCTTTTTCGTTAACGGCTGTTAAACCATCTGTAATAGCATGAATTGCGTTGAATGACATACCATCATCAACTACTGTAGAATCCATACCCTGGATATCTAATTCACTTGCAAATCTGAATGTATCAGTATCTGTCTTAGAACCACAGCCAGCTAACATTCCTGCAGCAGTTGCAGCGGTAAGCAATACTTTTACTGTTTTACCTGTTTTCATATATTCTCCTCCTGTAGTATTTTGTTTTCTACTATGGTGATAAGTTTAGTCTAAAAATTGTATACTGTCAACATAATTTCACACAAAATTTTGTATTTTAGTGACAAATCATATTTTTATTACTGTATTTACTAAATTCTAAACAAGTGTGTCTATTTTTTAGTAACTTTTTATTACTTTAATAATAGATTGTACTGATTTCTGTACAATATTTTAAATTGCAAAGGACGTATGTACAAAAAATGAACAATACAATCCTGTATTGTTCACTTTTTGTGTTTTCTATTTTTTTAGCTTATTTTGATAGTCCTGCAGAGCATCTGTGGCATAGGATCTTGCATTAGATTCATTGATCTGATTGTAGTATTTTGCCTTATTTGTGACCTTTGTAGAGAACTCTTTCTTATAAGTAGCAATGATACGATAGTCAAATAACTTATTATAATCACTGCTCATTGTGTCATAAGATTCTACAAGGGCATATTCATAAGCATGATATGTACTATGAAGCAATGCCTCTAGTAGAGTTGTAGAAGAAGCATGATCCAATTGACTGATATCAAAAGTAATTTCTTTTGATTTATTATTATACTGACAATAGGCATGTGTTAAGTTACTTCCAGCCCCTACTTTGATTCTTGAAGATATACCGAGATAGTCTCTTTCGTTATTGCATATAGTTTGTAATGTATTGAGCTTCTCTTTACGTTCAAGTTTAGACCAGTTATGTAAATTTTTAAGTGATTTTTCATCATATTTTCTCATATAGACATCTGTATTGTTTGTAATCTTAGCAGATGATTGAATGATAGAAGAACCAAATAAAGTAAAGCTTAATACAATGACAAGTGATAAGAGAGAAGCCAAACCAATCACAAGCTGTGATTTTTCTAATAATGAGTTATAGTTTCTTCTTTTGACTTTAGATAAATATAAACCGATGTAAATAGCATTAAGTGTAATAAGTATTCCCCATACTAATCCAAGAGGTAGTGTAAGAAGTGGCATATATGCGATTGTAGTATAGATACCAAAAGGCATAAGCACATTAAGCGCTATACTTAAATAATTTCTTCTGTCATCTTTCTCAAAGTAAATGAGTCCAACGCTAAGTATTGCAAGTAAGAATAAAACAAGTTTGGATTGGAGTAATGAGCAGCCTGGGATGACTTTGAATAAAAATAAACAGAATATAACAAGAGTAATGAAATATACTCCTACAGATCTTATGATGAATTGTTTAAGTGTTAATATATTATGTTGTTTCATGGGTTATCCCTCCCTTATTATTCATTTTAAAGGAAACTGTAACAAAAAGAAAGCCAGAGTTGATTCTGGCTTACATAATAAGTTTCTTCTTTTTTACTACAAGATAAGCAATCACAATAGATGCTGAAGTCACAGCCCAGCTGACTGGATAAACGACCAATACTGACTGGAATGTCTGTACTCTAGCAAAGATGATAAAAATCCAGGCCAATCTTAGAGCACAAGTGAAGACGATACAGAGAACTGTAGAAATCATTGGATTGCCTAGTCCTCTGAGTGCACCTGACATGATTTCTATTGTCATATTGAGCACTTCAAATGTGACTACAATAGAAATACGTATACAGGCTATTTTCACAATGGCAGGATCTGATGTAAAGATTCCTGCTAGGACTGGTGAGAATGATACAAAGAGTGCACTGATAGCACCAGTAAAAAGTGTACCAAGTAACATACACCATCTAATAGACTGGATACATCTTTTGTAGTTCTTTGCACCATAGTTTTGTGATGTAAAGGTAATAGCTGCCTGCGCAAATCCTGTAACTAAGAAATAAGAATACATTTCAAAGTTTAAGGCAACAGTAGAAGCTGCAACAATATCAGCACCTAAGCTATTAATAGCTGATTGAATGATGATATTAGAAATATTGAACAACATTCCTTGTATTGCAGCAGGAATACCAATAATAAGTATTTCTTTTGTGTAGACCCATTCCATCTTCATTCTATCTATTCTAACCTGCAAAGCGCCTTCTTCTTTATACAGAATTCTAAAGAGCAATAAAGAACTCGTTGCATCAGCAATCGTAGTGGCTAGGGCTACACCAGCGACATCTAGCTTAAAAAGAATGACAAATACCAAGTTCAATACAACATTAATAGTACCTGAAACAATTAAACAGTAGAGTGGTCTTTTGGTATCTCCACCTGCTCTTAGTATGGCAGATTCAAAGTTATAGATAGTTAAGAAGAACATCCCTATAAAACATACTCTTAAGTAGAGTACTGCAAGAGGCAGTACTTCTTTTGGTGTAGACATAAGTTCTAATAATGGACGAGCAATAATTTCTCCAATAATAGATACAATAAAACCAGTAATAATAGATAATACAAGTGCTGTATGTATGGCCTGATTGGCTCTATCTTCTCTTTGTGCTCCTAAAAAACGTGAAATAATCACATTTGCCCCTACCGAGAAACCTACAAAGATTGTGATAAATAGATTAGTGATTGGGGCAGTACTCCCTACTGCCGCTAGTGAATGACTTCCTGAAAACTGTCCTACAGTCGCTACATCACAGGAATTGAATAACTGCTGGATAATACTTGTAGCTGCCAAAGGTAATGCGAATGCAAGGATCTTATCCCATAATGATCCTTCTAATGGATTAATTCTTTTAGCCATAATTTCCCCCTTCTTGCCTATTCTATCTTTAAAGCACGCTTTAAGGTCAATACTTTTCCTACTAAAATACTATACTTATTTATTTTTTATAATGCATTCTTTCACAATTAGAAATCATTTTCCTATATAATTAATATGAAAGGAGGTTTCACTATGAAGAAACTATTTACATTATTATTATCGTGTATGGTAGTGTTTGGTTTAAGTGCATGTACAAACAATAATAAGGATACAGGACAGAATAATTCTACTAAACAAACTGATACACCAACACAAACAGAACAATCAATTGATGAAGCATTCTATAAGGATTTTAAAACAGCATTAGAAGAAAGATGGAAAATAGAAGAAAATGATGCAGAACTCACTACAGAAATCTACACTCGTTATGTAGATACTGAACTTAAATATCTAAGCAAGTATGAACATAAAGAAGATTCATTTAATAATCATGAAATTGGTGAAGCAGCTGAAGATTATGTAGAAGCCTTAGTTGAAGGTAAACAAATGGCTTATCTTATCGATAAGGATTATACTAAATGGCACCAGGAGTATGAGGATGAAGTATTCGAAGAAAGTACTGAAGCTATTTATAAGTTGAACGCTATAAAGAAGATTACTTTTGAAAATGAAGAGAACCAGAAGAAGTTTGATCGTCTTGTGAAATATGGAGAAGAATATAGTAAGAGGGAAGACTAATGGATAATATTGTCGTATTGAGTGATAATGATGGAAATGAATTAGAGTTTGAATATCTTGATTTGATTGAACATAATAATGAAGCATATGTTGTGTTATTACCAGCAGATGAAGAAGCAGATGAGGTAGTGATCTTGAAATGTGAAGAATCAGAGGATGACTCTGATGAAGAAAACTATCGTTCAGTAGATGATGAAGCACTACTTAATGAACTATTTGAAATCTTTAAAGAAAAGAATGCAGATAACTTTGATTTTGATTAAGAACGAGGGGCACCTGATGGTGCCCCTTTATTTTGCTTCTAATTTTAATAACGCTTTTTTTCTATCAATACCACCTGCATAACCTGTTAAGCTTCCATTACTACCTAATACTCTATGACAAGGCACTATGATACTTATTCTATTATGTCCTACTGCACCGCCTACTGCCTGTGCAGAAAACCTTTTAACACCTCTTCTTTGTGCTAATATATTCGCTATTTCTCCATAAGTCATTGTATGGCCATAAGGAATATCACATAGAATTTCCCATACTTCTTTTTGGAAGTCTGTACCTATGAAGTGAAGAGAAAAATCAATAGGTGGCTGTTCTTTCTTAAAATAGAGATTAAGCCATCTCTTTACTTTTAGAATAAGTTCTGTGTCTTTTTCTTCATAAGGTTCTTTTAATCCTGATGCATAATACTTCTGATTTTCAAACCATAAGCCATATACACCTATTTCATCTGTCGCAATAAGTATATCTCCTAATGGTGATTGATAGTGTCCAATATAAATCATATGAAATCCTCCATATGTCTATCATACTAAAAAGAATTCCTTAGTTGAATTGTTTATGTTTATTTTCAATAAAGTCATGATACCATTTAAAGCTATCCTTCTTATATCTCTTATAAGTACCCTGACCTAGATTATCGGCATCTACATAAACAACACCATAACGTTTTTCCATTTCACAGCTTCCTGCAGAAACGATATCAATCACACCCCACATAATATAGCCAATAACATCTACACCATCATCAATCGCTTCATCAATCTGTTTAAAGTGTTGTTCAAGATAATCTATTCTATATGGATCATGAATGAGACCATCTTCCATGATATCATGTGCACCAAATCCATTTTCACATACAAAGACAGGCTTCTGAGTTCTATCATACATCTTATTCAACATGATTCTTAGTCCTACAGGATCAATCTGCCATCCCCAGTCACTTGCCTTAAGATGAGGGTTCTTTGTAGATACAACGAGATTACCTGCAGTCTGTTGTCCATCTTCCTTACATGTCGCAATAGAGCTTGAATAATATGAGAAGCTGACAAAGTCACATGAGTACTTCTTGAGTAATTCTTTATCTTCTTCTGTAATAGTTAGATGAATATCATTTTCTCTAAAGAAACGATCCATATAGCTTGGATAGTGACCATTCGCAAGTATATCCACCGCAAACCACTGATGGATTTCTTCATCTCTGACTGCTTTTAAGTTATCTTCTGGAGTAGAAGTAAGTGGATAGTAACAGAAACATGCCACCATACAGCCTGATTGACTCTTTGGAGAGAGTTTTTTCGCAATCTTAATTGTCTTAGCACTAGCGATAAATTGATGATGTAATGACTGGAATACGAGTGTCTGATTATATGGCTGATCCTTTTCTTTTACTAATCCTACGCCATTATAAGGGCTAAAATATCCAGCATTTATTTCATTAAATGGGAGGAAATAATCAATGTATTCTCCCCAGTTTTCAAATACAACTGTCGCAAATCTTTCATAGAATTCAATGAGTTTTCTATTTGTCCATCCACCATAATGTTCTACTAGGTAGAGTGGAACAGCATAATGAGTCATTGTGAGAAAGATCTTCATACCTGCTTTATGTACTTCTTTGAAGATATGATCATAGAACTTGATTCCTTCTTCATTAGGTGTTTCTTCATCTCCATGAGGATAAAGTCTTGCCCAGCTGATTGAGAAACGATAGATATCAATACCTAATTCTTTTAGTAAGGCGATATCTTCATCAATATGATGGTAACCATCACTTCCCTGTCTAAATGGGTAGTGTCCTATTCCTTCACATTTCTTTGCTTCATCTATAATATCCTGTGTGAGTAGTCTTGTAGATGTTGTCGCATCAGATGTTCTTTTTAAATAGGGTCTACAATCCTGTGTATCTAAGCCTTTACCGCCTTCTTTATAACCACCTTCATACTGGCTGCTAGCAGTGGCTCCACCCCATAATATATCTTTTGTCTTTTTCATAGTTTTCTCCTTTATTTAAAAAAACTAAGGTTTTCACCCTAGTTTCTTTGCAAGCTTGTAAGCACCATATTCCGGTGTATGGATAGGTGAAATAAGATGATCTATTGTTTCATTAAGAATAGGTAGAATATAGTGAGAAGCATGATCAAATACGCCTCCAATATAAGAAATACGAGGTGTTGAATCATGTTCTTTTAAGAGTGTTTGTATGAGTAAACGAATTTCTAATGCTGCCTGTTTATATATTTCTATCGCATAAGGATCTCCCTGATTGGCAGCTAATCCATTGATATAAGCATAGGATGCGATAGATGTACGATCAAGACTATTCATAAATGTGATAATATCATAGTTAATATCTAGATGACATTCTTTCATAACAAGATCATAAAGAACTGTCTTTTCTAGTCTGCCATCTATTTCTTTACAGAATGTATGAAACATCTTCTTCGCAATCCAATAAGCACTGCCTTCATCTCCTAATTGATAACCCCAGCCTCCACAACGTGTGAGCTTATTATTCTTAAGTGATAAGGCAATACTGCCTGTTCCTGCAATGACCACAATACCATCATGCCCATCTAATGCGCCTTCCATCGCAATTCTTACATCACTTTCTAATACAAAAGGTCTATCTCCAAATGCCTCTTTACATATGTATTCTATTTTGTCTCTTAGTTCTTTCTGTTGGCCATATCCTGCAAGTCCTGCACCAATAATGGCAGTATGATCAGGATCTAGCTGGTTGACACCATCTCTTAATATTTCAATAGATTGATCTTGTGTCTGAGTTAAAACATGTACTGTAGGAAGGATTAATTCTTTTAAACGAGATCCGTTCTCATCAAAAAGAACCATCTTTGTTTTAGTACCTCCGCCGTCTATACCTATATACAACATTTCTGTTACCTCTTAATTTTCAGATGCTTCGTTTGCCTTTTCTTCTTCTAATAATTCATTATCATACATCTTAAAGAATGGATAATACATGATAACTGAAAGTAGGATTAATACAATACTTAATACTGCTGCTCTCCAGTCACCACCACATGCCAAATAAGCACCAATTGGACCAGGAAGTGTCCAAGGGGCAATAGTTACTGCACAGTTTACTAAATGCATAGCTGTTGCAATCCAAGCAATAGTTGCAAGAACTAATGGGACTAAAATAAATGGAATTAACAACATTGGGTTTAATACGATTGGTGCACCAAAGATCATTGGTTCATTGATATTGAATAATGAAGGAAGGATTGTTGTTCTACCAAGTGTTTTACCATATTTACTCTTAGCTGCAAAACAGAATAGAATCGCAAGTCCTAAAGTAGCACCAGAACCACCAATATGGACAAACCACTGTAAGAATGGTTCTACGCCAATATGAGTGGCAGCCTTACCTGCTGCAACTGCTGCAGTATTCTGATCTAATAGAATCAACCAGATTGGTCTAGCAAGTGAACTGACAATAGAGTCACCATGAATACCAAATGACCAGAAGAACATTATTAAGAAAATAATTAATAATGTAGAAGGTAATGTATCAGTTGCATTGACTAAAGGTTTAATAAGGTTACCTACAATGCTGTGAACATCTACACCTAACCACATAGTGAGTGTAGAAATACCTAAGATAATGATAATAGTAGGTGTCAAAGATTCAAATGATCTTGCGACTGCAGGTGGAACAGCTGCAGGCATAGTGATTTTTAATCCTTTCACCTGTGTGAAACGATATACTTCTACACCAATAAAGGCAGAAATGATACCTATAAACATACCTGCTGAACCTAAGTGTTCTGCAGGAATAACATAACCAGATGGCAGCTGCTGTAAGAATGCATTTAATTCAGCATTCTTAGTTGCAAGAGCTGCGATTGAGTCTGTGACATCTGGAATAGACGCTGGTACAACTGTAAGCAGGAATGTAAGTTCTGCCATGATTGCACCACTTAAACCATCTAAATCATATGATTTAGCTAAAGAGTAACCAATACCAAATACAGCATAAAGTGTCATGATATACATTGACATTCTATATGGTAGTAGAATTGCGACTGCATTCGCTTTAATGAATTTTGCGAGCGCCCAGTCTGCAGGCATCTGGTTGTATGAAAAAGCAACAACCATTAATAGTGAACTAACAATGATGATTGGTAATGTCGCAATAATACCATCACGGATCGCACGTAAATGTCTTTGATTAGAGAGTTTTTCTAAAGGACCCGCTAATTTACCCTCAATGACATTTGTAATTGCATCGAACATAATTCAATCTCCTTTTATTTAATTATTAATATTAATACAAAGGCCATCAAAGAGAAGAGACCTGTTACAAGATAGAAGTTTTTACATAATCCTTCTTTTCTTTCAATGAAATACTGGGAATAAGCAACACTGAGTCCACATGCAAGACCACTAATTAGTGCGTTAGGGAGTCTGAAGTCGATGTGGAGGTAAGTGAATCCATTTACACAGATGATAAGTGACAACATAGTAGAAACAAGAATAAGTAATGCACTCTTGAAACCAAACATAGGAATATCATAATCCGTCATACCAAAGACATTCTTGTTTTGTTTATTGTTTTGATTCTTTACAACGTACTTATTCATCTCATATCCTCCTACAGATTACTTTTTACAGTTTTACTGATATTTCCATTGTTTTTAAGAAGAGCTTCTTCACATTCTTTTTCATCTTTACCTGTTAAACCAGATAGAATCGCAATCTTTACATTGTAGTGACATCTAGTTAATAGTACGATTGATTCTTCTTCAGAACAATCTAAAGATTGTGAGACAATGTTGACAGCTCTGATCTTAAGTTTTTCATTGGTAGGCTGTACATCAACCATAAGATTTTTATAGACCTTTCCTCTTTTGATCATTACAGATGTAGAAAGCATATTTAAGATAAGTTTTTGTGCGGTCCCTGCCTTCATTCTTGTAGAGCCAGTCACGACTTCTGCACCTGTAATTACTTCTAGTGGATAGTGGGAGTATTTTGATATTTCCCCATTGTGAACACAACAGATTGAAACTGTCTGGCATCCTAGTGTGCGCGCATATTGAAGTCCGCCAATGACATAAGGTGTTCTGCCTGATGCTGCAATACCACATACAACATCTTTATCTGTTAAGTGGATATTCTTTAAATCCTCTACAGCGAGTTCCTGAGAATCTTCTGCACCTTCTATTGCAGTTGTGAGTGCGATGTTCCCACCAGCGATTAATCCTTGTACTAGTTGAGGATCAACACCATAAGTAGGAGGACATTCTGATGCATCTAGTACACCTAATCTCCCTGATGTACCAGCACCAATATATATCAGTCTGCCACCTTGACTCATCTGTTGATAGATACAGTCAACAGCATCACAGATTTGCGGTAAGACGTCTCTTACAGCTAATGCAACCTTCTGATCTTCATTATTAATAGTAGTGAGAATATCTTTAGTAGACATTTCATCTATATGTAATGAATCAGGATTTGACTGTTCCGTATCTAAATTATTTAAGTTCATTCTAGTTCCCTCCTTCCAATATCATTATAGACTTAATGAAATATTATTTCAAGTATATTTCTCTATAAATGAAATGTTATTTCTATAATAAAAGACTCATAGTGAAATATGAGTCTACTTTTTGAGTATAGAGACATTGTCTTTAGAATCTATGAGATTCTTTTTATGTTCTTCAAAGTTGTTCTTAAATACACCGTAATACAATAAGTCAGTTATCACAAATGAAGAGATACGAGAAGAAACAGCACCTATACGCAAAGCTTTTTCTTCACTCGGTACTTTAAGTGAGTAGGTACTTAGTTTAGAGATTGGATTAGAGTTGATCTGTGTTATAGAAATAAATGGTATTTGTTTTTCATGTAACACTCTAGCAACATCCACTAAACCAGTCGTAGAACCTGAGTAACTGATAATGAGTGCTGCATCATTTTGATCCATGCTTTGGGCGAAGGTCATCTGTACATGTAAATCAGCGTTATAAATCACCTTCTTGCCTATACGCATTAACTTCTGGTAGATATCTAAACCAATGACTGATGAACCACCTACACCAAAGAGATAGATAGTAGAAGCATTGTTGAGTAAGTCTATAGATGCTTCTAGTGTATCAATGTTGATTAACTGATAGGTTTTTAAGACTGTGTTCATGTTTAGTCTACAGCCTTTTTCTACTAGTGTACTGATATTATCTTCTGGTTCAAAGATGAGATCTACTTCTTGTTTTTCTTCTTCTTTAGTAGATTGAGCTAAGTTCATCTTTAAATCACTGAAGCCTTTAAAACCTATTTTCTTTGAGAAACGGATAATAGCAGCTGCAGAGGTATTAGTCTTTTCACCTAGTACCTGTGCAGAATCTTGTAGGATGTCATTTTCTAGTATGTATTCAGCTATGAGCTTTTCTGTTGCAGTATAGCTATCATTGTATTCTTTAATTCTTAAATATGCGTTCATGAGATCACCTCCGATTAATACCATTATAGCATATAGAAATAGTTGTTTTGTATACAAAAATATCCCCTAGAGAGGGGATTGGAAATCATGAAGTTTCCGTACTTGCCATTTTATACTGTCAAAAATTCAGTTTTTATAGAAAACATCATAATTAAGTTGTTCACATCATTTTAATCAGTGCTTAAAAAGATTACCAAGATTCAACCTATTTCATTGTCCTTCTTATGATTTTTTGTTTATTATTCTTATCAAATTATATTTTCCCTTCAAGAATTAAATATATCACTTTACCATAAAATATAATTCTTTTTACCTTTATGTTTTTTAACTTTTTTCCTCTATTCTTACCTGATAACATTTTATCCCAATATTCATCTATTTCTTTATTAGTTAAACTATCATCAAATACCTTTGAATACTTTTGGAATTGTTCTTTGATATCGTCATTAGTCACATTATCGGAATTATTTAGAATAGCAACAGCCATTTTATTCCCAAACATGTTTTTACGTTGTATCCATATCCCTAATTTCTCGTTTGATATATCAACTATACTAGGCTCATCTTTTCCTTCAAGTTTTTTCATACTTACCATATCACTGGTAATATCTGGATCATTAATTTCGTTATATTTATTCAAAAAAGAATTAATACTTTTATCTTTTTTATAAATCAACTTTTCTTTTACCTTTTTCTTAACTCCAAAGAAACTATTTTCTAATGTGTGTTCAGTTGTACTTTTTGATTTATTTGTTGTACCGCAGCTTACTAATACTAAGCAAAGAAGCAGTATGATTACTTTTCTCATATCAACACCCCTTATTCATTTCACATTTATACTACGCATTCCTATTTGTTAAATCCGAATTTTGATTTCACATTTAACTCATATCCAATTATTGCACCAACTATACCACCAACGATATGTGCTATATTTGAAATATTGTTCTGAACTGCAATACCTTCATATACTTGCTGACCAATAAAAATAGCTGCAACCAATATAAATGTAATAGAAATTTCACCTTCTCTAAAATCTGTAAATGAAGCAAGCATAACAAATGAAAAAACTGCTCCACTCTACTTCTTGTGGTTTTTCTTCTTTAGTAGATTGAGCAAGGTTCATCTTTAGATCACTAAACCTGTTTTCTTTAAGATACTGATATTAGCTATTGCAGAATCTTGTAGTATATAACTAGCTATTAGCTTTTCTGTAGCAGTATAACCATCTATTCTTAAGTATGCATTCATAGGACTACCACCGATTAACTATATTATAACATATAAAAAGAATTGTTTTGAATATGAAAATATCCCCCGAAGAGGGGATTGAGAACTATTTTAAATAATCTTAATTACATTACTTGTATCTATCAAATTAAAACTATTGTGCATTTTATGTTTTACTTTCTTAACCATATCTGGATCTAACTTATTCAAAAACATTTCAAAATCAATTTGTGATTTTGCTTTAATTTCTTTTAGTTTTTTAGCATCCGAAATCTTTCTTTTTGCTTCACTTTTAGGATATCCACCACCAAATGGTTCTAAAAATAATGCTTTGATTGTTTCCTCTAAATTCTTTTCACCTGTATATGTATACTCTTCTCCAAGAGGTAAAGATACTACATTTCCATTATTGATCTGTGCAAATAAATAGGCATCTTTCGCAGTTGGAACATACCCGCATAAAACACCGGGCATACTATTACAAGCAAGCATCATCCCTTGTCCTGAAGAACATCCAGTTACAACAAAATCAACTATATGATTGTTTATGAGCATCCCAATCAACAACGCAATCTCAACATAAGTATAGTTTTCATCTTCATTTACAAAACATCCAAGATTAATAACTTCTGCATCTTTTGCATATTTCTTTGTATATTTATAAAGTATTTCATTTTTTGATACTTGTGAACTTGCCTGTACAACCGCTATCTTCATTGATATTCCTCCAATAGTGTATCTATGTTTATAAGACTGTATTCATATTTAATCTGCTTTTTGCATCTTTAGATCACTAAGCCCTTAAAACCTGTTCTCTTTGAGAAACGTATATTAGCTGTTGCAGAATCTTGTAGGATATAGTCAGCCATTAGCTTTTCTGTAAGAGTATAGCTATCATTGTATTCTTCTATTATTAAGTATACATTCATAGGACTACCACCGATTAACCATATTATAACATATGGAAAGAGTTACTTTGTATAGAAAAAGAAAAGAGCCTTTGTGTTACTCCCTTACATTATGAGTAAAGGAGTTGAGTAAAATGTCAAATAAAGTATGGGATGAAGAAAGAATTAGAGAAGAATTTAAAAAGCTAGATAGTATTACTGGACTACATGGGGCTGATTTACCTATCACATTTGTGAAAGCTAAACATACATTAAGATGTTTCTATATTGATACTATTAATAAAAAACGTAAGAAGTTTCACTTCTCATTGTTCTATTTTTGAATGGTCAGAAGCATCTGCTTTAGATGTAATCAGGCATGAATATGCGCATTATATGGATTATATGTTTAATGGCAATTCAAGTCATGGTGTTTCATGGAAAGCTTGTTGTCGAAAGATTGGAGCATTACCCTCAAGGCTTTATAATCCAAAAGTAGAAGAGATTAATCTCCATATGGAGAATAAACAAAAGGAACTAGATTCACAGATTGAATCTATTAAGCAAGGAAATATGGTTATTCACCCTACATATGGTATTGGTATTGTGAATAATATTTCAGATGATAAAAGAAAACTATACATTAACTTCAACAATGAAATGAGATGTTTAAGTGCTCCATGGGTGACTGAACATTGTCAGATTGTTAAATAAAAACATCCTCTAGGGGATGTTTTTATTTTTGTGTCCCCTGAAGGGGTACTTATTATGAATTTTACATTTGATGTCACTGAACTTACTGAAGCCATTCTTCCGTCCCCAACAGGGGTTACTTATTATGAATTGTTACTTATTGACTTTTACAAAGCCGTTCATGCAGAAATGCTGTTTCCGTCCCCAACAGGGGTTACTTATTATGAATGAATAAGAGACTGAATCAGAGATTCAGGGAACTGTTTCCGTCCCCAACAGGGGTTACTTATTATGAATCGTGATGTAGATGGAATTGTTGGAGATTTAGAAAGAACTTGTTTCCGTCCCCAACAGGGGTTACTTATTATGAATTAAATATCAAAAGAAAGGTATTGAAGATTTTGGGTAGTTTCCGTCCCCAACAGGGGTTACTTATTATGAATATATAATTGCTATATTTACGAAAATATGTTACAAACAAAGTTTCCGTCCCCAACAGGGGTTACTTATTATGAATTATGTAATTAATTGTGGTTTATTGAATTACTTAAAAAGTAGGTTTCCGTCCCCAACAGGGGTTACTTATTATGAATAAGATGAAGCAATCAATGAAGTAAATAGAATTTTAGTTTCCGTCCCCAACAGGGGTTACTTATTATGAATTATGAATGAGATTGCTAAAGAAGCATTTGGAAAATGTTTCCGTCCCCAACAGGGGTTACTTATTATGAATATGGTGTTGTGTTGCCTAGTGTGACGCAAATCATGTTTCCGTCCCCAACAGGGGTTACTTATTATGAATAATTAGGTAGAATATTATACGGTAATAATACAAAGTGTTTCCGTCCCCAACAGGGGTTACTTATTATGAATTACACCCTTATATCGCTAGAAAAATCAGTTTAGTTTCCGTCCCCAACAGGGGTTACTTATTATGAATGATTGTAGAACGAACTAGTTATAATTAAAATATAACGGTTTCCGTCCCCAACAGGGGTTACTTATTATGAATTATTATGAAAAACTATGTAAGAATGAACGATACTATTGTTTCCGTCCCCAACAGGGGTTACTTATTATGAATTAAAAGGAGATTTAACAGGATATTACAAAGATTGTGAAATAGAGTTTCCGTCCCCAACAGGGGTTACTTATTATGAATTTGTATTTATGGCGTAAGTGAAAAGTTTGATTTTGGGTTTCCGTCCCCAACAGGGGTTACTTATTATGAATGAAGAAAGCAAGTTCATTATGGTTAGCGCTTCATTAGTTTCCGTCCCCAACAGGGGTTACTTATTATGAATAAGCAATGGAATAATCAGTAATGAGTTTCTTAAAGTTTCCGTCCCCAACAGGGGTTACTTATTATGAATTAGAAGAAATTGAAGCAAAAAGAAACGGTCTAGATGGTTTCCGTCCCCAACAGGGGTTACTTATTATGAATAGAAGTAAGAAAATGCGCACAATTAAAATTTGTAGGGTTTCCGTCCCCAACAGGGGTTACTTATTATGAATAAAGAGAGGAAAAAGAACATGACAAACTTAGAAATCGTTTCCGTCCCCAACAGGGGTTACTTATTATGAATAATGAGTTGCGTGATAATCTACAACCTATCATGAAACTTACTTAGTTTCCGTCCCCAACAGGGGTTACTTATTATGAATCCTTACCTACAAAACCCTGATAAACACTACTTAAAATAACCAAAATGCGTGGCAAAACTACTTTTAGAAATCATAACCATAGGATTTCCTACAAAACCTTCATTTTTCCTAGTATTTATTAGGAGCGTGGCAAAAAGTATAGATAAGAGTGTTCTATATCGCCAAGAACACTCTTATCATACTTTAATTAATCAATTCTTTCAATAATCAACTGATTCATCAAATCATAACTATTCCAGTATTCATCCTTAATATCTAAATCTGTATAATTAAATACTTTCTCTATCTTTTTCATAATCGCATTAGAAGAGAAGTTAGTCTTATCCTTTATTACATCATCTGTAACACAAACCATTTCATGTGCTGTAATATTACGAATATTACCTTCTACACTACGTAGATCTGAAACGAGATCTGCTGCTTCTTTTCTACTACTTGGTATAAAATCATTCAATAATACAACCAATGGTTCAGAATAGATAGGGCCTTCTTTAAAACCATTTAAATAGTAATTATTCAATGATTTCAAAACATCACTACCATTTAGTTTATCTAAATCCCATATACGCATAGAATGTTTTTTCTTCTTTTCTATTCTACAGTATTTATTAATATCAATGCCTGTTTCGTGTTTTAATACCAATTCAAACAAGTCCACAAATAAAGGTGTAATAGATCTAATAAAGTCTGCATATTCATGTCTTCTTCTCTTTACATCAATATTTAATGCATACTCAAATAGTTTAATACCTTTATCATCCTTTACAGGAAAACAATAAGCCTTTTCCTTTAAAGAGATTTCTAATGCTTTCTTATAATCCAATGATTCTCTATACTTAGCCATTTCAATCAAAGAATAATACCCTTTTTCCATAGCACTCTTCTTAATAGTCTTCGCTACTTGTAATGCTGCAGAATAATCATAAGCTTCAATATGCTTCTTAATAATTTCTTCTTTCTTAATAATAGCTAATGTAGGACATTCTACTTCTATACATCTATTTGCAGAATCTGGGTTATTATCTTCATCTAATTCCCATAAAGTCTCATAATCATTTTCTTTATGAGAATGTTCATTAAGTTTACCTGTTGGTGTTACAACCTGTATTGTACGACAAGGTAATTCTCCTAATGTCTTTAATACAACTAACCCACTCTTCATTGCTGGTGTACCAGAAGATATATTTAAAAGGAATTCATCATCTTCCTCCATATCTCCCATAATATCCATTAATATATTTCTGAAATCCTTATAGAAGTAATCAAACTCTTGTACTTTAGTTAATTCATTACGTTCTATATATTCCACATCTATATGTCTATTCTGTAATTCAGCTAATTTATCAATGCAATATCCATATGGATTATACTTATGATGCTTTTCAGCCATCTCCTTAGATAAATATAAAATAACTTTATCCGGCTTATAATGTCTGCATATATGCAACATAGAACCATCTCTATAGTTATTTTCAGATATTGGATCTGTACCTCCTACAGGAGAAAACAAAATCTTTTTACCCATGTTATATCACAATAATATCCTCAGATTCTTCACTTTCATCTTTACCCCAGGATATTATCTGCCCCTTTCCATTAATCTTATATATTCTTACACTATCTTGAGTCCCTATTCTTTTAGGTATACCTTTTACTAATTTATCAAATTTATTCTTTCTTAAATGTGCTTCAAAGGCTGATTTCTGTACTCTTACTCCATAGCCTGATAACCATTTCGCAAATCTTTGTCTCTTTCTATTATCCACAATATCATAGATGATCAACACAAATACTTTTCTGGTTGATTTATTCTCATCAACCTCAAAGAAATAATCTTCTCTTTCCATAATGATCACCTAATCATAATAGGAGAATACATTGATACATCTTCATGTATAATAGCGTCTACTAGTGAACTCATTTGAAAAGATATTGCACTTCTGAAGCTTACTGGATAATCAATATAATCTAAATATTTCTGGCATATCTGAAACTTATTTTCTAGTTTCTTGATGAATTTATTCAATGCTTGTTTAGAGATATAAACTCCTTTTCCATCATCTGAATAAAACTCATCAATATGTACTTCATGTCCATTGATCATACTCATGACTGTAGAGTCTATAAGAACTGCTCTCCATTCTTCCATCATATCACTTGCAAGTGTTGGATGTTTTTCAGCATCTCTATGAAGAAATCCAAAATACGCATTTAAACCTTTTATCTCTATTTCTCCATAGAGTTCATTCATCAAGATAGAATAACCTAAACTCAACATAGAATTAAATGCATCACGAGGCGGTCTTTTACTTCTTCCTTCAAACTTAAATGCATCATCAATACAGATGGATAAGCCTTTAAAATAATACTTTGCAGCACTTCCTTCATATCCCATAAGTTCTTCTATACTCTTTACATAATTCACTTTTCTTAAAGCACTTTTCATATGTAATTCAATATCATTTAGATTATGATTTGTGCTTTTAGAATACCTTCTCAATACTACAATCTGATTATGTATCTTGGCATAAATGATTTTTTTAGAAAGTTCTAATGCGAATAGTTGATCATATAAGCATGCCTGCTTTCTTTGAAGAGAAGCTTTAATATGACCTGTTGAAGATAACCTACCAAAATAGTGACCACCCTTAGAAAAATAAGATAAAGAAATGCCTTTCTTCAAACACTCTTGAATACATTGTGTTGTGACTTGTGCATGACCTAATAGAGTAATACCATCAATACTTTCTACTGGAATAGTACGAACCATCCCGTCTTTATACTTGACTGTTATTCTATTATCCTGCTTACCTATCACACAATCACTTTTATCAATATACAATATACTCATAACGCTTCCTCCTTGTATTGTCCCTTAAAAGAGAAGGAGAAAGCTGATACTTGGTTACCCAAGTATCAGTTAAGTTTTTCTATTTTGTCTAATTGACATAAACCCATTTGTAATAACTGATCATGATAATATGTGCATTTGATTGTATGTGGAGAAATTCCATAAAGACGTAAATCATCTTCATGCTTATGAAGATTACGTCTTGTCTTCTTATCAAATGTTGTTGTGTTAACCATAATCTGCTGGACTATACGCACTGTTTGTTCACTGTCTTCTCCATCATATAAAGGATAAACAGCTGTTTTACTTGCATATCCACTTCCTCCACCTAGAAATACAGATCCATCACCTATGTACTCAACTGCAGTGAATGGTTCAACAAAGTACTTATTATAATTGTCATCAAAGTAGTTAATGGATTCTATAATATCCTGTTTAGTATATGGACAGATACTTGTATCAATAGTAACTGTAAATACAATGTCTGTACCAGGCTTTAAACACTCTCTTACTGAAGGTAAATTTTTAGCCCCTTTCTTAACATGTACATCTACTTTCTGAGCTAAAGTAAGATCTTCTACTGATAATGGTTCACTATCACTCACAATAAATCCAGCCATTATATCATTGACTGCATCATCAACCCTTGTATCAGGTCTATGTAATGTTCTAAAGGTTTTTGCTTCAATATCCTGGATATTTCTAGATAAATATCTCTTTTTGTTGGTTTCTTTTTCAAATACTTTCTCTTTGAACTGCTTTCTTTGAATCGTATAATCCTTTGAATGATTAATTAATCTATCTGCAAGAAAGATTGTTCTAAACATACCTTTAAGAGAACTACCAGGAACATAAGGGTTTCCATAAGGATCTTTCACAAACTCCAACATGACATTTCTTCTTTTCGTTTCCTCGATATCCCCTTTATCCAAGGTATACTTAATACACCTATCAATAATAGAATTATTAATCTGATTCTTCTTTATCCAAACACCTAAATTTTCATGTTCATCTAACATAAACGCTTCAAAAGAATTGAGTTTCTTGATTTTCTTTAGTTCTAGATAAAACTTTGCAATATCAATGACTGCAATCTGATTATTCTTATAGAACAAGTATTCCTTCTTAGATAACTCTTTCCCACTCCCAATAAATACAGGGCCTAATACTTTTAAATGTATACGATAAGACTTTAAATAGTTCTTCATACTTCTACCCCCATAAATAATGGTTTAGCATACTTATACACAGGATGACTGCCACCTGATGATACATTGTAAATATCTCCCTGGTAAGTCTTATTAAAGCAAGAACCTGATTTAAATAAGTAAATATCTTTCTTTCTGCGTTGTTCTTTAGAATAAGTATATGAGTCTACGAAACCACTTCTTTTTACAAGTAAATAACGTGAATCATCTAAAACATCTTCTAATTCCTTATCTGTAGGAAGAGATACTGAGAGCGTCATGACTTCACCTTTTGTATTAAGACGTTTATTTAATTCTTTTGGTAATTCTGCTATTTCTAAATCAAAGTGTCCTAAGCCAGAATTCTTCTTACCACCAATACCTGATAAACTTAACATTTCGAATAATTCATCAAATAAGTCTAATATTTCTTGAGAATCATAACCTACAACTATATATAAGCCATTCTCTTCTTTAAATCGATAAATACCTACACGATAAGGAACTGCTTCTTCGTTTCCTCTAATTGATGCAGAAGTTTTTAATGCATGTACACCTAATTTTTTAATATCAGAACCTTTATTAATAGGATATTGTCCTTTAAGATACTGATCTAATAAAGAAACCTGTATATATTCTAGTTTCTTAAACTTCTTACGTGTTGTCACATCTTCACTTTGAACCACCTGTTCAATCTTCTTCATCGGTTTAGGAATAAAGAACTCTTGACCCATATAAGGAAATGCATCAGAAAATACTAGATGATCCTCTTTAACGCTTTCTAATAATTCATCTAATTTATCAATCTTAAGTGCTTCTATACATAAAGCGGAAAAGAGAGTATCTGCCTGAAAGGTAATTTCTGACTTTTCTAAGGAATGATCACCAAAGTGTACACCCTGTATAAAAATCATTTTGTAAATCTTATAGTTCATGGTGCCTACCACCTTTCATTATTGAGATACTTTACTTAAAATCTCATTGATTTTATCTTTTACACTCTTATCTAATTGACCAATTGCTGCTTTTGCATGTAAATTAGTGAATTTAACTTTACCATATCCTCTAGAACCACTACCGCCTAAATAGTCATACTGAAGCATCTTGAAAGCATCCGCAATGAGTTCAATATCTTCATATAAGTCATCCATATTATCTACTTCATATAAGATATCTAAATCAAATTCTGAACCTCTTACAACTCTTTCAATCTGTCTTGGATTCGCAACTGCAGTAGCACGGTTAATTGTATTTTCAAACTTAACTTCTGTTAAGCTGTTTAAACCTTTCTTTCTTAAGTCTTTATCGTTAGAAAGAATCATATCAGAAATCTGGATTCTACTTCTTCTAATATTTTCCTTTTCAGCACTACCAAATACTCTTTTGATTCTTTCACAATCCTGATCAGGTTTATCCGCAACTGATTCATTATAAGCTTTCGCAAGAAGTGTACGCATTTTTCCTTTTAATGAACTTCCTGGAATCATTGGATAACCTGTAATCACATCTTTAATAACTGGAGAGTCAACTGCACCAATTGCAGCGAAAGCTGATGATCCTCCAATATGCATTCCTGTTAATACTTCAATTGTTCCTGTAATCTGAATTTTTGTATACATAGTCCTACTGATCCTTTCCACCATGATATTTATGGAATGCGACTAATGCTTCCATATACTGATAATACTGAATATATTGTTTTCTTGTTTTAATGCCTTTTAAGAAAGGAAGAAGATTAGCTGTTTCAATAAAGCTTTTCACTTTCTCATCTCGACCTGCTTCATAATAGAATCTTACTGTAAGATAACTTATTCTATCTAATAATTCTTCAGATAACTTCTCTTCTGGATATTCCAATACTTCATTGAGAATATCAGCAGACATAGCCAATAAGTTTCTAATTTGTGAAACTGTCAATAATCCAATAGGTTTCCCTCTCTGATTCTTTTTTGTTTTTAATTCTTTAATTGTATTTTCTACTTTATTTAGATCTAAACTCATAAATTACTCCTCCCTTTCTCTTATTGAATAAACAAATATATTAATAGCTGTCTTTAACTCACGACAGTCTTTTTCATTTTGATACCACTTGTACATATGATCTGAGAATTCTTTATATGCTTCTTTTTCAGCTATAGTTGCCTTAGAGTTAGGTTCCATTCTTGCAAGTAAGTAAACAAATCTTGCAAAGTTAATTCCTTCTTTTCTCTTTCTAATTAACTCTAATAAGTGATATAAGAACGCTTTTCCTCTTTCTGTATCAGACTTATCACCATTCATAGACTTTCCAAAGAACTGGTCTAATACTTCATATTTCTCTTTAATAACTCTTTCTGTAAAGTCATCCCAAGTATATGTACCATCACTAATATGATCCTCTTCACCTTCTTTATGATCTTTACCATCTTCAAATAATGTGATTGAATTCTTACCTTCATGCCCTTTAGACTTATCTTCCATATCTGCCACTTCATCGGCAATAACACTAATTGGATAAGTAGATGTATATAAACCAATACCACCTGATAAAGTAAGTGTATTTTCTGTATAAACCTTTAAAGAATCTTTAATATCAACAGCAAGTTCAATGACATCATTCCATGCCCCAACTATAAATAAGTCATCTCCACCTGAATAAACAATAGCTGCATGACGTGGATGGCTTTCTTCATGATCAATATAATAAGACCCTTTCTCTAAAATACTCTTGATATGATATTTAAAGAATAAAGATAACTGTCTTGATAATGTTGCGGTACGTGAGAGTGTCATATACTTGTCTGGAAAACCTGCAATAAAGGCATGTCCTAAGTTATCTACATCTGCTCTGAGTACTGCAATTCTCTTGATACCATTTGATTTTTCAGCTAACTTTACAAATTCATCTTCAGAATGATAATCCCCTACCCATAACTTAGTAGAAATACTTTTACCTGTATGAGGGTTATTCTTACAATAGCCTCTTACAAAAGAGTCATCATTAACCATTCTTTCTTTTAAGGTTTCTTCACTATCAGATACAAGGTAATAGTCACCAGGTAATGGTAAACCTTGTTTCTTTTGTTGAGTAATAGAGAAGAAATCCATATCCATTAATTTCTTAGAAAATTTAATTAAAGATTCACAGATAGAACATTCTCCATCCTCATTCACTTTACCTAATCTCTTACATACTCTACATTCTCTTTCATAGTCATCTGCCTGTATCTTGTTTAATGCGATGATTTCTGCAGCTGTATAACGATGAGATTTGTTTAATGAAAGCTTTGTAGAGAGTTCTCTATAAAGTGCTGAATAAGAACCATTTGGTTCATTCTGTAAATCTTTACTACTGCAAAGAACATAAGCACCTGCAATATATAAAGCTGTTTGGAAATGTTTTAAGAACCACTTATTCACATTCTTGATTTCTTCATCAAATATTGTTTGTGTTTCTTTTGTATTAGGCAGAATCATATAACAATGACCACCACCACTATAAATAAGATTAGCACGTGAAAGATGAAGTTTATCTAGTAGTGTATCAATAATATGTTCCATCATGATTTCTAGATAGAAAGAACGTGAACGTAATGATTTTAATGCACTCTTAGTTGTAATAGTATAAATAAACTTCTGTATTCCAGAAATATCTAATGAAGCTAGTAAGAATGCTTTCTTAGCATAGAATAAAGACGCATTCTTATATAACTCTGTCTTATAATCAGTAATATTCTGTTCCTTTAAATAGGCATAGATAGCACTTGCGAATGCAGCTGTGAGCTTTACATGATCATAAAGTGATATATCAGCCACTTCTTTCTTAGATGTAGAAGAAGGGACAAATGATAAATTAGCTTCTAATACTTCTAATAATGAATTGATATAAGCATGATCTTTTAAATCTAATCCATTCAAGTTAGAAGATATATTACTCAGTATTTCACTGTATTGTGATGCATTGAATTCTGTTTTTGTATTGGTAGGATAGTTGATATTATCCTTTAAACTTCCTGCATGATAATATAAATCACCTTTATTCCCATTTAAGAGATTAAATACAGGTTGTAATGCAGTATGTATTTCAAATCTTTTGTCTTCTATTTCTTTGTTTCTTCTATCTGCACCTGATGCGATATTATCCGCAATATAAGTAATATAAGCAATAGAATCATCATCAATAGAAGATTGACGTAAAGCATCAGCATGATGATATCTTACTGCATTCAAGATATCTTTATCATCTGTATAGTTCTTGAGATACTCATAACCACTTTGACTGTGTTTACGACCATCCATTCCTTTTCTATAAACAACTTTACCTATATCATGAAGCAAGCTTCCTATGATGATTTTAGTTTCATGATCTGTCATTCATTATCCCTCCTTACGATTTGTATAGCACCCATTCCTAAACCTGTTTTGATACCTACTCCAGAATATTCCCCAAATTCTAATAATAGTCTTATAAATTTTGCAGCTGTATCTGTACTTGTGACTTTAATAGTCATAGTACCAAAGAAAGAAGGAATCTTTACTCCCTGTAATGGGAATAAATAAGAGCGAAGATTATATTTTACTATTTCACTTCCTTCTACAAGCATATCTAATGTATCTTCATCAAACATACTGGCTTCTTTTAATACAGAATCATATTTATTCATTAAACTCTGATAAATTAAGCGTAAATCAGGATAATTGATATATCTGCCATAACTTTTAAAAGACATAGGTGTGAGTATTCTTATTTCTAAATATCTTTCTGCAGGTTTATTGTAGAAGTGATCCATTAATTGTTCCTGGGATACCATCTTTAACTGTTTAGAAACAAATGAAATGGGTTCTTTTTCTTTGTTTAAAGTAATCTGCTGGATAGAATCATCCAGTATTGGATTCATCATATAATGTGATGAATCATCATCACATGTACATATTGTCCAATATACTTTGTCTTTGTCTTTATAAACATACTGGCTATAAGGATGTCTATTCTGTTGATGAAGAATAGATACATAGTCTGTATCCATTAATTCAAATAGTGCTCCCTGAAAACAAGAAGATTTTCTAAAGTCTATTTTGTCTGTAGCCAGTTCTATTTTTAGTTTCTTATACATTAGGTGCCCTCCTCAACAATGTATGCGCTTACCGTATTATAACATAATATCTATTGTTTCCTTTCATCCACCATCCGATAATTGTAACTTTCATTGTTTAAATAAGATGAATATTTTATCGAATACTTCATTATATAGTATTTTGTTTCGTTTTCAAATAGTTATTTAAAATTTAATAAAAACAATCAATAAAATACTCCTTTACAACATGTGTAAAAGAGTTGATTGGAATATCAGATAAAGTATGGAATAAAGAAACAATTAGAGAAGAATTAAGAAAACCATATATAAACTCCAACAATGAAACAAGATGTTTAAGTACTTTATAGGTTATTGAACATTATCAGATTGTTAAATAAAAACATCCTCTAGGGGATGTTTTATTGTGTGTCCCCTAAAGGGGGGTTAACTGTTATAAATCTGTATATGATGGATTATGATGAAGTATATAGAGATTCGTTTCTGTCCCCTAAAGGGGTTAATTATTATGAATTTTAACGATTTATTCCAATTTGTAAAGTGGGAAGACGAAGAACCGTTTCCGTCCCCAACAGGGGTTAACTATTATGAATATGGAACAGAACCAGTACGCTATGGATTTACTAACAACTGCCAAGTTTCCGTCCCCAACAGGGGTTAACTATTATGAATAAGAAGGGCTACGAATTAAAATGTAAGGTAGCTCAAGAAAGTTTCCGTCCCCAACAGGGGTTAACTATTATGAATTATTATGAAGTTAACTGCTTATAGGTTCTTCAATAAGAGAAAGTTTCCGTCCCCAACAGGGGTTAACTATTATGAATCAGTCAATAGAGAGATTGAAAGAGCAAGAAAGAAGAAGGAGTTTCCGTCCCCAACAGGGGTTAACTATTATGAATATTTACACGCTATTATGATGAAAGGTAGCGGAGAAATGTTTCCGTCCCCAACAGGGGTTAACTATTATGAATGTGTCAAAATTATTTGGTTTGTGTGGTCCTCGTGGAGGAACAGTTTCCGTCCCCAACAGGGGTTAACTATTATGAATATATATTGCGAGAGATTCTAACGGTATGATATCCGTGTTTCCGTCCCCAACAGGGGTTAACTATTATGAATATACAAAATTAATTTCAGTGAGAGTGAATAAGAAGTTTCCGTCCCCAACAGGGGTTAACTATTATGAATTAGCACATACATTACATGGAGCATATTATGTATATTGTTTCCGTCCCCAACAGGGGTTAACTATTATGAATAAGTATAATAGAGTATGGGGAAGCGTTGCTACTTTATACAGTTTCCGTCCCCAACAGGGGTTAACTATTATGAATAGTAAAAAGATTGAAAAATTAAGAAAAGAATTGAAGTGGTTTCCGTCCCCAACAGGGGTTAACTATTATGAATGCTTAGAGTCTCAAGGCTACAGATGCAATTTAAACATAGTTGTTTCCGTCCCCAACAGGGGTTAACTATTATGAATATGAAGAACTACTTACAACAATGACATTTAAAGAAGTGTTTCCGTCCCCAACAGGGGTTAACTATTATGAATTGTAAACTATGATTAATGATGAAGAACTACTAGAGGTACGTTTCCGTCCCCAACAGGGGTTAACTATTATGAATAAATGGATTTGAAATCTATGGAGTAGATTATAAAGTTTCCGTCCCCAACAGGGGTTAACTATTATGAATATGAAATACGTGAATACAACAGTAGGAAAAATGAGATTCGAGTTTCCGTCCCCAACAGGGGTTAACTATTATGAATAGATCACTGTAAACTATGAAGAAAAGCCAGACAGAGAAGTTTCCGTCCCCAACAGGGGTTAACTATTATGAATTCGGAAAATGAGAACATTTGAAAGTGAAAAAACACTGTTTCCGTCCCCAACAGGGGTTAACTATTATGAATCAAAATATAAAGTGTTTCAAGAAGGGTTATATTTAAACTAGTTTCCGTCCCCAACAGGGGTTAACTATTATGAATTATATAGATAAAAACGTGTATGAAAGTGCGTTAGAAAGAATGTTTCCGTCCCCAACAGGGGTTAACTATTATGAATCCTTACCTACAAAACGCTGATAAACACTAGCTAAAATAACCTAAATGCGTGGCAAAACTATTTCTTGCAACCATAGCCTTAAAATCTCCCACAAACCCTCAATTATTCCTAGTATTTATCAGTAGCGTGGCAAAAAGTATAGATAAAAGTGTTCTTACATCATTTAGAACACTTTTATCATACTTTAGTTAATCAATTCTTTCAATAATAACATCAAATGTTTAACCAATACCTAAAGTGAAAAGTTAAATTCCACTTTAGGCGGGGCAAAGTTGCGTTTAGTCTT